>SXGR01430702.1_pt1 | contig 24871 bp, 13 predicted proteins | sample 3174711 | NCBI WGS metagenome assembly SXGR01 (sample SAMN11356860, study PRJNA531348) | freshwater metagenome | isolation source: freshwater sample F1-60 | place: China: Fuxian Lake, Yuxi | collected 2017-12-25
CAATTAGGGCGTGACGTCTTAAGCCGCCTTATGTTTGGTTCTCGCACGTCACTTGTGGTGGGTGTTCTGAGTGTTTGTATTTCAATGGTAACTGGCGTAGCGTTGGGTCTCATTAGTGGATATTATGGTGGGAGCATTGACTATATTGTTTCACGGTCAGCGGACATGTTTATGTCAGTTCCCTTCATTGTGCTTGCTATTTCGGTTATGGGGGTTCTTGGAGCGCAGGGTGGCGGGGAAACGGTGCTTATTTTGGTGATCGGTCTTGCAAACTGGGTAACGTTTAATCGGGTTGTGCGGGGAGAGGTGTTGACCGTCAAAACCATGGAATATGTTGACGCAGCGCGCTGTCAAGGGCAAAGTGCTCCCAGGATTATTATGCGGCATATTCTGCCAAATGTGACTGCGTCAATAATTGTCTTAGCCACACTTCAGGTTTCGTCCGCAATCCTTGCAGAGTCTTCACTGAGCTTTCTTGGTTTGGGTGTGCAACCGCCCTCAGTTACTTGGGGGACGATGTTGTCTGAGGGTCGGGATCATCTAGCTACGTCTTGGTGGCTATCGACTTTCCCTGGTTTGTCAATTGCATTGACGACGCTCGGTATTGTGCTACTCGGCGATTGGTTAAGGGATGTACTTGATCCCGCCTTGCAACACTAATTGCAAAGTCGCTGCTGGCAAGAAAACTCAATGGGCACTACCGCTACGATCGAGGAAAGAGACGACCGGCTTGGTCGCCTTAGGCGGTCAATGGAAGAAGCGCATTTAGACGCCCTGATAATCGCTGCAAAGGGGCATTGGTGGACAGGACGGGGCTATTTTCGGTACCTCACAGATTTTCATCTTTGGGGTCATGATGCATTGATTTTGCTTCCCCTGGCGGGCGAAGCCGTGGCGACCCTCAACAGTTCTGGGGTTTCGGCAAAGGTGGCGGACCGCGGATGGATCACTGACGTCCGACCTGATTGGGATATTGCGCCGCGGTTGATAGATGCTGTAGTGGAAAAGGGATTGCATCACAAGAGGCTTGGAGTCGTCGGGCGGGGGTTCATCATGTCAGCTGGTACTATGGAAGCTTTGGTACACGGGCTGCCCGACGCTCGCTTTATTGCTGCTGATCCCGTGATCGATCGGGTACGTGCTATCAAGAGTGCCCTCGAGATCAAGCAGAATTACGAGCTTTGGGATCTTGCAAAAAGTGCGGGAGAGCGGTTTCTGGACGTTTTAGCTTCTGGCGGCACTGAGCGTGAAATATCCAGTGAGGTGTTAAAGGTTTGCTATGGCGGCGGCGCAAGAGATCATCTTGTTTTTTACAACCGTGAAATACCCAAAGATAAAGCCGTAACCCTGGAAGACATCGTGGCATTTCACCTAGAGCTCTGCAATGAAAGTGGTCACTGGTGCGAATTAAATGCCACTGTGGCTTTCCGAGATCCTACTCTGTCCGAGCTTAGAAAAATGGAAAGTGAACTAATGGCTTACGACGAAATTCGCAAAGCTGCTAAACCGGGTGTGCGCCTAAGTGAACTAGCGGCGGTGTTTACAAGAGTATTACTCGATTGTGGGTGGAAAATGAGCGCTGATTTAGTTGATCAATATGATTTTCATGGACATGGAATGGACGTAATCGAATGGCCACGGTTTGGGCCGACTGAAACTCGATTTGATACAGAGTTGATCTCCGGCATGGTCTTTAGTTACCATCCTAGTCGAAATATGTCACCCGCTGTGCGCGAGACAGGCGTGAACGAAGATCTATTGATAACCGATCAGGGAGGTGTGAGATTGTGTCAGGGGACGTCTGGTATTTCATGGGGGCAGCAGTGGCGGCGTGGGTAGCCAGAGTGTATGCACCACGGAATTCCTGGTATTTTGCCGGTCGGCAGAGTTGAGTTAATAGTTACATGACATATTCCATCGTGGGACACGACCGGGAAACCGGTGAGTTTGGCTTGGCGGTTGCTACCAAGTTTTTGGCAGTTGGATCAGGTGTTCCATGGGTGAATGAGCATGGCGCGGTGGCAGTTCAAGCCGTGGCACATCCACCCAACGGCAGAATGGCTCAGGCCTTGTTGGCCGCTGGCGAGCATCCAGTCTCTATAGTAGGCAAGCTCACAGATCCTATGCTTGATGCCGATGCGGATACAAGGCAGCTTGGAATTGTCGATAGTAGTGGAAGAGTGGCAACATTTACTGGAGATAGAAATGGAGATTGGGCTGGGGGTGCTACCGGACTTGGTTACGCTGCGCAAGGCAATATGTTGGCAACCAGTGAATGCATTCCAGCTATGGCTGGGTATTTCAGCGACAATGCATCACAATGGTTGCCTCTGCGGCTTGCTCGCGCGTTACTCGCGGGCGAGCAAGCTGGTGGGGATAGTCGTGGACGGCAGTCGGCTGCTCTGATGGTGTACAGGCCGGGCTCTTCTCAACCAATTTACAACTATCGTAACGTTGACCTGAGAGTAGATGACAATCCAAACCCATGCGTCGAATTGATTCGACTCCTCGGCGTCTACCTTAGAATTTTTGGGGAGACGAAAAGTGAGGATTATTTGCTTTGGAACGAGACTATTGTTTCTGAGGTGCAGGCACTGCTTACCTCCATCGGAGAGTACGACGATGTTTGTAATGGTGAGTTGACGGTGTCTACGCGTGCGGCTTTGCAGTCTTTTTGTTATAAAGAGAATTTTCTTTTTCGCCGATCCCAGCGTACTCCAGACGGCAAGGTTGATCCGGCTGTCTTGGCGCGTCTGCGCGAGCTTGCATTGCCTGCTTCGAACACCTCCAGCTTTCAAGGCGATTAGGCTGAATAAGCCTCAAGTGCGGTCCACAGCTAAACAAGCTTAGGTATATTGGCAAGAGAACATTCGTAAACTATGCAAGCTATAGATCCGATTACCCTTGAAATTCAGTGGCAGCGCCTTATCTCAATCGTTGACGAAATGGATACAGCGACAATTCGCGCCTCCTTCTCCTCAATTGTGGGTGAAAGCCACGATTTTGGCTGCATAGTAATGGATCAGGACGGCAACGGCCTGGGGCAGGCCCAATGGAGCCCCCCCCAGTTCTGTACCATGATGCCGCTTACAACCAAACACATGCTTGCGAAGATGCCTAAAGAGTCCCTACTCCCGGGGGATGTCATGATCACTAATGATCCGTGGATGGGATCCACCCATCTACCTGACTACAATTTAGTTTCACCTGTATTTCACAGAGGCAAACTGGTCGCATTTATGGGTACCGTGGCGCACGTCTCTGACGTAGGTGGTCACCTAGGGGATCTTGAGGCGGCTGATATGTTTCAAGAAGGTACTCGGGTAATGCCAACGTTCTTTTACCGCGACGGCCAGCCTGTGGAGCTAGTGCATGAGTTTATATCGGCTAATTGCCGCGTGCCAGACATGGTGATGGGCGACCTCAATGCAATTGTCGGCACTCACAAGATTGCGATTCGGCGCTTGCAGGAGATGATGAATGACTACAACTTGGACGATATCCGGGTTTTGGCTATGGAGATCATGGATCGCTCAGAAGCTGCATTGCGCAAGGCGATTAGTGCCCTGTCCGATGGCGTTTCCGAATATGAGGTCATAGCCGACGGTTACATGCAACCGTTCACTCTGAAGGTCAAGGTCGAAGTGCGTGGGTCTGATATTTACATCGACTTCACTGGATCCTCATTGCAGCAGCGTAATGCAGCTATCAATGCCGCCTACAATATGACTTATGCCACTGCTGTCTACCCCATTAAGTGTATGCTGGCAGCGCGCATCCCCAATAACGACGGTCTTGTGCGCCCCATTCACATTTCTGCGCCAGTTGGATCTATTGTAAATTGTACTTTTCCATCGCCTGTCAAAGCGCGCGCAAAGGTGATGAAGCATATTCCGCCGGTGGTTTTTGGCGCTTTTACCCAGCTGCTGCCTAATGAAGCGATTGCTGCGGCAGGTGGAATATTTCCGTTTTACTTCAGCGGTACTGATAGTCGGTTTGGCACATTTTCGACGCATGTGTTGCCCCACGGCGGCTTGGGCGCTACTCGGGACGAGGATGGATGGTTGCCAACCGCTTACCCCCACAACTCCTTTATCACCCCGGCTGAAATTATGGAGCTACAGTGTCCAGTGTTGATGTTGAAAAAGGAGCTGATTGTCGACTCTGGTGGTGCTGGTAGACGCCGAGGTGGACCTGGACAGGAGTTTATGTTGAAGTGTGTTTCGTTGGAGCCTATCACACTTACGATCCGCCCTGACCTGCTGCGCTACCCTGCACCGGGTATCGAAGGCGGTTTGTCTGGCCGTAGAGGCGAAGTGATCCTTAATGGGGTTCAAGTCTCGCGCTTCTTGCCTATGGAGATGAAACCGGGTGATACTTGTATTTTGCGGGTGCCGGGTGGCGGTGGCTACGGTAATCCTGCGGAGCGTGAGCGCGGTCTTGTAATGCAAGATTTTCATAATGGATTGGTAAGTGCTCAAGCAGCGCGCGAAATCTACGGAGTTGAGGTCGAAGTAAAGTGACTACCCTGTCAATTGGACGGTTTCGGTTGGGTTACGACATCGGCGGCACCTTTACGGACTTTGTGCTGGTGGACTCGCATACTGGGCGTGTTGAGACCTACAAGACCCTTACGACCCCGCGCGAACTATCAAAGGCTGTACGTGAAGGCTGGGTAACTCTTCTCGGGCGCGTTGGTGCATCTGGCGCTGCAGTGGAGACTGTGATTCATGCCACCACTTTGATCACCAATGCGATGATCGAGCGTAAAGGTGCCAAAACCGCCTTGGTCACCACGAAGGGGTTTAAGGATATATTGGACACCCAAAAAGAGATGCGTTACGACATCTATGACCTCCACTCACCGCCTGTCCAGCCTTTGGTGCCCCGCGCGTTGCGGTGGGAGATAGAGGAGCGTCTGGACAGCTTTGGCGAAATCGTGCTTCCGTTGAACGAGGTTGATATCGATAATGCCATTGCCGGAATAAAGACTTCTGGAGCTCAGGCGGTGGCAGTCTGCTTTCTGCATTCTTACCGGAATCCAGATCATGAGCAAAAGGTAGCTCACCGTATTCGGAGCGTTCTGCCTGGTGTCAGCGTGTCAATCAGTAGTGAAATTGCTCCTGAGATCCGGGAGTATGAGCGAATGTCTACGGTGGTGGCCAATGCTTACGTGCAGCCATTAACTGAGCAGTATGTGCGCCAGATGGAGATGGACTTGGCAGATGGTGGATATCTCAAACGCCTATACCTGATGATTTCCAGTGGTGGTATCACCACCGGCGACACTGCTGTTCGTTTTCCGGTGCGCATGGTTGAATCTGGGCCGGCAGCAGGCGTGTTGGTAACATGCTTCTTTGCTGAACGGCTTGGCATCAAAAACGTCGTAGCATTTGACATGGGCGGTACCACGGCTAAGATGTGCTTGATTAGAGACGGTGAACCCTCACGCGCTCACACCTTTGAAATTGCACGTGTTCACCGTTTCAAGCGCGGCAGTGGGCTGCCTGTTCGGATCCCGACCATCGAGCTAATCGAGATCGGAGCCGGTGGCGGTTCAATCGCCTGGGTTGATGAGCTTGGGCTGCTCAAGGTTGGACCTAATTCGGCTGGCGCCGACCCCGGACCAGCGTGTTATGGGCAGGGCGGTGTCTGCCCGACCGTGACTGATGCGAACGTGGTGCTTGGATACCTCACCCCGGATTATTTTTTGGGCGGTCGAATGAAACTGGATACGATAGCATGCGAAAAGTCGATGCTCAGTATCGGCAAAGAGCTAAAGATGACCGCTAAGGAGTCGGCGCAGGGTATCTTCCAAATCGTCAACGAAAATATGATCTCTGCCACGCGGGTCCACTTGGCTGAGCGAGGCGAGGATCCCCGCCGCCTGATGCTTTTTGCGTTTGGCGGTGCTGGTCCAATTCACGCGCACGCAATTGCGTGGGCACTCAAAATGAAAGGCTACGTCTGCCCAACTTTGGCCGGTGTAGCATCAGCCCTCGGTCTACTAACTGCTCCCGCTGCGTTTGACGTGGCGCAAACCTATGTCGCTAGGCTTTCACAAACTGAGCTTACCAAGCTGGAAGTGTCTTTCAGGGCCTTGGAAGCCGAAGGGTGTGACCGGCTTGAAGAGGCCGGCGTCCCACGAAATGAAATGCAATTTGAGCGTAGCCTTGATATGCGGCACAAGGGTCAAGGCCACGAGATCGTGGTTCCAATTTCCTGGAAATCAATAGACGATGTCAGTCTCGATTCGGACCTGCGACCAATTTTTTACCAGAACTATGAAAAGGTATACGGGCATGCGCACCGCCACCTGCCGCTTGAGGTAATGACGATTCGCGTGCGGGCTAGTGGCGTGCGTCCTTCGGTTGATCTGCCTAGCGCCGGCACCGCTATAGGTGGTGCAGCGGTTGCTCTGAAGGGTAGCCGGATGGTGTACTTCCAAGAAGCTGGCGGCTTTGTCCCAACTGCGATCTATGAGCGTAACCTGCTGCCTATTGGCGCCGAGTTTTCAGGACCGGCCGTGGTCGAAGAAAGCGAGTCTACCTCTGTTATTGCCCCCAATTCGATCGCGCGGGTCGATGAAAACCAGAACTTGGTTGTTTTATTCACAAAGACTAATACTGAAAGTACCGCCGAAGTGCCCGCTTAACGTACGCAAGGAGGACTTGATTATGAAGATCGTTGGCGTTAACATCACCCCTGTTGCTATTCCTCGTTCATCAAGCCTCTCCACCTCGTATGGCTCCACGGATCTAGCTGAAACGGTTGTGGTCGAGTTGGTTACGGATGATGGTTTGATTGGCTGGGGCCAGTCGGCTGTGGATGCTCCCTTTTACGGGGAGACAGCTCACGGAATGGTCACCTGCATGCGGGCTTATCTGGCTCCGGCAGTAAATGGCGAGGATCCACGCAATATTGAGTACCTTGTCAAGAAAATGCAGTTGGTGCTACCTCACCACTGGGGCTCACATGCTGGTTTCGACCTAGCCTTATGGGACTTAAAGGGCAAGGCTCTAAACACACCGGTGTATCAGTTGCTTGGCGGCAAAGTGCGCGAGGGTATTGTGCAGGCTGGGTTTGTGCATCAAGCTGCCCCTGAACTAATGGCACGCGAGGCAGACGAAATACTTAAAGAGCGGCCGTTCCCGATACTCAAGATGAAGATTGGTGGCGATCCAGATTTGGATGTGCGCAGATACTGTGCTGTGGCGGAAGTGATCGGTGACCGATCCAAGATTCAAGTTGACGGAAACACCGGGTATACCATCTCGCAGGCAATACCTGCCTTGACAGCCATGGAGCGAGCGGGGCGCCTGGGCTGTATTGAGCAGCCGGTCGCTCGGTTGGAGGATCTAGTTGAGATCGCGCGGCGCATTCCGGCACCAGTAATGGCTGATGAGGCGATCTACCCGCCGGAGGATGCCATTGAAGTCGTGAAGCGGCGGGCCGCATCGATAGCGTTGATGAAGCAGGCCAAACATGGTGGACTGCTTGCGATCCAGAAAATTGCGCATATCTTTGAGGCGGCGGGTCTGGTTCTTTCTATTGCCCAGTACTATGACCTTATTGCAGTGGCCGCGGCCCACCTAGCAACTGCACTGCCCGCGGCCTCGTTTCCATCGGGCTACACCTATTGTACTGACACCATTCTTGAAGAGCCGTTTGAACCAATTAACAACGGTATGCTGCTCAAAGCGCCAGACAAGCCGGGCCTTGGGGTTGAAGTAAGCCGCGAGAAATTAGCTAGATATACAGCCACGCTCTAGTAGGTGTCTGGGGCATGACGATCGATCCAATTACACTAGAGGTACAGTGGCAGCGACTGGTTGCGATTGTGGACGAAATGGATACCGCTACAATACGCACATCATTTTCATCGATCGTCGGTGAGAGCCACGATTTTGGCTGCGTCATGATGGATCAGGACGGCAACGGGCTTTGTCAGGCTCAGTGGAGTCCACCGCAGTTCTGCACGATGATGCCGATTACCACAAAGGCTATGCTTGCCAAATATCCAAAGGAGGACCTAAGACCGGGTGACATCTTGATCACTAATGATCCGTGGATTGGCTCTACTCATCTGCCGGACTACAACGTTGTATCCCCTGTCTTTCATCGGGGCAAGGTGGTCGCTTTTTATGGCACGGTTGCACATGTTCAAGACGTGGGCGGTCACCGCGGCGATTTAGAGGCGATAGACATGTTCCAAGAGGGCACCCGCCTCATGCCCACATTTTTTTATCGTTACGGTAAGCCGGTTGAGTTAGTTCACGAATTGATCGGCGCCAACACCAGGGTACCTGACATGGTTTTGGGTGACCTTAACGCTATTGTAGGCACGCAACGGGTCGCAATCCGGCGATTGCTTGAGTTCCTGCAGGACTATAAGATGAATGATCTGAAGGGGCTGGCTGACGAGATCATGAACCGCTCCGAAATGGCGCTGCGCAAGGCAATCGAGGCAATTCCTGACGGTGTTATTCATTACGAGGCCACATCAGACGGTTACATCGAGCCCTTTACCCTGAAACTGCGGCTCGAGGTCAAGGGAAGCGACATCTACATGGACTTTGCTGGTTCGTCCCCACAACAGCGGAATGTGGCTATCAACTGCGCCTTTAACATCACCTATTCAACAGCTGTTTACCCAATTAAGTGCATGCTGGTGTCTAGAATTCCGAACAATGATGGTCTGATCCGTCCAATCCACGTAACCGCCCCAGAAGGTTCGATCGTCAATTGCAGTTTCCCGGCGCCAGTTAAGGCCCGAGCCAAGGTAATGAAACATATCCCACCACTCATTTTTGGTGCCTTGGCACCAATGTTGCCTTCGGAGTCCATAGCGGCGGCGGGCGGAATCTTTCCTTTTCGATTTTTGGGTCAAGACCAGTTCTTTGGAAACTTTGCCGCTAGTGTGCTACCCCATGGCGGCATCGGAGCTACCCGCGACCAGGATGGCTGGATGCCGGTTGCATTTCCGCACAACTCGACCATAACCCCAACCGAAATTTTAGAACTTCAGGTTCCCGTGCTTGTAATGAAAAAGCAACTAATCTGCGACACCGGTGGTCCTGGTCGCAGGCGGGGTGGTCTAGGACAGGAGTTTGTTGTCAGGTGTGTGGCGCAAAATCCGATTACGATTACAGTAAGACCTGATATTTTGCGCTATCCGGCGCCGGGTCTTGATGGCGGGTTGCCTGGGGCTGTGGGCCTGGTCCTGCTGAATGGGGTGAAGATGGAACGCTTTCCAGCGGTTGACTTTAAGCCCGGTGATGAGATGGTGATTCGTGTTCCGGGAGGCGGCGGATTTGGTGATCCAAACCTGCGTGAACCCGAGTTGGTGTGGCGTGATGTCGAAATGGGGCTGGTTAGTCCGCAGGCAGCATTGGCGGTTTATGGAGTGGAGGCTAGGCGATAAAGATTACAGCTGTAAAGGCGACAGCGATTTCTATTCCTCGTACCGTCCAGCTCAATACATCGTACGGTACTCGCAATAGTGCAGTCACCGTCATTGTCGAACTAAGCACCGATGAGGGACTGGTCGGTATTGGTCAGACTGCCGTCGAGGTACCATCCTATGGCGAATCTGCTGAGGGAATTCTTATCAACATCCGCAAAACCTTGGCTCCTGTCATCATTGGCGAAGACCCAACCAATCTAGAGTACCTGTGCAACAAGATCAAGCGGGCTCTTCCACACCACTACGCAACACAAGCTGGAGTGGAGTTTGCAATTTGGGACCTCAACGGCAAGGCGCTCGGTGTGCCCGTATATCAACTAATTGGTGGCAAGGTGCGTGACGGGGTTGATCTGATGGGCTTTGTTGCCCAGGACCATCCAGAAAAAATGGCAGTTGAAGCTGATGCTATTCTGCGCGAGTCAACTTTCCCGGTCCTGAAGATGAAAATCGGCAAGTGTCCGGACTTGGATTTAAAGCGCTATAGCGCAGTCGCCGAGGCGATTGGTGACCGCGCTGTCATCCAAGTCGACGGCAACATCGGCTACACCATGGCTCAAGCTGTCCCTACCCTGATGGGCATGGAGAAGATTGGCCGTCTCGGTTGTGTCGAACAGGCGGTCAAAAGGCTCGATGATATGGCTGAATTGGCACGCCTAATTCCTGTGCCTATGATGGCTGACGAGGGAGTCTACGTGCCTGATGACGCGATTGAGTTGGTTTGTTCTGGCGCCGCAAGTTTGGCGCTCATAAAAATTACCAAGGGTGGCGGCATTCTCAATACAAAGAAAATTGCCAGTATCTTTGAATCTGCCGGCTTGATCCTTTCTATCGCAATCTATTATGATCTAATCGGGGTAGCAGCGGCTCACATTGCGGCATCGACCCCGTGTGTAAAGTGGCCATCTCCATTTACCTATACCCTTGACACCATTCTGACTGAGCCATTTGAGCCGCACGGGTTAATTCTAAGAGTGCCCGAGAAACCTGGATTTGGAGTTGCGTTTGACCCAGACAAAATCGCGAGATATGCCCTTCCACTTTAGAGGAGAATTCCATTCTTATGAATCGCAAATTTGTTAGTATCGGCGGACTTGAAGTAAAGCTTGGGATGAAAGCGCATGGCTACATGGATGTTGGGGTCTTAGCCGGCGGGACCCAAGTGCGTATACCTATTCAGGTGATTCATGGCGCCTTTGATGGCCCGCGCGTCTGCCTTGAGTCTGGTATGCATGGCTGGGAGCCAATGGGCACCGAGATACTGCGCCGTGCCTTGTTGCGGGTCGACCCGGCAAAACTGCGAGGGACCATTGTATGCTTGCCCTTGACGCAGCCGCAATCGATGGAGTACGGAGGTAGCGTCGAGTCGACCGGCACCAGGACCAGTCCGGCTGACCAGTTGGATCTCAACAAGGTTTGGCCTGGTAAGCACACGAACGCTTGGCTGACCGAAAGAATTGCTGCTGTCAACTGGGACGTAATTAGAGACTGCGAATGTGTGATTGATTATCATGACGGCACTGGTGCGTGCAATGAATTGCCAGTAGCCTTTCCACAAATCTTTCCCGTCAACTCTCCGATCGTCATTGGCGGCGAAGCCGACGGTACCGGTGGGGCTGGTACCCACTCGGCAATGAGTATTGAGCGTATGGAGGAGTTGAACTCAAAAGTGATTGGTATGGCAAAGGCGTTTGGATCAATTGCAATCTGGCTTCGTGACAAGAATCCACTCACGCCGACTATGCTGAATGGATGTTGCATGACGAATAATATTCCTTGCTTGGTAGTGGAGGCAGGAGGCGGAAGCCAGCTTGATAACACCATCACTCCTGCGGTCGAATGCACACTAAATCTTCTTAGACACTTGGATATGATAGATGGAGATTTGATTCTGCCTAGTAAACAAATTATGGTGGATAACTACCTTGTATACCGCTCCTACATGGGCGGCTTCTTTATTCCAGAGGCTGGCTACGCCCTGGGTTCGGTCGTCACTAAAGGTCAAGTTTTAGGCAAGGTACTCGATCCGTTCACCTCTGAGGTAAGAGAAGAGTGCGTTTCCCCTATTAACGGATGGCTGATCAGTACTCGCATTAGGATGCCAATTAACCCCGGTGGTTATATTGCGCATATTGCGGATACAGACCGAATTATCTGGGAGCGCGGGAGTTAATCTTGTTAGTTCCACGGGATGCGGTCACTCTGGAAATTCACTGGCAACGCTTGATTGCCATCATGGATGAAGTCGACTTGGCAACCGTGCGGACATCGTTTTCAACAATTGTTGGCGAAAGCCGGGATTTCGCGTGCATCATGACCGACACAAAGGGCGCCTCGCTCTGTCAGTCATCGCTGAGTCCCCCGAATTTTTGCGTAGTTTTGCCACGTACCTCGCGCCATCTGCTTGCACGGTTTCAGATCGACACCTTGCAAGACGGTGACGTTCTGGTCACTAATGATCCGTGGCTTGGTACAGGCCACCTGCCGGACTACGTAATAATGACACCAGTTTTCTTTCATGGTAAGGTAATTGGCTTTATCGGCACCGTTGCGCACCTAGCTGATGTAGGCGGGCATATTGGCGATATCGAGGCTACTGACGTCTTCACCGAAGGCATGCGTATACCGCCGTCTAAGCTTTATTGTGCTGGTTTACCGAACGCTCAGCTGCATGAAATGATTTCGGCAAACTGTCGGGTTCCGGATTTGGTTTTGGGTGACTTGGGCGCGATCATTGGCACCCACCGGGTTGGTGCGCGGTACATCAGGGAATTCCTTGACGATTATTCGATGCCCGATCTAGCGGAGTTGGCTGGCCAGATTCATTCTGTTTCTGAAGCTGCTATCCGGCAGGCTATTTTAGCTCTTCCGGATGGCAAGTGGGAATTTGGGTTAAACATTGATGGTTACATTGACCAAGTCCATCTTCATGCGACTGTCGAAGTACGTGGCAGTGATGTCTTTGTCGATTACAAGGGCACGTCGCATCAGGTAAAACACGCTGCCATCAACTGTACATTTAATACCACGTTTGCGTCGACCATGTATCCATTTAAATGTGCGCTCGTGCCCCGCCTGCCTAATAATGAAGGAATCTTTCGCCCGATCCATGTCACCGCTCCGGCAGGGTCTATTCTCAATTGCACTGAACCGTCTGCCGTCAAGGCGCGTGCCAAAACCACCAACAATATAAACCAAGTTTTGTTTGGTGCTCTCTGGGAGATCTTTGGGGATCATGCTCAGGCTGGTAGTGGTTCGATCTGGCCCATTGGTGTCTCTGGAACGGCTGAGGGATATGGGCTGTTTTCGGTCAGTGTTTTGCCCCATGGCGGACGTGGATCGCTCAAGGAGCTCGATGGTATGGGTCCAATTGCCTTCCCGCACAACTCCGCGGTCACCCCGACCGAGGTATTGGAAATGAAGGCGCCTATATTGATTATGAAAAAGGCTTTGCGCCTCGACTCTGCCGGCCCGGGCCGCTGCCGTGGTGGACTCGGCCAGGTGATCGTGATCAAGTCGATTGCATCGGGGCCAGTTCGACTGCGCTTAAGGCCTGATAAGTTGAGCTGTGCCCCCCCGGGTTTGGCCGGTGGCCAGCAGGGTCGCTTAGGCGAGGTATGGATAAATGGCCGGAAGATCGAGCGCTTTCCGGTGATCCAGTTTATGCCTGGCGATGTCTGTGAGCTCTTTCTGCCTGGCGGTGCAGGGTTTGGATACGTAAATGAACGTGATCCGGATCTTGTTCGTAGAGACGTTGGGTGTGGATATGTTTCTCGTTTGGCCGCGCTAGAACAATACGGTGTCCGGGTCGAGGGTGATTTGTGATAGACCAGATTACGCTCGAAATTCAATGGCAACGTTTGATCTCGATCATGGACGAAGTTGACTTAGCCACCGTCCGGACTTCGTTTTCTACTATCGTAGGCGAGTCCAGAGACTTTGGCTGCATTATGACCGACGAACAGGGCGCATCGCTTTGCCAGTCGTCTTTCAGTCCCCCTAATTTTTGTGTGGTGTTGCCGCGTACGGCTCGTCACCTGCTGGCGCGCTTTCCACTGGAAACTCTACAGGACGGAGATGTTCTGGTAACCAATGATCCATGGCTTGGTACAGGTCATCTACCCGATTATGTCGTGATTACACCCGTCTTCTGGAAGGGCAAAGTTGTAGCGTTCATGGGTACGGTTGCCCACTTGGCTGATGTGGGCGGTCACCCTGGTGATATCGAAGCCACTGACGTTTTTACCGAGGGAATAAGGATCCCGCCATCCCAGCTTTACATTGCGGGCGAGCCAAACGCTCAGCTGCACGACCTCATTCGAGCAAACTGCCGGGTCCCGGAAATGGTGCTGGGCGACTTGGGCGCTATTGTTGGCACCCATCGAGTCGGAAGTCGTCGACTCCTTGAGTTCTTGGCCGATTACGAGATGTCGGACCTTGTGGAACTTTCCGGTGAGATTCACGCTCTATCGGAAGTTGCCATTCGGAAGGCTATCGAAGCGCTGCCCGACGGCAAATGGGAATTTGGTTTGGATATTGATGGGTATGTCAACCAAGTGCATCTCCAGGTGTCTGTTGAGATTCAGGGCACTGATGTGTACGTGGACTACGCCGGCACATCACCTCAGGTATGGCATGCGGCAATCAACTGTACCTTTAACACTACATTTGCATCCACTATGTATCCGTTCAAGTGTGCGCTTGTACCGCGCATTCCCAACAACGAGGGATTATTTCGAGCCATTCACGTCTCCGCACCAGAAGGGTGCATTCTAAACTGCGCCTTTCCCGCCCCCGTCCAGGCCCGAGCTAAGACCACCAACAATATGAACCAAGTGCTCTTCGGCGCACTTTGGCCACACTTCGGGGTGCACGCGCAGGCTGGCAGCGGATCGATCTGGCCGTTTATTGCAGTTGGTGAGGAGGTTGGTTACAGCAAATTCTCCGTTTCTATGCTGCCGCACGGCGGTCGTGGTGCCTTGCCGGGTATTGACGGCATGGTGCCAATTGCGTTTCCGCACAATTCGTCGGTTACCCCCACAGAAGTAATGGAAACTCAAGCGCCTATCTTGGTCATGGTAAAGGCTTTGCGTGTCGATTCGGGGGGGGCTGGTCGCAGACGCGGAGGAGTTGGTCAAGAGATTGTTATCCAGTCTATATCTAGTAAGCCAATGATTGTCAAATTGCGCCCCGACAAGATGTTCTGTGCTCCTCCGGGACTAGCTGGCGGTCAGTCTGGGGTCGTCGGGCGTGTCCTCCATAATGGCAATGTTATTGAAAAATTCCCCCCATTGCGCTTTCTTCCTGGTGATGAGCTAAGGTTGCTTCTACCCGGCGGTGGGGGCTTTGGAGCACTAAGTGAGCGGGAGCCCGACCGGATTATCCAAGATGTTGCGAATGGTTACGTTAGTGTTAAGGCGGCTCTTGAAATCTACGGCTTGGAGGTATAAGGGCATTGACCACTAGTTACCGTTTTGGGTTCGATATCGGCGGTACATTTACTGATTTCGTGATGGTGGATCAGTCTGGGCGCATGGAGACCTATAAGACTCTTACTACGCCTGCTGAGCCCTCTCGTGCAGTGCGCGAAGGTTTTGATGTGCTGCTAAAGCGGATGGGCGCGGTTGGCGCCAATGTCGATACTGCGATCCACGCCACCACTTTGATTACCAATGCCGTAATCGAGCGAAAGGGAGCCCGGACTGCTTTGATAACCACCTTTGGGCACTCTGATGTGCTCGAAATGGCCAAAGAGATGCGATATGACATCTACGATCTGCTCTTAATCTTGCCCGAGCCCTTGGTCCCTCGTGCATTTCGGCATGAGGTTGTGGAACGTTTAAATGGACGGGGAGAGGTGGTAATTCCGCTGTCCGAAATAGATGTAAGTACTGTGATCGCAAAGTTGAGGGAACAGGTTGTTAGTGCGGTTGCCGTTTGCTTCCTGCATTCATATCAAAATTCACAGCATGAGGCGCGCACAGGCAAAATGCTCAGGGAGGCTATGCCTACCTTAAGTGTCTCACTAAGTAGTGAGGTAGCTCCAGAGATTAGGGAGTATGATCGAATGTCGACTACGGTCGCCAATGCCTATGTGCAGCCGATGACAGCTAGCTATGTAGGGCAGCTCGAGCAAGATTTGCGAGACAGTGGGTTCCTGCACCGTATGTATCTTATGCTCAGCAGCGGTGGAATTACCACTGGCGAAACTGCTAGCCGTTTTCCGATTCGTCTTCTGGAGTCTGGCCCCGCAGCGGGCGCATTAGCCTCGGTCTATTATGGCGAGTTGGCCGGAATCAAGGATTTGGTGGCATTTGATATGGGTGGTACCACGGCCAAAATGTGCTTAATTCGGGGGGGCAAGGCCTCCCTGACTAACTCGTTTGAGATTGCCAGAGTTCACCGCTTTAAGCGCGGCAGTGGTCTTCCGGTCCGAATTCCAACAATCGAATTGATTGAGATTGGTGCTGGTGGCGGTTCGATCGCTTGGGTTGACGAGATTGGGATGTTGAAGGTGGGTCCACAGTCATCCGGAGCAGATCCTGGCCCAGCGTGTTACGGGCAGGGCGGAAAACTGCCCACTGTTACTGATGCTAACCTAATTTTAGGATACCTCAGCCCGGATTTCTTTCTCGGCGGACGGATGAAGTTGGACATTGATGCTGCCCGCAGCGCCATGCAGCCGCTCGCTGATCGTTTAGGGAAAACTGTGGAAGGGGCTGCGTACGGCATATTCCAGATCGTAAATGAAAATATGATTTCAGCTACTCGGGTACACGTAGCTGAGCGAGGGGCCGATACTCGGCGCTTGACTCTAATGGCTTTTGGTGGCGCAGGACCAGTCCATGCCCATCCGATTGCACGCACCCTTAAAATGAAAGGATACATTTGCCCTCACAATGCGGGTGTAACGTCTGCACTTGGTTTACTAACAGCACCCGTTGCCTTTGACCTCAGTAAGACCTTTGTGGCAGTGGTAACGCAGGAAAAACTGAGTGTGATTGATCATGCTTTTGCCATACTCGAGGAGGATGGTAAGGTTCGCCTAGCTGAAGCGGGTGTAGCCGCAGTAGATATGGTTCTCGAGCGCAGTATCGATATACGCCACCGTGGACAGGGTCATGAAATTGTTGTCCAGTTGCCTGAGATGCCACTTGCCAAGATGGACTTGCATAAGGACTTGCGCCCGCTGTTTTACGAGCAATACGATGCCGTTTACGGCCATGCCCACCGTCACCTCGATATAGAAATCATGACTTTACGATTACGAGCGACCGGTCCGATGCCTATCGTTGACCTGCCTCGTGGTGTTGTATCGAGTGGCGAGACTGCTAAAAAGGGAAATCGTCCGATTTTTGTTTCTGAGCGTAATGGATTTGTCACTGTACCAGTCTTCAATCGGGACTTACTTGCTGCTGGAGCGGTGGTTATTGGACCAGCTATTGTGGAGGAGCACAACTCCACTGCGTACATTGGTGACAAAGCCATTGCTAATGTGGATGCGCACCTTAATTTATTGGTCTCGTTCGTTGAATAGTGGAAGCCAAGGCCGGAGCAGATACGTCTGTTAGGGTACAGCAGCACACAGGGGGCGTGGTAACACTACTAGCAAATCGTGTGTTCGAATTGTATTCAAGAATGTAAATGCCTAATCCCGGCGGGATAATCTCATTTATTTCGTTTTCTTGGGCCTTATGTCTTCGTAATAGTTTAAACGATGGTTGTCTCGTACTTTGGGTGCGGTGTTATGCTGCTGGCGCTCTTCTTGTGTTTGTGCTTATGTGTTTTGCCAGTTCTTAAAAAGTTGCGGAGCCGAAACTTGGGGAGTGATTACTTCAGTTTAGTCTCCCGGCTCTCAGGACTGATATGATAACTTCAGTGATATCAATAACCGCCATTAGAGGTTTATTGTGCTTCGCCTTACGGTTGATGCTTCGCAATGATACCGCTTCGGTAAAATTGTGCGGAATGCTCTTTATTTGCGCAACACCATACCTTATTTGGGAGTGGCCTCGTCGAGGCAATATATCGGGGTAGTGTTCTTTTGGGTTGTGCTTGTCATGAATTTCCTTTTATCTGATATTGTTTTGGTCGCGCAGTAGTTGATGCACATTACGTCAGCTTAGCGTAGGTTGCTCTCCACTTTCTCGGGTTGAGCTCTTCATGGCTGAGGTCGATCGTCAGCTAGTAGGCTTGAGTTTCAGTTTGAAGTAAATGTAGGTGGAACTCATATTGTCTTTCTGGTGAGGCCTCGGTCAATGCATGGTTTTCACTTGTTGTGATGTGGTTTCAAGGGGTAAGCAGCCTCGTGCGAGAGCAATTGTTCGTGTTACACATGAAGGTCGGCGCTCCGGGTTGGCAGGGGGTCTAATCTGGTTGGGGAAGCGGTTCTAAGTGTGTGGTACTCTGTGTTGCGGGTTCGATTTGGCTCTGGCTGTTAATTCCATTTATGTTGGTTCGGTCCGGGTGCTGTAAGTATATTCTTTAGCTCTTCTGAATGGAAAGCCGGTCAAACCTCCTCTTGTAGACGGTAAAAAATGTGTTTTAGTTTATTTGTTGGAGAAATAATTCGTTTGCTATTTGTGCCACCTACAATGTGGTGTGCATCAAAATCTGATTGATGTGTTGTAAATCTTGGGCCTTTCGGTTAAATTAGGTCGATAAAGGATTGTATTTTAGCCAATCCGTTATTGCGCTTTGTAGGTTGAAGCGAGGTCGAAACCCTGTTTCATCGGACAATCGTGTTATATCTAAGGGGGTCCGTTCCTGGTGCGGATACATACTTATGTCTGCGATCGTGTTTCCGTCCACCCAGCTTATTTGTAACCCCAAGGCGGCAAAAGCTTGAACCACTTGGAAAAAGGACGTACCTTCGCCACAACTTATGTTGTATACCGAGTGACTTAATCTTGGTGTCCTTAGTAGTTTCCAAATACCCTCTGCTATATCTACACTGTATGTCCAGTCGCGGACTATTGCTCGTCCGGTGACTGAAACTTTCCGTTTGTCGTGGAGGGCAGTCATTAAATGCTGGAATACTGTTGTAGACGGACGGCTTAATTTTGCGTATTCCATGGGTCCATAGACTGCTGGGAGACGCACGGCAAGTATTTTCCGCCCGCATAGTATCGAATAGCGCGCCAGCAGGAGTTCAGAGCAGTGCTTGGTGATTGCATAAAGAGTTGTCAAATTTAGTGGGTCCGCTTCGCGCTGCAATTTTGGTGTTCGGTGGACGGGTGATCCGTAAACTCCACTACTGCTTATTACAATGGTGCGCTCCACAGTATTATTTTCCAGAATCGCATCTAACAGACTTATCGAGCCCCCCAAATTTACTGCTACAACGCGCGAAGCATTTGCAAGTGTTTCCTCTACTGTTAGAGCTGCTGCGTGAACTATGTGAGTGATGTTCTTTTCGACTAGCAAGGTGTGTACAGCTGCTCGGTCACAGATGTCGAGAAAAGCGTGCTCCAAGTGTTTGGCGACCGGCTTTAGAAACCCATGCGCAGCGTCATTTATAGTGGCTGTGTCCGTTGCTACCACATGCACGTTTGGCTGGCTAGCGAAGAACCGCACTAAATTTATGCCCAAAAAGCCAAGGGCACCGGTAATCAAAATTCGCATTGCAGTCTTTCTAACTTTTTTGCAATCGGAAATCAGGTTGGTACGGACAGTTGCGCAATATCGTTGCAAATTGGGTTATTTGTATTATAGTTTATGGGCCTGCATTCGTTCGCTTCTGTTTGCATGCGACATTTTTTTCCTGCTAAAGAACCTGTTGTGCAACGTCTCAGTGCTGTATATTGATGCACTCAATTTGAAGGCAAGCTGGTTTTTGTTCGAATACCTTTCTGGCTTGTGTTGCAGTGGCATTAATATATGCGCACTGGTGTTTGAGCGAATTTATCCCAGTGCAAAGCTGGTGGAAAGTGATGATCAACTCCCTAACGCTGGTATTACGAAGGTTTCGGCTTTTTTTCTGAGTAGTTTGGATGTGGGTTGGGCAGCAGAGTACGTCCTGGGTTCAGGTCAAGGAAGAATTCGCGCTTGGCGGATCTGTCATCGCTTACCGGAGCGGGTGTCATGGTGCTAGTCGAAATTGTCTGTTGTACGGTAAGACTCCCAAAACCCAATGAGCGTCTTGGACAATTCATCATCCTGCGTGTAGCTGGAAGCACTCACAAACCCTCTCCACGAGAGCCGTAATTGGTGGCCGGAAAGACTCGTATATGATCCTTATGTATGTTTCGTACGCAGCCGTCCAAAGAGGAAATTCTCGTGTTTTGGATGTCAATGAGCAAAAAGAAGGTCCCTTGGGGTGGTGATGGATATGCCCGGGTTTAATACTTGGCCAATCAGCGAGTTTTGGTGCCCAGTGTATTTTGCCAGCGCGTCCCGCACGCACTCCTAGGAGCAGGTCAGTGCAGCGAGCGGTGCGTACTGTGTCACAGTTGGCGCGCAGATTGTGAGCAATCCGCATAATTCGAGTCTAGCTTCCGCGAAATGAGCTGTTGGTGCAAAATTCCCGAAGTGCTAAACAGATTAACATACGTGTTGGTGAAACGGTCTACAGTAAGGGTGCGTTCGCGCATTTCTAGAAGCGCAGCCTCTGCAGTGACTGAGGTTGGAAACGATATAAAATGCTTGTAAATTATTTGTGATTATCATCAGAACGCAGCAGACAATATTGACAAGCTTTTTAGGTGCAGGGCTATTCGCGGTAGCATCTGCTGGGTTGCTTTGCGAAGCGATGAATTTTGCATTTCAGCGATGTGTGGCAGATGCTTCGCTGTCATGCGGCTATATGATAAATTTATACGCTAAATGCGTATGCTCCAGCACTGAGTTGGCGTTCACCGCATCAATTGCTTGCTTGTTGGAAAGATAGTATGGGTCCGGTCGAACTACTTCATTCGGATTGATCAATGCAAAAAATTCCGCTTTATTCTGTCCAGAAGTCACCACAGTTGCTGTCAAGGTGTCATACTTAAGTTTCGGGCAGCAGCTTGTTGAGGATTGCATTACGCAGGTCTTCAAGCTCGGACGGCGGCGTGTATTTGGTCTGGTTCTGAGCTTACCCCTGATATCTGTTTCTATGTCATGCGGTGGTGTTGGCAGGGCGGGATCGCAGCGTCCCCAAGAAATGAGGAATGGTCCGGCGCGGGAAAACGCTTACATTCGAAAGAAGGGGCGTTTATCCTCTCCTTCCAGCACGTACTAAACCCGATGTGCCATTCGCTTGGCACCGTCAATTGTATTTTTCAAGACTGCTCCCGAAATTTGTACCTGGTCACCTTGTGAGATTGGCTGTCCACAATATCTATAGCCACCAATCAGGCGCAAGTTGCATCCTTTTTGGGCCATGGACGAGGCGACAAGCCGTGCTGTTTGTGGCGGTGTCACATGGGCTTCATTTGGCTTGTTATCGTGGTTTTGGTGCGACTCTGATTACCTCTGAGATTGTATTGCGCGTGAGTTCTATTACGCTACGTTCCAGCGCAAATCCCCATCTCAGCTAATTTTAATTCTGCCCTGGTCGGTGATCGGCAGGTGGTTGGTTTTGCGGTTGGGCCGATGCTCAGCTGGAGTCTTAATTCGACGGGAATGGTAATTCAGTTGTATTCAAGCCCCGAGCAGTGTGTCCTGATTGTTCTTGAGGCGAGGCGTTAACCATAGCCAGTTAATATCTTTAAACCCATGTCTGGGAAAGTAGAAGTGCCAGCCCGGGGCCAGTAGCGCCCGACCGTCCTCCCCCACTTAACGATCAAAATTGTTGTTAAGGGCAATCAGTAAAAACCGTGGTTGTGCAATCCGTCTAATTTCATCCTACAGGCGCAGCTCAGCGTTCATCAAGCGCAATTAAATCTGCGCTGGCTATCTGAAGGCCACAGTGATAACAAATTAAATCCAGTGGCCGCTCCCACTACAAATCGCAAGATGGAATTAAAACATATCATCGTGAAGCACGGATACATCTCGAGCCAAACCCACAAAAACTTGTTGCTGGTGTATGGTCAACTACTTTCATGAATCGACATCTCTGATTACTTCGGCTGCAGGTACTCCAGCCCTTTATCCGGTGATCCCTGAGTTTGCAGTTTTTAAGAGAATTTGCGGGGCCCGTAATGAGAGTTGCCAAACCTAACGGTTTTGCATAATCCCGAATGGACTCTTCAAAGAACGCACTTGCCTAGCCATCAAGGCAGCACCCCTAAACTGTACAGTGGGAAAAGTCATGCACAGTTTCTGGTACGCGTAAATGCTTAACGGTTGAGCCACGCCAGTCATTCTAATTCAAATGTGATTATGCGGTTTTACTTTCAAAGCCGCAATGATTTGTAGTGGCGTAAACGGCGTGCGCCGTACATCAGCTATCCATGGTGCCTCGAGAGCTCCGATACCTGCATAAGTCTCCCGTACCATGACGGGATCACTGCATAGTTGATGAATATCATTGCGTCACCAGCCCAAGAATGACAATCTGAAAAATAGCGAATGTGGCCTCGATTGAGGTGCCCACCTGTCGCGGCTAATTTCACGGTATCCAACTGTTTTGATACCGGCTTTGTGTCCGCGATATAGCGGCTGTCTCGTTTAGAATCATTTGCACGAATACCCATTGCTAGATCCTGCCCAGTGTAAATCAGACACGGGACCAATTCCTCCTAGTTTTCATGTTAATCGGTTAGTCAAAATAATTGGTGCGTTGTAAGCAAGATTGGGACCCCCCACAGTTGATTATGTGGTCGGTAGGTATTAGGGTTTTCAAGTGCGGTTACAGTAATAACGTAAAAAGCGTTAGTGATATTGTTTGTAGCAAACGTCTTTGTGCCTAGAGAAGTCGAAGTTGGGATGGATCTGGTTTTGCATGTGTTTATTCATTAAACGCCTAAATTGTGCCGTAAATTGCGAAGGCTCGTCCTTTAGTCGCCGGAATGCCAAAACCAGACTGGTACTCAGGTCGGCGTCATTCCATAACTGGATTGTACCTGGCTGATCGCGAGCTATCGCACGAAATTGGCTGAGGGCTGAGACCCGCGGAGTTGGGTCTGTGGCTATCACTAACGGCTATTGAGCCGAATATCGTTTCGCAGGTGTCGACTTTATTGATCTGGCATTCTTATTGAATGCGGACTAAACGACACAATTGTGTGTGTCCTTGGCTTTGGAATAAGACTGCGGGGCCATGTTGGTTCTTGTTTCATGCCGTGCGACAGAGCAATTTAGTCCGGGTGGTTTATGTAAAAGTGGATCTAGGTAAATTGCGTTGCAAAAATTCCCACTAGGTAATTCACGCAATGAGTTGCATTATGACGGAAGCCGAGTTTATGTGCCGTGTTTACTGGCAAATGATTTGGAGATTGTAATCCTTAGGCTGAGGGGGAAACAGCTTTTGCATGGCTAGTACTAAAGAAGGGTCCGGAGTTTTGTGTGAAGTAGTAGTGTGTAAGGCGGCCCAAGTTACGCTCTGATTATATTGTTTATATAGTTACTTTGCGCCTTGCTGACTTAGTGCAGAGGCGTGAGAATTAGTAATTCCCTGTTTGGGTCGACGGAAGGCTCCAAAAATTTTTCCCGATTTTTTGACTAGGGTCGACGAGTAATAAAATAGCTTAGAACTTCTGCGTCTTGTGACTTACATTAGGTCTCCGCAGCTCGGGCGCTGATCTACCAGACCAGCCAAGTCAGACTGTCGCTGCCGGAAACATCACAGCTATATTTTTGAATTTTGTGATAAATTGTTCTCGTAGGCGATCCCTCTTGGAACTTACTGTCGTGCTATGTATGAATACGAGACAGGTATAGGATGGGTGTTCTCGTTTTTCCCGCGCTTGTCTCGAAAACTGATCTTGCAAAATTTGTAAATCGAGATTGGGTTTTCTCAAGCCGAGTGGGTATTGGAAAGGCTATTAGGTGGTAGAGGTAATGGGTTAACAACGAAATAGCAAATAAGGGTTTTACTCAGAGATTTCTTTGGTTCGTGCGAGCGAGGATTGCCCGATTGGCGCCTTCATGTACAGTTCGCACTGCATAGTTGGTTTCTTGATCTATTTCGTGCAGTGTAAGAAATTGGGTTTTGAGGATTGTGGTACATTTAAGGAATTTTGGTGTGTGGGACGTATTAAGATGAGTGTTCTCATTTTGGAGGTTGTATAATGGTTGTCGCGCCAAATAAATTTGTCGGTATTCAAATCAGTCCGGTTAGTTTTATCGATGAGGGTGTAGATCATGTATTGGATACTCTCCAACAACGTGTTGGAGTAAACGTGTTGATGATTGGTACCATCTCGTGGTTAGGGCTGAAGGTCGGGCGCCGAATCTCAGCGGCTTTGGAAGGCTGGCCAGATCATGGCATCGCTGCTCCCTACACCATGCGCGGTGGGTCTTATATTGCACCTCACCCCGCCTACTACTCCAATACCCCGATCCAAGACTTCTCTGCAACTGACCCCGAGGTTTCTGGGCAGGATATTTTGGCTATGGTTATTCCAGCGGCGAGGTCGCGCGGGATGCTTGTAATTCCTGAGTTTATGGAGCCGCTGTTCAAATATGCGGGTCACGGCTCTTCAAACAACGTACAGATACCAAATATGCCACAATATTTGGAAATTGACCTATTGGGACGGTTCGGCGGGGAGCCGTGTACCAGCAATCCGGCCTATCGAACATGGTGGCACTCCATTATCGAGGATCATTGCCGCAGTTATGATATTGACGGTATTATGTGGTGCAATGAGCGCAACAGCCCGCTCGATCGCATGGTTGCCGGCCAGCCGCCAACCTGCTTCTGTGCGACTTGCCGTCATGAGGCAACTGAGCGTGGCATTGACGTGGAGCAGGTTCGGGCGGCTTTTCGGGAGGTGTGGGGTTATTTTCACGCTGCCCGGGCAGGGCAGTCGTTCGTTGATGGATCGGGTATCGAGTTTTTGAATGTGCTGCTGCGCAACCCCGAAGTCTTGATCTGGGAGCGTTTTTGGCTGGATCGTAGCAAGGACTTGGATCGGGAACTCTATGGCATAACCAAGTGGTGCAATCCCAAGCTCTCATTTGGCCTCAACGTTTGGAATCGCAACCACTTTAATCCTTTGCGCAAGGCGCAGTGGCCATGGGCTGAACAAACTGATTATGCTGATTGGGTGAAGCCGATCACCTATCAACACCAGGCGGGAGTGGTATACGCGAAAGAAATGAACGACCTTCATGCAACGATCTTACGAGACTTTACCCCTGAGGAATTGACACCTATTATGTATAAGCTTCTGGGTTTGAAAGAGGCACCTTGGCGGGAGCTCATCCAAACTGGAATGGATCCTGATACGTACGTTTATGGACAGTGCGTCGACGCCGTAAGAGGTGTTCGGGAAAAAGCTGCAGTCTACATGGGCATCGGCGTCGACGCTCCGCGGA
>SXGR01285422.1_pt1 | contig 24863 bp, 21 predicted proteins | sample 3174711 | NCBI WGS metagenome assembly SXGR01 (sample SAMN11356860, study PRJNA531348) | freshwater metagenome | isolation source: freshwater sample F1-60 | place: China: Fuxian Lake, Yuxi | collected 2017-12-25
CGCTGCGACATGGAAGCCGGCATGGCCAAGTACTTTGCCTCGGAAGCCGCAGTGGAGAACTCGCTCGAATCCATGCGTATCCATGGCGGTTACGGTTACTCCAAGGAATTCCATGTGGAGCGCTATTACCGCGACGCGCCGCTGATGTGCATCGGCGAAGGCACCAACGAGATGCAACGCATGATCATCGCTAAGCAGCTGATCGCGCGTAATCCGGCCTGAGCGAACAGGTCCCTTCATGGCAACGCCTCATCTGCCGCTCGCCGGCATCCGCATTCTCGCCATCGAGCAATATGGTGCGGGCCCCTACGCCACCATGCACCTGGCCGACCTGGGCGCCGAAGTCATCAAGATCGAGTCACCTGCCCGAGAAGGGGTATCGGCTGGCGACATGTCCCGGCAGTCCGGGCCGTTTTTCCTGGGTGACAACGACAGCCAGTTTTTCCAGACCTTCAACCGCGGCAAGCGCAGCGTCTCGCTCGAGATCCGAACACCGCGCGGCCGCGAACTGCTGCTGAAGCTGGTCGAGAAGGCCGATGCAGTCGCCAACAATCTGCGCGGTGACCAACCCGCGCGGCTGCGTGTCACCTATGACGACCTGAAAGCTGTCAACCCGCGCATCGTCTGCGCGCATCTGTCGGGCTACGGACGTACCGGACCGCGTGCAAGCTGGCCGGCATACGACTACCTTGCTCAGGCCGAATCGGGTTACCTCGACATCACGGGCGAGCCCGGCACACCACCTTCGCGAATGGGTCTGTCCATGATCGATTTCATGGGCGGGGTCACGGCGGCATTCGCCCTCTCCTCGGCCCTTCTGGGCGCCTATCGGAGCGGCAAGGGATGCGATATCGACATCTCGCTCTACGACGTCGCCGTGCATCAGCTCACCTATCCCGCCACCTGGTACCTCAACGAGGGCCATGTCACTGACCGCAAGCCGCGCTCTGGGCATCCGTCGGTGGTGCCCTGCGAGCTGATACCGACCGCTGACGGCTGGGTGTTTGTCATGTGCATCACCGCCCGCTTCTGGACACTGCTCTGCGAAAGTATCGGTCAGCCAGCCCTCGCGACCGACCCCCGGTTCAAGGGCTTCGCCGAGCGGCGCGCAAACCGGCAGGCGCTGGTCGATGTCCTCGACCCTATTTTTCGAACCCACACCACCGCGCACTGGATGGGCTTGTTCGCTGGCACCGTGCCGGCTGCGCCGGTGCTGACCCTGCCCCAGGCGCTCGACAATCCTTATCTCGCCGAAACCGAGGGCATTCTCACGCTCGCGCATCCTGCCAAACCGGCAGGGCTTCGAATGATCGCCAGTCCCATCCGCGTTGATGGCCAACGCCCGGGCGCTGCCCCGGGCCCGGCCTGCGGCGCCGACACCGAATCGGTGTTAGGCGAAATCGGTTTGAGTGCAGACGAAATCGCTGCGTTGCGCGGCAGCGGTGTGTGCTGAGCGGCCTCCCATGAAACTCGAAGGCATCCGCGTCCTCGACCTGTCGCTGTTTCTGCCTGGCCCCCATCTCACCACCATGATGGCGGACCACGGTGCCGAGATCATCAAGATCGAGCCGCCTGGCGACGGCGAGCCTGTGCGCCACGTGGGCTACCGGACTGGCGGACACAGTGTCTGGTTCCGAAATATCGCGCGTGGCAAACAAAGTATCGTGCTCGATCTCAAATCCGTTGCAGGGCGCGAAGCGTTTCTCGCGCTCGCCGAGCAGTCCGATGTCGTGGTCGAGGCTTTCCGCCCGGGAGTGGTCTCGCGGCTGGGCGTTGACTATGACGCGGTCTCGGCTCGCAACCCGCGCATCGTCTATGCCTCTATTGCCGCCTTCGGCCAGAGCGGTCCGTTGAAAATGCGGCCGGCCCATGACATTGGTATGGAAGCGCTTGCCGGCGCGCTGAGTCTCAACCTCGACCGAAGCGGCCGCCCGGTGCATCCGCACATGCCCATCGCGGACATCACGGGCTCGATGATGGCGCTCGCGGGCATCCTGATGGCGCTCCTGCGCCGCGAAAAAACCGGCCGAGGCGATTACGTCGACATCTCCATGCACGATGCCACGCTGTCCTGGCTGCCCAACGCGACCGGCAGCGTGTTCGCCGAAAACCGGCCGCCGGTGGTTGCGGAGGAGCGCTCATGGGGCGGGCACTCGTTCTACAACATCTACGACACCGGCGACGGCAGACAGATCGTGCTCTGTGCGGTCGAGCACAAGTTTGTCAACAACCTGCTTGCTGCGGTCGGCCGTGCCGATCTGATTCCAGTCGCCAACCAGCCGCCGGGCCCCGTCCATGCGCCGGTGAAGGCGGCCCTCGCTGAAATCTTCCGCAGCCGTACGCGCGACGAATGGGAACGCTGGATGCAGGATCACGATGTCTGCCTCGCGCCGGTGTTCGACCTCCATGAGGCCTTCCACCACCCGCAGGCGGCCGCACGAGAAATGCTGGTGCGCGATGCCGAGGGCAACCTGCACATCGGTAACCCGATCAAGTTTCTTCACGAACCCGCCCGCCTGAATACCCGGCTGCCTGCGCTGGGTGAGCACACTGATGCGGTGCTGGGGCGTATCGCTCCCGGGCACCGCGCGCGCGACTGAAATCACAGACCACCGATGCTGGCGCCTGATCCTGCCCCGCCCTCCGAGACCCTGACCCGTATCCTGGCAAGGCCCGTCTCGGGCGCAGACCGCGAGCGCGCCGTGCTGCATCTGCTCGACTGGATGGGCTGTGCCGCGGCCGGTTCGCTCACCCCGCCCGGCGTCGCGCTGCGCGGTTGGGCCCGCACGCTGGGCGCGGGTCCTTGCCGAACGATCGGCGCACTGTCACTCGACCCGCGCGACGCCGCACTGGTCAACGGCGCAGTCGGCAATATCCTTGAGATGGACGATTTTCACCGTGCAGCCATCGTTCATCCTGGGCCAGTCGTAGTGCCCGCTGCGCTCGCCCAAGCGCAGGCGATAAGCGCAGGCGCCGAGGCCATGCTCGACGCAGTGGTACGAGGCATGGAGGCAATGATCCGCGTGGGCCGTAGCGTGGGTCCAGCCCATTACCGACACTTCCACACCACTGCCACCTGCGGGGTATTCGGAGCAGCGGCAGCCGCAGGCTCGCTACTCGCGCTCAATACGGCCCAACTCCTGGACGCGCTCGGCAATGCCGGCACCCAGGCTGCGGGTCTCTGGCAGTGCCGACTCGAAGACACCATGAGCAAGCAGCTCCACAACGGTCGCGCAGCGCAATCGGGGCTGCTTGCTGCCCAGCTCGCCGCGCACGGCTTCACCGGCGCCCACCGGATCTTTGAAGGGCCGCTGGGGTTTTGGGCAGGCCTCTGCCCGGACGCCCGGCGCCATGAACTGACAGCCGAACCGGATGGGGCCTGGCAGATTCACGACTGCAGCTTCAAGCCCTGGCCCGCCTGTCGGCACACGCATCCACTGATCGACGCAGCGCTCGCGCTGAGGGATCGCATCGACATCAACCGCATTCGGCGCCTGCGTGCAGTCGGCTATCGCGATGCGATTGGCTTCTGCGATCACGTCACGCCTGCCAACCCGGTCGAGGCCAAATTCAGCCTTCAGCATGCGGCGGCGGTGGTGCTGCTGCGCGGCCGCCCGACGCTCGCTGACTTCGACATGGGGGCGGTACGCGACCCCGACGTCACGGCGCTTCGGGCGCGTGTCACGCTCGCTGAAGACCCGGCGCTCACTGCCCGCTACCCCAGGCATTTCGGCGCCTCGCTCGAGATTGAACTCGATGACGGCAGCGTGGTGGCCGAGCATCGAGCCGATGCCCTGGGCGATACCGAGTGCCCGCTCACCACCGATGCGCTTCTCGGCAAGGCACGCATGCTGATGGAAACCTCCGGCTACTCCGAATCGAAAATTTCCCGTGTGATCGACGCCTGCCTCGCGCTCGCTCATGGCGGTCCGCTGACCGCGGTCACGTCCGAACTGCAGTAGTCACCAGGGCCTCATCCAACATGCTCAATTACTTCGAGGCCGCAGACATCCCCGGCATCCGTCGCGACTATCCCATCGGCTCGGTGTTTCTCGAACGGTTTCGCGGCATGAGCCGCGACGAACTACGCGCCACCCAGGAAATACGTTTCTCGCGGGTACTCGAATTCGCCTGGAAGGTGCCGTTTTACCAGCGCCTCTGGGGCGCAAGGGGTATTAAACCAGGCGATATCCGCGGGCTGGACGACCTCGCAAAATTGCCCACCTATTCGAAGTCCGACTTGATGGAATCAGTCGAGCGTTGCCCACCGCTTGGTGATTTCGACGGGCAAACAGTGCACCCCGATTGGGCCCGCCCGCAAATCATCATTCAGACCACCAGTGGGACCACGGGTCGCCCGCAGCCGCTGCTCTATGGTCCAAAAAGCCGGGAACTGCAGAACGCGCTCCTTGCGCGGGTGTATCTGCTGCAGGGCATGTCAAGCAGTGACGTGGTGCATTCGGTCTACGGTTTCGGCATGGTCAACGGTGGGCACTACATTCGCGAGACCGTCTCACACTGGATCGGCGCACGGCTCCTGAGCGCTGGCACCGGTGTTGAAACCCGCTCGGCGCAGCAGGCCGCGCTGATGCGCGACTTTGGCGCCACCGTGCTGGTGGGCTTTGGTGATTTCCTGCGCAGGCTAGCTGAGGTGGCGCGCGAGAACGGCATTGAGCCCGGACGCGATATCCGGCTACGCATGATCACCGGACATCTGGGTCCCGAGGGCCGCGACTCGATCAGTTCCGTCTGGGGGGACTGCCCGGTCTATGACTGGTATGGCGTCGGCGATACCGGCCTGATCGCAGGCGAAGGGCCCGACATGGATGGCATGTATGTCATGGAAGACGCGCAGTACCTCGAGCTGATCGACAGCGAAAGCGGCGCACCCGCCGCACGTGGCGAGCGAGGCGACATGGTCTGCACCTGCCTCTACAAGGACGATATTTTTCCTATCATCCGGTTCAACACCCATGACGTCACCGAGGAGCTGAGCGGTACGTCATCCATCGGCCTGCCGTTTCGCCGTATCCTGGGCTTCCGTGGCCGCAGCGACAATATGGTGAAGCTGCGCGGCATCAATGTCTATCCCAGTGCGATCGGCGCACTGCTGACCGCTGAGCGGAGCGACTATGCGGGCGAATTTCTGTGCGAGGTCTGGCGCGAGGGCAGTCGCGATGAGATGACCGTATTCGCCGAAGTACGAAGCATCATCGGCGACACCCTGCGCGCCGACTATGAAGCGCTGCTTCGGGCAAGACTTGGAGTCGATATGAAGGTGCAGCTCTGCGCGCCCGGCTCGCTCGCCGAGCGCACCGGCGTCGAGTCGCGACAGAAGCCGGTGCGTCTGTTTGATCTGCGCAAAAGCTGACCGGAATCCCGGAATGAACGCTCTCGATTCGCTCTCGGTCGCTGCACTTGGCCGCGCCTATCGCGCCGGCGCGCTTGACCCGGTCGAGGTCACCGAGGCGCTGCTCGCACTGATTGATCGCCGTAATCCCGAGCTCCATGCGTTCATCACTGTTTCCCACGCACGCGCACGCGCCGATGCTCAGGCAAGCCGCGAGCGTATTCGCGCGGGTCGGCCGGTTGGGGCCCTTGATGGCATTCCGATCGCCATCAAGGATAACGTCGATGTGGCGGGGCTTGCCTGCACAGCTGGCAGCGCGGCGCTCCGACATCGCATCCCCGCACACGACGCGCCCGCCGCAGCGCGTCTGCGGGTTGCCGGCTCGATACTCCTCGGCAAGCTCAACATGCACGAAGGCGCGTTGGGCGCCACCACCGACAACGAAGCGTTTGGTCGCTGTATCAACCCCCTGCATGCCGGTCACACGCCGGGAGGTTCGAGTGGCGGATCAGGCGCGGCGGTGGCAGCCGGGCTATGCAGCGCCGCAGTGGGTAGCGACACCATGGGATCGATCCGGATCCCAGCTGCGTATTGCGGCGTGTTCGGCTACAAGCCTGGCAACGATACAGTTCCTGCTGAAGGCATTGTGCCGCTCTGTCACGCGCTCGATGTTGCCGGCCCGCTCGCCACCACCGCCAGCGACTGCGCAGCGATGGCCGCTGTCATGATAGGGCTCAGCCACGTTGCAGGCGCCGTCGAGTCCGTGCCGGGGGGAGACTGGAAGGGTCTCGTCGTCGGCGTACCGGGTCAGCTCGATCAGGTCTCGCTCGAGCCCGCTGTGGCGGAGGGCTTCCGCCACTTTCTGGGCGCGCTGAAACAGCGAGGCGCGCGCGTCGTCCCCATCGACCTCGCGCATTGGAATCCCACCCGAGCACGACGCGCGGGCCTGCTTGCCAGTGAAGCCGATGCGCTCGACTGGTGGCGGGCTGAAATCGGCCATGACCTGCCCGGCGTATCCGACACGTTGAGCGGCATGTTGCGCTATGCCGAGCGCGCGGGTCACGAAAAGGTTGATGCCGCACGGCGGGTGCTGCATGACCTGCGCAGCCAGGCGACGTCTGCTTTCAATGGCGTGGACCTCATCGCGCTGCCTACCGCGCCGCAGGCAAGCTTTGCGCACGACACGCCAGCGCCCAGCAACCAGGCCGATCTCACCGCGCTGGCCAATTTCTATGCCTGCGGGGCGTGGGCTATTCCCATCGCAGCCAGTCAGCGCGTTGTATCAGTACAGCTGATGGCAGCCCCCGGTCGCGACCGCTGGCTCTTGTCGTTGGCGCCCGCCCTGGATGCGCTTGCACCGCGCTCGCACGATTTCGCTCACGCACTCGATCTCGGCAACTGAGGCGTGACAGGGCAGTCAACCCGCACGACGTACCAGACTTTACGGAGATGATCACGATGAGTTCCAGCCCGCCCTCCATCACGCCGCAGGCTGCCAGTCGCGCCGTGGTCGACCCCGCGCAGTGGTTCAATACGCTCGCCGAAGCCACCACGGCGGCCGCCAGCGCCCCCGATCCCGAGGCCATGGTCCGCGCCCTGATCGTACCCACTCTGGCCATTGCAGGCGATCGCGAGGCCTGGACGCGTCCTGGCGGCCTGAAAGCGGGCGAAAAACAGTTCTACGTCGGCGGCTGTTTCATTGTTACCCCCGATGAGACCTGGCACATGCTGGTGGGCAACGTAGGCTTTCCGCCCGAGCAGCGGCGCCTGATGATCCCGATCGATGGCGGTCACCCCGCTCACGTTCGCGACACGCGCGCTCCGCTGCTGCTCGCCAACACTGACGAGCACGGGGATTTCAAACAGTATCTGAAGACCTCGCGCATGGGCTCATCCATCTACGCGCCCATGTTGTGCGGAGGGCGCTTCATCGGTCAGCTGATCATGGCCTCGCAGGCGCGCAACACTTTCTCGCAGCAGGACCTCGACATGCTGCGGGTGCTCGCCGCGCAGGCCGCCTCGCTCTGGGTCGCGATGAAGGGTCCCGAATGGCTGGGGCGCAACTACCCCCCGGCCGACGCGTTCAAAGTCACCCAGGAGGGCGTCGACACTCGATAAGCGGGCAATCGGTCTCGCCCGTCCGGCACGCGGGCGCCCTCCGGGCGCCACGCATCATTCAACCGGATTCAGCTTTGCGAAATGCCGCGCGATCGCGAGACGGCTCGTAACCCACACGTCGCCGCGGCTCTTCACATGCTGCATGAATCGCTCAAGCGCACCAATGCGTCCCGGGCGACCGATGATCCGCAGATGAAGACCCAGATTCATGATGCCGGGGCGATCACGTCCCTCGCTGTAGAGCTGCTCGAAAGTATCCACCGCATAGTCAAGCCACAGCTGCGGCGTGTAGCCCGGCGCGAGCCAGAACTTCATGTCGTTGGTGTCGAGCGCGTAAGGCACGATCACGATGCCACGGCGCTTGCCGTCTGAGGTCTCGACAAACTCCCAGCGCGGGCGATCGTCCGAGTAATCGTCCATGTGGTACTCGTAGCCCGCCTCGACCAGCAGACGACGCGTGTTGTCGGTAAGCAGATAACGGGACAGCCAACCATAGGGCCTGCGCCCGGTCGCGCGCTCAATGCTGTCGGTGGCGGCGCGAATGAATTCGCGCTCCCGGTCTTCCCTGTACGAAAACTGATGCACCCAGCGGTGACCGTGGCTGCATACCTCATGACCCGCAGCGGCCACCGCACGAGCGAGCTCGGGTGCCTTCTCCAGCGCCACGGCGGCAGCGGTGAAGGTGCATTCAAATCCGAACCGATTGAGGAGCTTCATCACGCGCGGCGCACCGGCCCGAATACCGTAGAGATAATTGCTTTCGTTACCGTAATTGCGGATCGGGATCTTGAGCGCAACGCCCAGCTCATCCACCGGCTCGGGTGCCTTGTCGCCGGAAGCAATGCTCTGCTCCGAGCCCTCCTCAACATTGACGACAAACGACATTGCCAGACGCTCATCGCGCGGCAGGGTGAAACGGTCACTCATCGATAGCCTCCTCAGGCAGCGGCATGCTTGAACGCCCGGCACCTTAGGGGGGAGGCGCCCACGCGTCAAGCGCTGCTGGCACGCGCTGCTGGCACGCCTACCGCCTGACACTCCGCCGGCAGAGCGCGCCTTTGGTAGACCTCCCAGCGCGGCGAGTCTGCCCTAACGCCAGCGAGTGAACCGGACCGCAATCGCGCAACCGGCCGCGTAGACACACATGCCGCAGGCCACCAGCGCGAAATAGCTCCAGAGCGGCGCCTGCGCGCGATGGAGGAGCCAGCCCACGCCCAGCACCATCAGAAGGCGTACCGTAGCGGCGATCACGGGCCCCGCGATCCGCCCCGAGCCCTGCGCGGCGAAATAGAGCGTGAGGCCAAAGCCGAACAGCCCGAACACGGGTCCTACCCAGCGAAGATGCGTGGCGGCAGCGGCCAGCACCTGCGGGTCATCGCTGAAGAGGTCAGTCCAGGCCCAGGGAAACGCAGCCACCAGCAGCCCGATTACGCTCAGATTCACCAGCGAGACACCAGCCGCGGTCCAGGCCACCCGTCGCGCCCGCTCGATGAGCCCCGCCCCGATCGCCATGCCTACCATGGGAACCGCCGCCACACCGATGCCGAATGAGATCGGAATCAGCAGAAACTCAAGCCGCTGCCCAATTCCGTAGCCCGCCAGCACCTCAGTGCCAAACGGCGCGATTAGCGCGGTGCAGATCAGCATGGTGACAACCGCCTGAGTGGGCGACAGGCAAGCGACCGCGCCCACTTTGAGGATATCGGCAAAGAGCGGCCACCGAAGCGGCGTACCCGAGAACCGCAGGCGCAGCCGCTCACGGCCCGAGCTGATCCGTTTCACCAGCCAGAGCGCGCCCAGGCCATAGCCAGCAAGCGTTCCGTATGCCACGCCTCCCAGTCCCAGCAACGGAAACGGTCCCAGCCCCAGCCCGAGTACCGCCCCCACCACGATCTGCACCAGGGACGTGACCACCACCAGTCGGGCCGGCAGCGCCATGTTGCCCGTACCGCGGACCACCGACAGTTGCGCGTTCATGAGCCACACCAGGGGCGCGCCAGCAAACAGCACCCAGCCGTACTGAATCGCTTCCGAGAGCACCTCCTCTCGGCCGCCAAGGAGCGCATAGAGCGTGGGCCCCAGGCTCAGCATCAGCAGCATGTGCAGCACGCCACCGATGAGCCCGATCACACAGGCGTGAAGCGCCAGCGCCTCGGCGCGTGCGGTATCGTTGGCACCCAGCGCTCGCGAGATGGCTGATGACACGCCGCCCCCCATGGCCCCCGAAGACAGCATCTGCACCAGCATGCCGAAGGGAAACACCAGCGCCATGGCTGCAAGTGGCACGGTACCGAGTTGCCCGATGTAGCCGGTTTCGGCAATGCTCACCAGCACCCCGAGCGCGAGCGTTGCAACGCTGGGCAACGCCATCCGCAGTAGCGTGGGAAGGATCGGACCGGTCAGGAGCGGATTGGCGGGAGGCACGAAAAAGATGGGGTCAGAGCGTGGCGGGCCGGCATCCAGGGTTTCTATAATCAGCTGACTTTTATCCGCCAAGGCGACATCATGCCCGACTTCCGCAGCGACACTGTGACCCGGCCCACCACCGCCATGCGCGAGGCGATGATCGCCGCCGATCTCGGCGACGATGTATTCGGTGATGATCCGTCGGTGAACCGGCTGGAAGCTCAAGCGGCGGCGTTGCTGGGCTTCGAGGCGGCCGTGTTTGCGCCATCCGGGACACAGACCAATCTGATGGGCCTGCTGTCACACTGCGAGCGGGGCGAAGAAGCGATTGTCGGTCAACAGTGGCATACCTACCGCTGGGAAGCAGGCGGCATGGCGGTGCTGGGCTCTATCCAGCCGCAGCCGATCGAGAATGCCCCCGACGGTACCCTTCCCCTGGAATTGATCGAAGCAGCTATCAAACCCGATGACCCGCATTTCGCCCGAACACGCCTGATCTGCATGGAAAACACAACCGGCGGCAAGGTACTGCCGATGGATTATCTGAGGTCGGTCCGTGAACTCGCCACCAGCCGCAGACTCGGTACCCATCTGGATGGCGCGCGGCTCTTTAACGCGGCGGTGGAACTTGCCCGGCGCCGCGCGGCGGGTGATCGCGAAGGGGATGCGAGGGGCGGCACAAGCGCCGACCCACGCGCCGTGGCCCGCGAAATCTGCAGCCAGTTCGATTCGGTCTCGATGTGCCTCTCAAAGGGGCTGGGAGCGCCAATCGGGTCGCTCCTCCTAGGATCAAAATCCTTCATTGCGCAGGCGCGGCGCTGGCGCAAGATGTTGGGGGGCGGCATGCGTCAGGCGGGGATGCTTGCCGCAGCCGCCCAACACGCGCTCGAGCACCATATCGACAGAATGGCGCTCGACCATGAACGCGCCAGGCGTCTGGCGGCGGGCCTCGCTGAGGCAGCAGCCTCGCATCCCGGCGCGCTTCGCGTCACCGAGCCGCCGCAGACCAACATCTTTTTCGTGCGGGTAACCCGGTCAGTCGCACTGGACCTTGCCGCTCATCTCGGCACGCACGGCGTCCAGGTCACCGGCCGCGCGAGCGGCGACGGGTCGGCATTCATGCAACGCTGGGTCACGCATCTAGACGTGAACGACGCCGATATCGATCACGCCATTCAAGCAATCCGAATATTTTTCGCAAATCGACCCCGATGCATCCCTATTTAACGGGATTTGTTCCCACATAGTCTAAGGTGCTTGCACCGTGCCGAGCGGAGCCCGGTCGAGCAAGACCGCCTCCGTCACCTACACGGCGAGCACCATTTCAGGAACAGGTTACGCCGATGACGCGGCGTCCAACACAGTTTCAAGCATCGCGATCGCTCGTCCGTAGTCGTCGGCGTTTCTCGTTTGTGCGAGTTGGGTGTCGCGAGTTGGGTGTCGCGAGTTGGGTGTCGCGGGTTGGGTGTCGCGGGTTGGGTTGCCGTCTCGCCCACTTTCCCCGATCATCGGTGGTTTGCACTCTGCTCACGGAGACACCGCCGATGACCACCGCCACCCCGATCCGCGACGATGCCATCCGCGTCTATTGGCAGCCGGGCTGCACCAGCTGCCTGCGTACCAAGGAGTTCCTAGCGAAGAACGGGGTGCCTTTCCTGTCCCGCAATGTGCTCGCGGACGACGCCGCGTTCGGAGAACTGAAGCACTTCGGCCTGCGGCAGGTTCCCATCGTCACCAAGGGCGATCGCTGGGCTAATGGCCAGGTGCTGGCCGATGTAGCCAAGCTGGTCGGCGTGACCGGTCTCAAGATCACCCTGCTGCCGGTTGACGAACTGCAACGCAGGCTGATGACCGTTCTCGAGGGCGCGGAGCGTTTCTTCCGCCAGCTGCCCGACTGTAACCTACACGATCTGCTTCCGAACCGGCCGCGCAGCTACACCGATCTCACCTTTCACATTTTTAACAACGCCGACGCATTCCTGGAAGAAAAAGGCGGCATTCCCCTCACCTTTGAGTCCTACAACCGGTTTCCGGCGACCGAGGCCAACAGCCGCGATCACATCCTCCGTTATGCGGCACAGGTGCAGACGCAGCTGCGCAATTGGTTCTCAGGCCCAGCCCATGCCCTCGACTGGTCGGCCAAAGCCGATGTCTACTACGGCGAGCAGTCCCACCATCAGTTTCTCGAGCGTACCGTCTGGCACAGCGGCCAGCACACGCGTCAGCTGATGTGGGTACTGGAAGGGCTTGGCGTCAAGGTCGACCGGCCCCTTCCCCCCGAAACCTTCGCCGGCCTCCCGATGCCTGAAAAGGTCTGGGACGACGAGACCCCAGCCGCGCAATGAAATCCCCCGCTGCAGGGCCCACGAGCCAGGTGGTCGGCGAGGCACTGGCCGCCATCGAGCGCTGGAATCCAATCGTGAACGCGATGATCACGGTGCGCGGCGATGCCGCGCGCACGCGGGCAGCCGACCTGGATCGCCTCGCGCAGGCAGGCGGTTCGGCCGGCCCGCTGCACGGCTGGGTCATCAACCTGAAAGATTGTCTCGACTGGGCCGGTGTGCCCACCACTGCCGCCTCGGTGATTCTGCGTGACAACGTTGCGCAGCAGAACGCTTTCATCACAGACCGCCTGATCGCAGCGGGCGCCGTGATTGTGGGCAAGGCCAATCTGCATGAATGGGTGTTCGGCCCCACCAGCCAGAGTCTGCATTTTGGCCCGGTTGCCAATCCATGGAACCCGGCACATATCCCCGGCGGCTCGAGCGGCGGCTCAGGCGCGTCGGTACCGTGCGGGATGGCGCGCGTATCAATTGGCAGCGACACCGCCGGCTCAATCCGTCTGCCCGCCTCCTACTGCGGGCTTGCAGGCTTGCGGCCCAGCATTGGCCGGATTTCGCGTACCGGCAGCATCGCTGTCAGCGCGCCCTTTGACGCATTCGGCCCGCTTGCAAGGCGGGTTGAAGATGTTGCCCGCGTGTTTGCGGTCATCGCCGGCCATGATCCGAGCGATCCGTTTTCGATCGATACACCGGTGGATGACCCGCTCAAGACACTTGATGACCCCGTTCGCGGCAGGCGTATCGGGGTGATGCGTCGCTGGTTCTTCGACGATATCGATCATGATCTGCGCAATGCTCTCGAAACTGCCCTCAACACCTACCGGGACCTTGGCGTCGAGATCGTCGAGGTGGAGTTGGGCGATGTCGAACTTGCACAGGAAATGCTCGCCTTCCGGATCGTGCTCGCCGACGCCTTCGCGCTTCACCGCGAGCAACTCGCGCGCCGGCCCGCCGACTACGGACAAGACCTGATGGTGCGCCATGACATCGGCGAACGCGTGACTGGTGCTCAGTATGCGCAAGCGCTACGCTGGATCGAAGCCTGGCGCCACCGGCTGCATCGCATCCTCGCCAACCAGGGGATCGACGCCATCCTGTCGCCCACCACGCCGGGCCCGGCACCGGCCCGCGCCGGGCTCGCCTACGCCAACGCCATCCGTGCAATTCCGCGCTTCACTTCGGTATTCGCTTCAGCGGGCGTGCCGTCGCTTGCTGTGCCCTGCGGGTTCAATACGGCTGGCCTGCCCCTGTCATTCGAACTGAGCGCTGCGCGCTTCAACGAAGCCGCGGTCCTGCAACTGGGTCACGCGTGGCAACGCGTCACCCACCATCATCTGCGGCAGCCCGCGCTGCCGCAGTAAACCGATCTTTCACCGAAGGAGTTTCATCATGAAAAAGCGCGAATTCCTCACCGCTGCAGCAGCCGGTGCAACCGTCGCCGGCGCGCCTGCGATCGTACGTGCCCAGGCATCGTTTCCAGACCTGAAACTGCGTATCGCATCCAACTATCCCGCCCCGTCGCTGTTTACCCGCGTACAGCAGGAATTCGCCAAGGAGGTCACCGCCAAGACCAATGGCAAGGTGACCTTCGAATGGATGCTGGGCGGCAACCCGTTGAAGGCGGGCGATGTCTACCCCGGCATGGCGCGTGGCGCCACTGACCTGGGCTTCACCGTGCCCGCTGCCTTCAACCCGCGCGAGTTCCCGGTCTCCGGCGTCACGCTGCCGTTTGTCACCGAAAGCCCCTATGCCGGCTGCATGGCATTTCGCGAGTGGTATCAGAACACCCCCGATGTGCAGCGCGAATTCCAGCGCAACAACGCGCATCTGCTTCTCACGCTCTCCACCTCTGAAAATGTGCTTTGGAGCATGAAACGGGTGAATACAGCGGCCGATCTCAAGGGCATGCGGATCCGTACGCTGCTGGGACCCGGCGATGCACTGCAGGCGCTTGGCGCCACCGCGGTCACCGTGCCCTACACCGACGCCATTGACCTCCTGCAGCGCGGCGGAGTCGATGCCATCTCCACCACGCCGTTTGAACAGGGCGTGAAGGATGGTCTCGCCGAGATGACCAACTTCCTCTCGAACGGCGGTCGCATGGGCATCTTCGCCACCGTGATGACTTCCATCAACCTCGATCGCTGGAAGAGTTTTTCCAAGCCACTGCAGGATGTTTTCACCACCGCCGCCGATAATGCCCTCAACTGGTACATCGACGCGCAGAGCAAGGAAACTGACGAATGCGTTGAGATCCTGCTGAAATCCAAGCGCATTCAGGTTGCACCGCTGGATCCGGCCGAGGAGAAGCGCTGGCGCGAGGCCACGTCCCAGGTCATCTTCAACAAGTACGCTGAAGCAGTGAAGCGCGTAGGCGGCAACCCCGAGGCACTCACCAAGAGCTTCAATACCCTGGTAGCGAAGTATGAAGCGCAGCGCCAATACGTAACCGGCATCGACCGCTACCTTGCCCGCAAGGCAAGGGGATGACCGCGCCCTCTGGCGCCATGGCCCTGGCAGCCCGGGTGGCTTCGGCCTCCCGGGCCATGGCCCGCATCACCGGCGTTCTCATCATCCTCATCATGATCGCGGTGGTGATCGACGCTGTGCTGCGCGGCATGATGGGTATTGCCATCTGGGGCGTGCTCGAGGTGGGGGTGCTGCTGCTCCTTGCGCTCATCTACCTGGGTCTTCCCGCCACGCAGGCCAACCGCGAAAATTTTCGTGTTTCGATCTTTGCAGAGCGCTTTCCGCCGTGGGTTGACCGAATCGTGACGTGGCTGCTCCTCGGCGTACAGCTCGCCGTGTTGGGCATTTTGTGCTGGACCTCCTGGCGCAGTTCAATCTACTCGTTCAACCGCGACGAGGTGTCATTTGGCATGGTGCAGATCCCGCTCTGGCCCAGCCGCGCCATGGTATCGGTCGGCCTTACGCTCTTGATCATCCAGTCGATCACCGCCGCCCTGGAATACGCGCTGGTGGGTCGGCATCCGTACCAGGTGGATATCGAAACCGAGTTGAGGGGTGAAATCGGCAAGTCCGACAGCGACCTGGTCGGAGAGCGTAAATGACCCCGTTTGAGCAAGGCTTCCTCCTGATCAGCGGCATGTTCGTACTGCTTGCGCTGGGTTTTCCGATCGCGCTTGCACTCCTGTCATCCGGCGTCATTGGGCTCATCGCCATGCGTGGCTGGTCGGCGGCCGATTATCTGCTGGGTAGCCTCCCCTACTCGGTCACGGCAGAGTTTGCCTTCATTGTCGTGCCCTTGTTTCTGTTCATGGGCCACATGGCGTATTCGGCCGGTATTTCCGAGAAGGGCTTCCGAGCGGCGTCGGCCTGGTTCGGCCACATTCCGGGCGGGCTTGCCATTTCATCGGTGGTGGCCTGCGGCGCCTTTGCCACCGTGTCGGGATCATCGATTGCCACGGCGGCCACCATCTCCAAGATCGCGGTGCCGCAGTTGCTGAAGGCGGGCTACACCAAGCGACTGGCAGGCGCGGCGGTTGCCACCGGCGGTACGCTGGGGGTCTTGATTCCGCCCTCCACCGTGATGGTGCTGTATTCAATCGCTACCGAAACGCCCATCCCGGCGCTCTTCATGGCGGGCATCATCCCGGGCATTCTTACCATCATCGTGTATGGGGTCGGCATCAACTGGATGGTCAAGCGCGACCCCCAGATGCGCTCGATCACTCGACAGCCCAAAACCGATTGGGGCGAGCGGATGCGGCTCACCTTCTCCTCCTGGGAAATCCTGGTGGTGTTCGCTGTGGTGATGGGCACCCTCTATACCGGGGTGGCCACCGCAAGTGAAGCAGCCGGCTTTGGTGCGGCAGCCGCGCTGGTGATCGCCATCATCCGCGGCGCGAAAATGGCCGAGATCAAGGAGGGGCTCCAGACCTCGGGTTCGAGCACTGCGTCGATTTTCTTTCTGATCATCGGCGCAGGGGTGTTCGGTGCCGCGCTCGGCACCACGCAGTTGCCACAAAATCTCGCTACCTGGACACAAGGCCTCAATCTGCACCCGACGCTGCTTCTCATCCTGGTGCTGATTCCGTTCCTGATCCTGGGCTGCTTCATCGATGCCGCATCGATGATCCTGCTCACCATGCCAGTGGTGTTCCCTATCATCAAGCAGGCCGGTATCGACCCGGTGTTGTTCGGCATCCTGGTCACCAAGATGACCGAAATCGGCAACATCACGCCGCCTGTCGGGCTGAATGTTTTCGTGGTGTCCGCCGCCAACCCCGAAATCACGATCCGCGAGTGCTTTCGCGGCGTCATGCCGTTCTTCCTGATGGAACTCTTCATCGTCGGACTGCTGATTGCATTCCCGAGCATCACGCTGTTCGCAGTCGTCACCCACTAGACCCAAGGAATCATGCGATGTCAGACCTCAGCGTTTACGAAAAACAGCACTTCGGCAAGCCAATCGGATTCGGCCGTCAGCCCGCTCTCCTGATCATTGATTTCCAGGTGGGCTTTGCCAAGCCTGACGTACTGGGCGGCTTCAATATCAACGAATCCATCGCCCGCACCGCCGAACTGCTGAGAAGCGCGCGCTCGTACAACGTGCCGGTGTGCCATGTGCGCTTTGCCTCGGAGGCAAAGGGCGAGGACATCGGCACCTTTGCCGTCAAGGTACCCGCACTGCAGGCCCTGGCTCCCGACAGCGCTGATGCCCAGTTTGTGGAGTCGGTCGCACCGATCGGCGGTGAATATGTATCAATCAAGCGGCACAGCTCAGCGTTTTTTGGCACCAACCTCGCGTCCTGGCTGATCAGCCGCGGCGTTGATACGCTGTTCATTACCGGCTGCACCACCAGCGGCTGCGTGCGCGCGAGCACCATCGACGCATCTGCCTATTCGCTGCGTCCGATGGTGGTGACCGACTGTGTGGGTGATCGGGCAAAAGGCCCGCATGAGGCGAGCCTCTTCGACATGGGCCAGAAATATGCCGATCTGGTCGCGCTGCGCGATGCCACCGCGCATTTCGAAAGCAGGCAGGGCACTCGCCGCGCAGCCTGAACCACTGCAAAGCGACGGGGTCAGATCGCCCCGTCGTCTCTCAGGCGCGCCCGCTCAGCGGCGTCGAGGCCCAGGAGCCCGCCCAGGATCTCGTCGTTGTGCTCGCCCAGCGACGGACCCAGCCACTTCACCGATCCGGGCGTGTCTGACAGCCGCGGCACGAGGTTAGGCACAGCCAGTTCACCCACCCGAGGATCATTCATCTTCAGAATGTTTTCACGGGCTACGTATTGCGGGTCGTTGAAAATTTCGTCAATCGCATAGACCGGTCCGCAGGGCACCTGAAACTCCTCGCAGCGCTCGAGGAGTTCGTCGCGTGTGTAGCGCGAGGTCCATTCGGCAACATGCCGATCCACCTGTTCCCGATCGCGCTCGCGGTGTGCAAGCACGCCCCAGGACTGTGGCTCGGCAAGGTGCGGCTCGCCCATGGCCTGCGCCAGTCGTTCGAAGATTTTGTCGCTGGTGCAGGCAATAGCGATCCAGCGCTGATCACCTGTGGGGTAGTGGCTGTGCGGCACCACATTCACCGTTCCCGGGCCCATGCGCTGCCGCACGTAGCCTTTCTTCTGATAAGCGGGCGCGAGTTCATCGAGAATGCGAAACACCGGCTCATAGAGCCCGATGTCGATCATCTGACCACGGCCTGTGCGGTGACGCGCCTGTAGCGCAAGCAGCACGCCCATCGCGCCAAAGGCGCCAGACAGGTAGTCGGGAATGGTGGCAGACCCTGGCGTCACGGGCGGCCGGTCGGGGTAGCCCGCAAGAAACGACAGGCCGCCAAAGGCATTGGCAATGCGCCCGAAGCCCGGGCGGTCACGATACGGCCCGGTCTGGCCATATCCCGAGATGCGCACCATGATCAGACGCGGGTTGAGTTCGTGCAGCAATTCCCAGCCCAGGCCCCATTTCTCCAGCGTGCCCGGCTGAAAATTCTCAATCAGGATGTCGGCCTTTTCGACCAGAGCCTTCAATAGCCGTGCGCCATCGGGCCGACGCAGATCGATCGTGACCGATTTCTTGTTCCGGCATTCAGACAGCCAGGGGAGCGAGTCGCCGCTCTCGGTCAGCGTGCCAAAACGGCGAAGCGCATCGCCCACGCCGGGCAGTTCCACCTTGATGACCTCAGCGCCGAATTCGGCCAGCTGCACGCTCGCAAACGGCCCAGAGATGAAGCTCGACAGATCAATCACCCGCAGATCATCGAGCGGCTGCAGCGGGGGCACGGATGGGGTGCGCTCAGGGATTGAGGCCATGATGTTCCGGTGTAAACGGGCGTTGCAATACCCGGTGGCAGATGAACGGGGCGTGTCGCTCAATCCGCCGTGATCTTTGCAGCCTTGATCACTTCGGTCCAGCGATCGATCATGGATGAGGTCATCTCGGCGTGCTCGGCAGCGGTTCCCGCGACCGGGATGAATCCTGACGCCGCGAGCTTGGGTGCGAGTTCAGCGCTTTTCAGCGCCCTTACGAAGTGATCGTTCAGAACGCCGACGAGATCGGCTGGCGTGCCACCCGGCGCATACAGCCCCCACCAGGTATCGGCATCGACACCTTTCACCCCCTGCTCGATAAAGGTGGGCACAGCGGACATGGCGACGTTGCGCTTGGGACCCGTCACGGCAACGGCGCGCAATTTCCCTGCCTCGACATGGGCACGAACCGAGCTGATGCCCGCAAATTGCATCTGCACGTGCCCGGCCAGCAAATCGGTCATGGCAGGGCCGGTGCCTTTATAGGCAATATGGGCAATGTCGACTCCACAGGAAATCTTCATCAATTCGCCCGCCAGATGGGTGGAGGCGCCGTTACCACCCGAGGCGTAGTTCAGCATGCCCGGCTTGGAACGTGCCAGATCGATGAGCTCGGGCAGCGTCTTGGCGGGGACCGAAGGATGAACCACCAGAATCACTGGCGCAGTAGCCATCATGGTGACGCCAGCAAGGTCGCGCTTGGTGTCGAAGGGAAGCTTGCGTAGCCCCGGGTTAGTGAGAATTGCGCTGTCGACCGCGAGCAGGGTGTGACCGTCTGCGGGCGAACGCGCCACCATCTCGGTGCCCAGCACCGAGCCGGCGCCAGGTCGGTTTTCAATCACAATCGACTGCCCAAGCGAGGCGCCCATCGCAGGCGCGAGCATACGAATGAGAATGTCGGTGCCGCCGCCGGTGCCGTAGGGCACGATGACGCGGATGGGCCGCGAGGGAAACGCTGGCTGCGCCCGCGCGACACCACCGGTCAGGAGCGCTGCGCCACCCAGGCTCGCAAGCAGGCGACGACGTATCGGGTCGGAATGAGCATGGGGTTTCATCGGCTTCCTACTCCTCAAGGTCGGGCCTGACCGCGATCGCCGGACGACGCCGCGTGTCGATCCAGAAAGTCGAGCAGAAGATCGAGGCACTGGTCGGCATAGCCATCGCAGATATTGTGAGAGGCAGTGTCGATGGTTTGCAGCTCGCTGCCGGCAATGCGCTTCTGCATCTCGAGATAGGTGCTCGCCTGACCAATTTTCTCACGGCTGGCGGCCACGATCAGTGTGGCGGCGCGAACTGCCACCAGATCATCGAGAAAATCGTGCGTGCACATATGGGTAACGAAGCGCGCAACGAACGCAGGATCATTCGATCCTGCCTGACCGATGAACCACTCCACCAGCGCGGGATCGGCCCGCTCGTCGAAACGCTCGTCGATGGTCTCGGCCAGAAAACGGCGCAGGCCGCGTTCTGCGATTTTCGGAATCCAGGTGGGCGCATGGCTTTGCTTGAGACCCGGCGTAGAGCCGTAGAGCGCAAGCGTCTTCACGCGCTCAGGATGTTCAATGGCGAGGCGCTGCGCTACATAGCCCCCAGCAGAATTGCCCACCACATGCACCGCACCCGGCGCCTGGCGATCGAGAAGCTCGAGCACATCGTCCACCAGGTGGGCAAGCGAGAACGCATGGTCTGGCGCGGGAAGCTGCGACAGACCATGACCGCGCAGATCCATCCGAAGCACGCGATAGCGCGCGGCGAGGCGCGGCATCCAGCGAAACCAGCGCTGCGATGACCCCATCGCAGCATGGAGCAGCAGCACGGTGTCGGGTGCGCTCCAGGGCGCGGCAAAACTGTCGAGTTGCCATGCAATCGACAGCCCATCACGGTTGATGAAAGTTTGCATCAGTCAGGGCCCTTGCCTGTCAGCCAAGCCAGCGCGGGCTTCGCTGAGCGAAATAAAACCACTCGAACCCAGGCTCGGCCTTGATATTGGGAAAGACAATCCGGCCGTCACCTGGCGAGCGCACCAGCGTGCCATCGTGACGAATGCCGATCGGTTCGTCTTTCCAGACTGGATCAAAGCTCACCCACTCGCGAACGAATCGGTCATCTGGATGAAGCCGGTCGGTGACCTCAACCAGACGCATCAGTTCGTGCGAAGAGGGTGGCGGCTCGAGCGCCAGATCTGCAAGACCCAGCATGGCGATCGCCTGCCGGATGGCATGATGGCCCACCTCAGGAGCATTCGGGTCAGCATGCTGTCCACACTCCAGTGTGACCGCCCAGCCGCCCTGCGAGCGCATGTACTCGGTGGTGCCGACGCCGTAACTTGCATCGGTGTCGAGGATGACGCCTGCAACCCGGCTCCGCTCGCGCCGTCGGGACACACCCTGTTCGTAGGCACTCATCCAGCCTTCGACGATCCGGTTAGGCCCGATATGCCGGGCGAGTTTTGCTTCCTCTGCCGCATGGGCGAAGGGCTCGAGCACACCCGTGTTGTTGTCGGGCCCGATGAGCGCGAACGGCTCACCCTGACTGTTGAAGGAGTGCAGATCGAGCAGCGCATCGTGCGCGGCAAGGAGCGGGCACAACATATTGCCGATCCGATCCTCGAAATCCTGCGGCACTGCGGTAGGCCGCAGGTTGCGGTTCAGATTGCGATCGCCGGATCGGGTGGCGAGCTGATACGCAAGCGGATTGGTGATGGGAACCAGCGTGAGGCAGCCCCGCAGAATTCGCAGCGCACCCGAATCAAGCTCTGCGGTCAGACGCTCGATTGCACGAACGCCAGCGATCTCGTTGCCGTGTACCGCACCGAGCACGATCAGCCTGGGCCCAGGCTGCAGGCCATGAAACTGATGAACGCGAAGCGAGTGCTGAAGATGGGGCTGACTCACCGGCAGGTCCTAATCGACCAGATCTCCGACAGGTACCCACCGCCCGCCCTGCGCCTGATCCACCTGAACGGGTTCGGGCGTGATGTGATTTCCCTTGAAGCGAACCGGCTTGTAAAAAATCAGCCCGCTGTCGCTGTACTCCATGGACTGGAGCGTGCGGGCCACCTTGTCAGCGGTCAGATCGCGCCCAGCCGCCGCAACAGCCTTCAGCAGCCAGTCGGCATACACATAGGCGAGAAGCGCGTTCTCATCGGGCTCCATGTTGTTGAAGCGCTTTTTGAACGACGTCTTCCAAGCAGCGGCCTCGGGCGCATCAGTGCCGGCCTTCCAGCTGCCTACGCCATAGAGGCCCTGAACATTGTCTTTGCCGAGCTGCAGCACGATTCCGGTACGCCCGGGCGTACCCGTCAGCACCGACACATTGTTCCAGCCGAGTTTCTTCACCTCGGACATGATGCCTACCGTTTCGCGAGTGATGGTGGCAATCACGATCAGATCGGTATTGGCCGCACGCATGCGGGCCACCTGGGAGGAAAAGTCGATATCACCAGGCTTGTAGGCGGCCTCAGCCACCATTTCGAGACCGTTAGCCTTGACGGCAGACTTGACGCCCGCTCCCATCAGCTCGCCGAGCGGTCCTTCCTGATAGATATAGCCCACGCGCTTCGAACCAAACTTGCGAATCGCCCAGTTCACTCCTTTGTCCATGGTGACGTGATAGTTGGGCACAGTGGTAAATAGCAGCGGATGATTGCCAGAGACTTTCTGCAGCACCGCCGACGCTCCCCAGGGCGCGAAATTAAGCACTCCGGCATCGCCAATACGTTTGACCGTTGCGGCGTTTGTGCCCGAGCCGAAGGCGTTGACCACGGCAAACACATCATCGCTGCGGAGCAGCTTATCGACGGCTCGGACCGCCATCTGAGGCTGGCTGCCGTTGTCCTCCACAATCAATCGCAGTCGACGGCCATGAATACCGCCCGCCTCATTGACCTCATCGATCCGCATCTGCGTGCCGTTGCGCAGGTGCGGCATGCCGGCCGCAACCGGACCTGACAAATCGAGATGAGTACCGATCAGGATTTCCTTGTCGGTCACGCCGCCCGCTCGGGCCGATGATGCCAGCGTTGAACCGGCTGCCGCAGCGGCTGCGGCCAGGATCTGTCTTCTTGTGGTCATGGTTGTCTCCGTTGTGGGTCTGAAATGCTGGAATCTGTGCCGACCACGAGTGTACGACGGCTGACTGAACGCGTCATCGCGTGCGCCCATCGCCGGTCCGTCAGCTGGGATACATCGCCTCGATCAGGTCCGCGTACTTTCGGGCCAGCACCTTGCGTTTGAGCTTCATGGTGGGGGTGAGCTCTTCATCCTCGGCGCCAAGCAGTTGCGAGAGGATACGGAACTGCTTGATGGTTTCCACCCGGGCGAGCCCCGTATTGACCTGCTCGATCTGGCGCGATACGAGTTCGATCACCTCGGAGGTTCGCGTCAGGCTCGCAAAATCCGTAAATGGAATCTGGTGATCCTGGGCATACCGGGCAACGTTGTCGGCATCGATCATCACCAGACAGGTGAGATAGGGTCGTGCCTCACCAATCACCACCGCATCGGCGATATAGGGGTTGAACTTAAGACGGTTTTCGATATCACTCGGATTGATATTCTTGCCGCCCGAGGTGATCAGGATGTCCTTGATACGATCCCGGATTCGCAGGTAACCGTCTGCGTCCATCTCGCCGCAGTCGCCCGTATGGAGCCAGCCCTCGGCATCGATCGCGTCTCGGGTCTGGTCAGCTCGTCCCCAGTAACCTGCGAACACGTTGGGACCCCGCACCAGCACCTCGTCGTCTGCTCCGATTCTCACCTCTGTGCCTCGGGCTCGAACGCCCGCATAGCCCAGACGAACCGCGCCGCGCGGGTTGGCGGTACAAAAGCCGCAGGTTTCCGTCAGGCCATAGGCTTCCCTCAGCACCACGCCGATCCCCATGTACCAGCGAAGCAGGTCTGGCGGCACCGGTGCCGCGCCGGTGATGGCAGTACGCAGATCCTTGAGCCCCATGAAACTCAGCAGATTGGGCCATAACAAAGTCGTCCTCACGGCCTGTCCGACCTGGCTCCAGACCGACAGCGGCTGATTTTGCAGATGGGTATCGACCGCGCGCAGGCTCGAAGAAACCCCCCGTTCGGCCAGCATACGGATCCAGCCCGGCGCATCGTCGAGCGCAAGCCGTACCTGAGAATGCATCTTCTCCCAGAACCGCGGCGGGCCGAACACCAGATGGGGCGAGACTTCGCGCAGGTCATTGAACACCGTGCCCGCATGCTCGGGAAAGTGCATGACATGCCCCATGGCGAGCGGATTGCCGACGGTATTGAGTCGCTCGGCGATATGACAGAGCGGCAGAAACGACAGGCCGCGGTCGCCCGGTCCGACTTCAAGATATTGAGGTGCCGCTTCGAGCTGGAACATGAGATTGCGGTTCGAGATCATTGCGCCCTTGGGCGGCCCCGTGGTGCCCGAGGTGTAAACCAGGAACGCGGTATCGGCCTCACACCCAGCCTCCACTTCGCGCTCGAAAGCTGACGTATGCGTATCGGTCTTCTCACGGCCTTGTCCAAGAAAGACTTCCCAACTGATCACGCCTTCGATATCGAGCGCACGCATCCCCCGCAGGTCGATCACGACGATCGTATGCAGCGCAGGGCACCGGTCGCGTATCGAGCACGCCTTGTCAAACTGCTCCTGGTTTTCCACCACCAGCAGTTCGGTGCCCGAGTCGTTTAGAAAGTAGGCGATCTGCTCGGGCGACGACGTGGGATAGATACCGTTGGTAATCACGCCGAGCGCCTGCGCGCCCAGGTCAACGAACAGCCATTCGGGGCGGTTTTCAGCGAGCACGCTCACCACCGCACCGCGACGAAGCCCGGAAGCAACCAGTGCGAGGGCGGTCGTACGGACCTGCTCCCAGTACATGGCCCAGGTCCAGGTGTGCCAGAGGCCGCGCAGCTTATGACGCAGCGCTGGGCGCCCGCCCCACTGCACTGCGCGCCTGCGCAACATCTGCGGCCAGGTGTGGGTCGCATGCGCGGCGAGCCAGCCCGGCTCGCGCACGGGAAAGCCGCCTTCCGGAAATCCAGACTCGGGTGTGCTCATCGCCAGGTTTTCCTGCGCTTCCAGCGCTGCTGGTGGCTGCGATCGTTCGTGGCGCCTGCACCCACGCCGAGATAAAACTCGCGAACGTCGTCTTTCGCCATGAGCGCTTCACAGGGATCATCGGCCACGATACGACCCAGTTCCATGATGTAGCCATGTCGCGCGGTAGCGAGCGCAATCGCTGCGTTCTGCTCGACCACCAGGATGGCGGTACCGAGTTCAGCATTGATCCGGGTGAGGATAGAAAAAATTTCGCGTGTAAGAAGGGGAGAGAGCCCGAGCGAGGGCTCATCGAGCAACAGCAGCGCGGGGCGGGCCATC
>SXGR01648762.1_pt1 | contig 24860 bp, 20 predicted proteins | sample 3174711 | NCBI WGS metagenome assembly SXGR01 (sample SAMN11356860, study PRJNA531348) | freshwater metagenome | isolation source: freshwater sample F1-60 | place: China: Fuxian Lake, Yuxi | collected 2017-12-25
CTCGGCCTCGCTTAAGACGACGGGCAACAGTCCGTTCTTAAAACAGTTGTTGTAGAAAATATCCGCGAAGCTCGGGGCGATTACACTGCGAAACCCGTAATCATCCAATGCCCAAGGCGCGTGTTCACGACTTGAACCGCAGCCGAAATTTTCACGGGACAACAAAATAGTCGCACCTTGATAGCGCAGGAAGTTAAGCGGAAATTCGGCGTTGATTGGGCGACCTTCACAACTTTGATCTGGCTTGCCTTCATCCAAATAACGCAATTCATCAAACAAATTTTTGCCGAAGCCGGTACGTTTAATCGACTTCAAAAATTGCTTGGGAATAATCATGTCGGTATCGACGTTGGCACGATCCATAGGTGCGGCCAAACCTTGTAACACAGTAAAACTTTTCATGGTTTGCTCTCCTAATTCTTAATTGAATGTACGAACATCAACAAAGTGACCAGCGATTGCTGCAGCAGCAGCCATCGCAGGACTCACCAAATGCGTGCGGCCACCGTAGCCTTGGCGCCCCTCAAAGTTGCGGTTGGATGTTGACGCGCAGTGCTCGCCATTGCCCAGTTTATCCGCGTTCATCGCCAAACACATTGAGCAACCTGGCTCGCGCCACTCCAAACCAGCCGCGATAAAAATATGGTGCAAACCTTCAGCTTCTGCCTGCGCTTTAACCGCGCCAGAACCTGGAACCACAATCGCTTCTTTAACCGATGCCGCTTTAGTACGACCCTTAACCACTTCTGCCGCTGCGCGAATATCCTCAATACGCGAATTGGTGCAGGAGCCGATGAATACGCGATCAACATAAATCGATTCAATCGGCTGATTGGCCTGCAAGCCCATATACTGCAAGGCGCGAATCATACCTTCACGCTTCACCGGATCAGATTCTTGCGCTGGGTCCGGCACTTTATCTTCAATGGAAACCACCATTTCTGGCGAAGTGCCCCAGCTCACTTGCGGCTTGATATCAGCACCGTTGATTTCAACTACTGCATCAAAATGCGCGCCGTCATCACTCACGTAGTTGCGCCAGTCGGCAACGGCACGTTCCCACATATCGCCTTTGGGTGCGTAGGTTCTACCTTTTACATAATCGATAGTGGTTTGGTCTACCGCAACCATACCAGCGCGCGCGCCCGCTTCAATCGCCATATTGCATACGGTCATGCGCCCTTCCATGCTCATATCGCGAAACACTTGGCCACCGAATTCCATCGCATAACCGTTCCCGCCAGCCGTGCCGATTTTGGCGATAATTGCCAAAACCACGTCTTTCGGCGTTACGCCCAAACCAAGCTTGCCCTCAACCTTGATCAGCATGTTGTTCATTTTCTTAGCAACCAAGCACTGGGTCGCCATAACGTGCTCAACTTCGCTAGTGCCAATACCGTGGGCCAATGCGCCTAATGCACCGTTGGTAGCCGTATGTGAATCACCGCAAACGACTGTCATTCCGGGCAAGCATGCGCCAGTTTCTGGGCCGATCACATGAACGATACCTTGGCGGGAATCGTTGATTTTGTACTCGACGATACCGAATTCATCGCAGTTGTCATCCAAGGTTTGCACTTGAATCAAAGACACCGGGTCTTCAATGCCGCTGATACCGTGAGCGCGCTCTTTTTGTGTGGTCGGCACATTGTGGTCTGGTGTCGCCAAGATCGAATCTACACGCCAAGGCTTACGACCGGCCAAACGCAGGCCATCAAAGGCTTGCGGCGAAGTCACTTCGTGAATAATGTGGCGATCGATGTAAATCAACGCTGAGCCATCGTCACGTTGCTGCACCAAATGGGCATCCCATAATTTGTCGTACAAGGTTTTTTTGATAGTCATAAAGCGACCCCTACAGAGTTAATGGCTTTTAAAGTGGTGCCAGTGTATGACTCGCCAATCCATAAAACAAATTTATCTTTTTTATACATTGCATTCCAAATAGGAATACACTATAAATAATATGAATGGATACCCAACACTTACAAGCTTTTGTTGCGATCGCGGAAAGCGGCTCATTTTCAGGGGCTGGCGAACGCTTACATCTAACGCAACCGGCGATTAGCAAACGTATCGCCCTATTAGAAGAGCAGATCAAGGCAAAACTCTTTGATCGGGTTGGTCGGCAAGTTGTTCTTACCCAAGCTGGGAACTTATTGCTGAATAAAGCGACAAATATATTGAATGAGGTGACCGCCGCTAAACGCGAGATTGCAGATCTGCGGGGTGACGTTACAGGAAAACTTAGCGTAGCAACGAGTCATCATCTAGGCTTGCATTACCTGCCGCCTTATTTGCGGGAATTTTCACGACGTTACCCAGACGTAAAACTAGACTTACACTTTTTGGATTCTGAACATGCGTATCACGAAGTACTCCTCGGCCGATTCGATATCGCCATTATTACGCTTGCGCTCGAGCAAGACGCGCGCATCAACAGCACAGAACTCTGGCAAGACCAGCTCCAGTTCGTCGCGGCGCCCACCCATGCACTTGCAACGCTGGCGAATCTTCGCCTGGCCGATTTAAGCCCCCATCAGGCGATAATGCCGGATATCAACACCTATACCACGCGCATGATTAAGGATTTGTTTGACCGCGAGAACCAACCGCTTGATATCACTATGGTGACCAACCATTTGGATACCATCAAAATGATGCTGAGTATCGGCCTTGGTTGGGGCGTGCTACCAAGCAGTATTATCGACGACCAACTCAAAGTGTTAGACGTGAGCCACCCGCCGCTCACCCGCTCGCTCGGCTGTATCTATCATAATCAACGCAGCCTTAATAACGCTGCGCGTGTATTTCTTGAGCAACTTAAAGCGCCATTGCCAACTCTTGCCGCCGTCTAATTCACAAATTCCTTACAAAACAATCACTAAAACTGCATCCAACCGCTAAACTAGCAGCCATCTCAATGATTGCCACTTATTTAACATCAGGATCTCTCCCATGAAAAAACTTCCCCTTTTACTCGCATCTAGCCTTTTAGCGCCGCTTGTTCAAGCCGATACAGTATTTGGTATTTACGCTGGCGCGGGCTCTTGGCAATCAGATTACGATGGCCAAGCAGGTAAGCCCGCACTTACTCTTAAAGAATTAGGCGTGCAAGAGCACCATAACAACTATTTTTATGTGGCGATTGAACACCCTATTCCGTTACTACCCAATATCAAATTAAGCCACACCAATATCAGCAGCGCGCAGACTGGCACCATTACCAAAAGCTTCACTCTTGGCGATACCACCTATGCAGCCAATGAAAAAGTCAGTACTGATTTTGATTTAAGCCATAAAGACGCAACCCTCTATTACGAGATATTGGATAACTGGATTAATCTGGATCTCGGCGTTACTGCGCGCAAATTCGATGGCTATGCACGAAGCAACAGCACTACTGCAAATGAAAACATCGCTATTGATCAGACCTTGCCAATGGTCTACGGAAAAATTCAATTCGATTTGCCTTTCACTGGCCTCTCGGCAGGCGTTGAAGCCAATTACGCCAGCTATCAAGACAACGCACTCAACGACTACACCGCGAAATTTTCTTACTTGTTTGATGCATTTGTCGATGTGGGCGTGGATGTGGGCTATCGCAAAATGACACTGAAAGTGTCCGATAATGATTTGGAAGCAGATATGACTTTAAAAGGCCCCTACATGGCGCTTACTGCTCACTTCTAATCAAACATCTACACCAACAAAAGCTCCGCTCAGGTAACTGAACGGAGCTTTTGTGTTTTTGGAACAAGCATCTGCGCTATACTGCGCGCCTCTTACACACTTTAGCCTCGCATCCGATGACACCTATAGATTTACTCATCAACGCTCGCTGGATAATTCCAGTCGTGCCAGAAAATCGCATACTCAAAGATTGCGCGATTGCTATTCACCAAGGCGAAATTCTGGCGGTACTGCCACAAGAAGAAGCGGCCAAACGCTACAGCGCCACGCGCGTTGATTATTTGCACGAACATGTTCTAACGCCCGGCCTTATCAACGCACACGGCCATGCTGCCATGACGCTTTTACGCGGCTACGCAGACGATCAACCTTTAAATGATTGGCTCAACAATCATATTTGGCCCGCCGAAAAACAATGGGTGGATGAGCAATTTGTGCGCGATGGCACCGAGCTGGCAATTGCCGAAATGATTAAAAGCGGCACAACCTGTTTTGCGGATATGTATTTCTTCCCCGAGCAAACTGCGCAAGCCGCACTCGATGCACATATACGCAGCCACATTTATTTTACGATTTTTGATTTCCCTTGCGCATGGGGTTCAGGGCCTGAAGATTACTTTACTAAAGGCTTGGCTTTACACGACACCTTTCGCGATAACGATTTAATCAATATTGGTTTTGGCCCACACGCGCCCTACACAGTTGGCGATGAAACCCTGAAAAAAGTTGCCGTGCTCGCGCAAGAAATGGATACGCCAATTCATATTCATTTGCATGAAACTGCGCAAGAAGTTGAAGATTCTATTCAGCAATACGGCATGCGCCCAATTCAGCGCTTGATGGATCTGGGCTTACTCTCGCCACTCACGCAGTGCGTGCACATGACGCAAATTAATGACCTTGATATAGCGATTCTGCAGCAGAGCGGCGCGCATGTTATTCACTGCCCCGAATCTAATTTAAAACTTGCAAGCGGGTTTTGCCCCGTTGAAACATTACTAAATGCTGGAATCAATGTCGCACTCGGAACTGATGGCGCAGCCAGCAACAATGATTTGGATTTGTTCAGCGAGCTCAAAACGGCTGCACTTTTAGCAAAAGCAGTGAGCGGAAACGCTGCTGCACTAGAAGCTCACACTGCATTGCGCATGGCGACTTTGAACGGCGCTAAAGCCTTGGGTATTGATCACCTTGTCGGCAGTTTAGAAACCGGCAAACAGGCCGATATAATTGCAATTCATCTTGGCGATTTAGATTTACAACCTCTTTACAACATCGCATCACAACTCATCTACACCCATGTTGGGCATCGCGTATCCCACGCTTGGGTAAAGGGTAAATGCTTAATGCAAAACCGCGAGCTGCTAACCATTAACGAACGCGAACTGAAAAGCAAAGTTCGCTCTTGGCAAGAAAAAATTCAGAACTGAGACACTTTACTGGAAAACAGATTATGGCAAACGTCGATACCGCTGAAATTGCAAAATTTGAAGCCCTCGCCAGCCGCTGGTGGGATAAAAACAGCGAATTCAAACCGCTGCACGATATTAATCCGCTGCGCGCAAATTACATTGACCAGCACTCGCCCGTCGCACAACGCAAAGTGATTGATGTAGGTTGCGGCGGCGGCATTCTTGCTGAATCCCTCGCACAACGCGGTGCAGACGTTACCGGCATTGATATGGGCGAGGCACCTTTATCCGTTGCACGCTTGCATGCATTAGAAGTTGGCGTAACTTTGAATTACGAGCGCATTACTGCTGAAGAAAAAGCAGAACAATGTGCTGGCGAGTTCGATATTGTGACTTGTATGGAAATGCTGGAACACGTTCCAGATCCATCATCAGTGGTAAAAGCCTGTGCAGATTTAGTGAAGCCAAATGGCGATGTGTATTTCTCCACCATCAACCGCAACCCAAAAGCTTACGCCTTCGCGATTTTAGGTGCGGAGTATTTATTAAAAATGCTGCCAAAAGGTACGCACGATTACGATAAATTTATTAAGCCATCAGAATTAGCGCAGTGGTTACGCGCCGCCGGTTTAGAATTACAAAGTATCAGCGGCATGACGTACAACCCCATCACTAAGCATTACAAGTTAGATGCGAATGATGTGAGCGTGAATTATTTGTTGCATGCTAAAAAGGTTGTTCAATAGTATCTAGCGTGTCATGAACTCCGATGTTACTTCTGAGACTCGCCGTAAATACATCCCTGTAGGCTCATCGTCGACATCCATGTCGCCGGTGGTCTCAGAAGTAACATCGGAATTCATTCAAATAAGATTTGTAGGTAGGCAATGGTAAAAGACTCACAAAAAATCCGTGCTGTTATGTTTGACCTTGACGGCACCCTACTTGATACAGCGCCAGACTTTGTAGCCGTTGTAAATAAACTACTGCAAGAAAACGAACGCTATGAACTGCCACACGAGATGATTCGCGCTAGCGTTTCCAATGGTTCAAAGGCAATGGTGATGATGGCCTTCGCTATTGAAGAATCTCACGAAGACTTCCAACCATTACGTTCGCGCTTATTAGAGCTTTACACACAACATATCGCCGTATTTACCAAGCCCTTTCCCGGTATTCAAGATTTGTTGAATAAATTAGCTGAACACAATATTCCGTGGGGTATAGCAACCAATAAGCCTGCAGCCTACACAGCTCCGTTACTGGAACAATTAAAACTGCAGCCAGCACCAGCGATTGTAATCTGCCCAGATCACGTACAAGACAGCAAGCCGCACCCTGAATCATTATTCTTAGCAGCTAAAGAATTGGACTGCACACCGCAAGAAATTATTTATATCGGTGATCATGCGCGCGATATTGAATGTGGTAAGCGAGCCGAGAGCATTACCATCGCCGCCGCCTATGGTTACATAGGCGATGAGAATATTGATAGCTGGCACGCAGATTATCGAGTTGACCATGCCGATGATATTTGGCCAATTATAGAAAAGCATTTATAACTTCACTACCGTCATCCTCGAAGGGGATCCAGTGCCTTTAAAGTCCTGCGAAAGCAAAGTCACTGGATGCCCTGCGGGCATGACGAAAGAATTTCGCAATACAAATATGACTTTTAATTATTCGAATATTGATTATGAAAACACCAGAAAACTTTACTCCAGCAGCTAACAGCCTAGAAAATAAAATCATCCTCGTCACTGGCGCAGGCGATGGTATTGGCCGCGTTGCCGCAAAAAACTTTGCAGCGCACGGCGCAACCGTTATTCTTGTCGGTCGCACGCTGCAAAAACTGGAAATGGTTTACGATGAAATCGAAACAGCAGGCCACCCGCAAGCGGCGATTTACCCAATCGATTTTCAAGTTGCCAATGAGCAAGCATTTATTACTATGTGTAATGCCATCAGCGATGAATTCAAGCATATCGATGGCATACTCCATAACGCCGCCGATTTAGGCCAACGCACGCCCATCGCCAATTACGCACCGGATGTTTGGATGCGCTTAATGCAAGTCAACGTAAATGCGCCCTTTATGCTTACACAAGCTGTATTGCCTTTATTAGAGCGCGCAAAAAATGCGTCCATCGTTTTCACTGGTTCAAGCGTAGGCTACCAAGGCCGCGCTTATTGGGGCGCTTACGCAGCCTCCAAAGCCGCAGCAGAAAATCTAATGCAAACGCTTGCAGATGAATTAGAAGAAACCACGCGCATTCGCGCCAACAGCATCAACCCCGGCGCAACCAGAACCAAAATGCGCGCAGGCGCTTATCCCGCCGAAGACCCAACGACGATCAAAACTCCGCAAGATTTAATGCGCGATTATTTGTATTTAATGGGGGATGAGTCGGTGGGGGTTACGGGGCAACAATTTGAAAGCTCTGTAAAATAAAAAGCTCCGTAAAATAAAAAGCTCAGTGAAATATAAATAGGGCGCAATAACACAATATTGCGCCCTATAAAAATCACAAACCATTCATCACATACCCAACTGCAATAATTTGCGGCAAAGTAATCAATGGCAAAAACAAAGCTATCTTCCACGACTTAGTCGTATCTTTTAACACCATAATTTCTGTGTAGTCAGTAGCTACGCCCGCCATCATAAAAGTAAATGCATTGCCCGGTGCCTGCGCGCGGTTTAATAAATCAGCAGCAATAGGCGTTGAGCCTTCAGAGCAGACTTCAATTACGGTAGCAGCAATTAGCGTGAATACCATGCCGATTAAACTCGGGCCAAACCATTGTTGAAAAAACTCTACGCTCACAAAGGTGCGAATTAACGCCGCAAGCACAACACCAAATAACAACCAGCGCAATACCATACGCGAGCCGCTTGCACCTTCACGAGCGACAGCTTTAACGATATCAAATGACCAACTAATGGACGCCCATTGTTTGCGTGCTTCTGGCCAAAATTTAAAGTTGTCATCCAACTCAAATGCATTTGGATTTGCAGGCAATATTTTTCTATCCACGCAACGATCAAATATCCATCCACTAATAACGGCAATCACCATAGACACACCTATAAATGCGAGTGTCCACTTAAAGCCAATTAGCGCAAACATAATCAGCGTGAGAGAAAATGAATTCCACGGGCTGGCGATTAAAAACGCCATCACCTGCCCTAGGCTTGCGCCTTTTTGATAGAGCTTAGAGCCTACCATTAATATGCCGTGACTGCATAAGTCCAATAAAACACCCGCTGCAGTTGCGCGTAACAAACCATTAAAACTGCCGCCCTTGCCTAAAACGGATAAAACCAAATTCTGCGGAATGTTCGCCAAAAGCCCGACAAAAATTAAACCCAAGAACACGCCCCACCACATGGTGTTTAACATGTCGAAAATGCTGTGTGCAAAATGCTGCGCAAAGCTCGGCAGAACTGCTGGCGCAAGTAAATGCAATGCATAAAACAGAACGCATATACTCATGGCCCCCCAAAGCAGATAATCCTTTTTACCACCATGCTCGTGGTCATCATCACAACAACTTGAAGCATGACTGTGTTCATGTGCATGAGTTGCAACCGGCGCGCAACATGAGGCTGCTGCCGCAACCGGTGTTGCGCAAGAATCTTCGGCAGCATTAGAAAATAATTCAGTAGCTGGATGCTCATTGTGAGCGTGCGCTTTAGCTCCACAACATGATTTATCTTCTGCGGCCTTTTTAGGTAATGCGTTATCGGAACAACAATCACTCATGATGATGACTCCACTAGCATAAAGGGCATGAACGAGGGCTTGGGCTGGGCAAGTGTTTCGATGATCGTGCAATCTGCAGAATCATCACCCGCACAGCCGTTAGCCATATCGGTCAAAATAGATTTAAGCGCATGCAATTCTTGTAACTGAACTTCAACTTGCTCAATTTTTTCCAGCACTAGCCGCTTCACTTGCGAGCAACGGCGATTCTCATTGCGATACAAATCCAGCAATTCACGACAAACTTCCAAATTAAAACCCACAGCACGAGCGCGCTGTAAAAAGCGCAAGTGCTCAACATCCATCACGGAATAATCTCGGTAATCGTTGCCCTCAGTACGCGCAGGAGTCACCAAACCAATCTCCTCGTAATAGCGCAGGGTTTTTACAGGTAGCCCACTTTGGGCGGCGGCTTGGCCAATATTCATACTTATCTCCACGTTCATTTAAACTCGATTAGACCATCATAAACCTTTCTGTAACTGTAGGGTAAAGACTATTTTTACAAATACATGCGTAAAATTTTGACTAGATAGCTTAAAAAATATCCATAAATTCTTATTAAAAGATGTTTTTTTGCGCCACCAAAGTGCGAACCCGACCCCAATACGAACAATTAGTTAAAATTATTCTCTATATAAATCATTAAGATGCATGATGTTCTTGACAAAAACTATTAATAAACCACAATGAGTTTACAAATATTTCAGCGCTCTAGGCGGATTTATGGAATACCTCGACATCAATAACCCTGAGTGGCCCAAGATGTGGGATGAGCTGGCCTCCTATAAGATGAACGCTGGCGATCATTTATGCGTCAACCAAGGGCAATGTTGGGAGTACATGGGCTCAACGCTCGATCACCATCATTTTCGCCACGCTTGCCATCCGCTCTCACAAAGGGTTCAATACCTCTATATTGAGCGAGCAAGGGCAGCTGTAGGCTGGGCGTAAATGGTTAAATTCGTTAAATTTGTATTTATTGGAGGAGCGGCGACGCTCCTTCAGTTTTTTCTGTTAGGGCTTTTTGTTGAATTTGGGGGGCTAATCCCTGTTGTTGCATCGGCTATATCCTATGTCAGCTCTGCAACTTTCAATTATGCTGCAAACTACTACCTAACCTTTGCCAGCCAAACAAGCCATAGACAAACCTTACCTAAATTTATAGTCACCATTTGTATAGGGCTGGCTTTTAGCACCTCTGTTTTTGCTATTTTTCTTCATTTTTTAGAAAAGCACATTCTGCACAACTCTCATCTACTTCAAAGCGCCTACCTAATTGCACAGCTCTTTGCTACCCTACTCACCTTGATCTTAAATTTTGTTATGCATAAATTCTGGATCTATAAAAAATAACAAACACACAGTAATCCGTGACAAAATTTATTAATTCCAACGAAAGTAGAGCTTCCTATGCACAGCGAAAAACATAACAACGCTGCCAGCTACGCATTACCAAATACCCATTTGGCTTACGCCCCAACTCCATACAACTATTGGCTACAGGTCTATATGATTGCAGCCATCCTTAGCAATTTCATTTTGTTATTTTGGGATGGCAACGGCGGCGATATAGGCTTTTGGGAAGACTGGATCAAACAGCTTATCAATAAGGGTTACCATGAATTTAATGGTAATTACCCACCTATCTATATTCATTGGCTGTATGTTGCCGGGCAAATATATTCCGAACTACAAATACCCGTTGAGAATAATATTTTTCTAAAATATGTTACTCAGCTGCCGGTTATGCTTTCGCATTTACTCTTAATCGGCATTGTTTTTCAGCTCGCGAAAAAGTATTCGTCTAGCGCAGTACATTTCCATGCAGCTATGTTATTAACAGCACTCAACCCCGCGATTCTTTTTAATGGCCCCATTTGGGGGCAAATTGATGTTATTCCTTTAATACCCGTTATTGCAGCCCTACTCGCTGGCGTCAGCACGCGCTATAAAATTTCAACTTTCCCATTCTATTGCTTAGGGTTACTGACCAAATTTCAAATGATTGCCTTTGCTCCGGTATTTGGCATTTTGTTTTTTACCGACTATAAAATTCACCTTAAAGCAATCCTGCTTTGCAGCTCGGTATTTATTGTTGCATTTCTACCTTCTATAATTGCCCAGAATTTTTTCTCTACATTCAAGCTCGCCTATATAGATGTGCTTCACCAATATGGTACAACTACCATGGGTGCATCTAATATTTGGATTCTCTTAACCGGCAATGCTTCGCCAGACTCGATTCTATTATTTGGTATAGACAGCAATAGCCCTTTAGCTCCTCTATTTAAAGCTAAACACTTCGGCATGATTAGCTTTAGCCTTGTTTGTATCTTGGTATTCACACAAGGTATAAAGAACCTTTTAAATAAAAAATACCACGCCAATCAGGCGGCGCTTACAAACGATATTTTATTTTATGCACTCATTTGTTCTATGGCATTTTTCACCCTCTTACCGGCCATGCATGAGCGCTATTTATTACCAGCAGTCATAGTTTCTTTAGTTTACTTTGCCACAAATCCCAGCAAAATATTTTATCCTCTAGCCTTTTCATTTATATCCGCATTTAACTTGGCCATGGCGATGGGTATTAAAACGTCCAGTATATGGCCCATCATTTCATGGTTTATGTTGCTCGCATTTTGCTTTGGCATGATGGAACTTGTGTTTAAGCGAAGTTGGATTATTTTTATTAAGGATGTAACTGACAAGCTATTTGCAATCAAAGGGCTATTTCTTATTGTTTTAGTGATTAGTTGTTTAATGCTGGGCAAGCAACTGGCGGATATGACTAAAATTCACAAGCCAGATTTAATAGCGAATCAAATAGCCTTAAGTCAACTGCAGCCTCATCTTGCACAGCAAGATTTTGGCCATTTACAAATTAATAAAAGCAGTAACGGTTCTGTGTTATCTGTTGCAGGCAAGCGCTTTGCAAATGGTCTAGGCACCCATGCCAATTCACAAATAGACTATTGGCTGCCAGATAATGCGCTAGCGCTAGATTTTATGTTCGGGCTGGATGATGAAGTAGAATCTGCCAATGTGACTTTTTCGGTTTGGGGTGACGATCAATTATTATGGCAATCCCAACCTATATATGGTGCAGAGAAGAATCTGGAAGCAATTAAGCTATCACTAAAAAACGTTAAGCGCCTAAGTTTACGTGTTTCCGGCAATGGCGATATTAGCAGTGATCATGCAAACTGGATTCAGCCAGCTATCACTCTAGAAAAAAACTAGTTTTAATACATGAGCAGATCATGAAAAAAATAATACCTCTAATTTTGCAACTAAGCGTTTGCATTCTGACATTGCTGTTACTGATGTGGATTTCTCAATGGAAAACTATCAGCATCAATAACATCATTTTTTCATCTAACCCAGAAGAACATCGCCCGATTACTCTACCTTTTTCTGAAGACTTTGTTGGCCGTTACACAATTAGCCTTAATATAGACAATGCAACTAGCAACACACAACAGTTCCGCATTATCCCCGATGATGAAGTGGTTGCCGTAAAAGTAAATGGCGAGAATGTCTCTATCGACAACATACCTCTTTCAGACCGTAGAAATTACGGCTCGGGATTTGTATTAAATATAGATAACTTAAAACCCGAACAAACTAACTTGTTTGAAATTGAAATTATTAATGAGAGTAACCCTACAGGTTTTCGTATAGAGGCAACTCAGCGCCTTAGCAAACATCAACATCTTTGGATTTTTATTACGCTTGGGATATTTGCTTTATGGTTAATGCGATCTTTAAAAACCTCCACGTTACAAAAAGTTTTTTTCCTTCTCAGCTTGACCCTATCGCTGTTTTATCTTTCACAGACAGATTCACGCACCAGAACTTTTGATGTGTATGAAGGTGGCGGCCACAAAGATTATATTGAACACTTAATTAATCAACACAGCTTACCTAACCCTGGTGAAGGTTGGGAATATCACCAGCCACCGCTTTATTATTTAATCGCTGCAACAACCAAAGTGGCGGGATTCATTCCCAAAACCGCAAACGATCTATGGGCACAATTATTAGCGCTGTATTTTTGGTGCATCTTTTTAATCAGCGCCCTAGCCAGCTTTAAAGTCGCATTTAACCAGCGAAGGCTGCCACTCCTAATCGCCAGTTTCGCTTTGTGCCTATGGCCTGCAGGTATTATTCACAGCATTAGAATCGGCAATGATTTAGCGCTTTATGCCTTTTATGGCCTCTCATTTTTCTACACACTGAAGTGGTGGAAAACGCGCGCATCTGCACATTTATTTTGGGCAAGTTTGTGGATGGGTGCATCGCTACTGACAAAATCTAACGGCCTGGCCATGACGGCCACACTGGGTATTTTATTTTTATTGCATATGATTTTAATCTTTAAAGATCGCGCGCACTTTCAACAAAAGAAGAAAAAGCTCGCGCGCGATTTCGCCATACTTTCCAGCATAGTGTTTATTGCATTGGCACTGAATTTTGGGGACAACATTTATTACTACGTGAAGGGAACATCAAGCGACTGGTTGCTTTCTAATGTTAGCCAAAGCATAAACTCGGGGCTAAAAGTCAAAAATAACCCAGAAAATTATTTGATCTTTGACTCAGCCACTTACGTGCAGCACCCCTTTATTAGTACGTGGGATGACATTTCTGGCAGGCAATATTTTTGGAACTTTGTATGGCGCTCCAGCCTTTCCTCTGAGTTTTCATTTCAGGGTGATGCATTAAGATTTTGGGGAGTAAGTAATGGGATATTGCTGTTATTGGCACTCATGGGAAGCTGCATTTACTATTTACAAAAACAACCTTATACAACACGCTCTCATATTATATTGGCATCTTATAAAGTATTGCCGTGGATACTCACACTGGTGTTTCCGTTCATTCTGCTTTTGGCCTATCGTATTAAGGTTCCACTTTCATGCAATACGGATTTTAGATATATCTACCCTGTTCTTGCGAACATTATTTTTTTCGCGTGCGTTGCATGGAAAGAACCCAAGAAATTTCCAATACCTGCAGCGCTCGTATTAAGTTTGGTATTGATAGGCGCTAATTCAATATTTTGGATTAAGAATTTATAAGTTTTGTATAGGGTAACTAAAAAGCTAAAGAGTGGGCTCTTTAGCTACCACACCATAATTTTGCCACTTGCGTGTTTTCCAGCGGAAATATTTAATCACCGCACGCACTGCTTCATCCAATATAGCGGCAATCAAAAGCCCATAGATACCTAAGCTTAATGGCACGGCCAATACATAAGCCAAGGGTACCGAGAACAACCAGATTACCGCAATACTCGATACCGACGTAAAAGTTGCATCCCCCGCACAACGCAATGCACTGCCAATAATAATATTCGTAGTGCGCATAGGTTCTGCCAAAAAGCCCAGTAAAAAAACCCAGAAGCCAATCGCAATAATATTGGGATCACTGGTAAACATTTTTAAGATTGGCTCATTAAATACCAACCACAATGATGCGAGTAGTGTAGTACCTATCAATGACATCTTTAAACTTTGCTTCAATTGCACATGCGCCAAATCAAATTCTTTACGCCCTACCCGCTGCGCAATAATGGCTTCAGTTGCCATACTCAATGCAATAGAAATCATCAAACAGAATAAAAAAGTATTATAGGTATAAATTTTAACCTTCAACGCAAGGTCACCAATACCTGCAGCAATCCAATTCAACACCATCATATAGGCTTGAAAAGACATAGGCTCTAAAATCGCTGGCGCAGCAATTAAGAGCACAGGGGTAATATATAAACCAAACTGTGCCACTGACACCTTAAAGGGAATATGTATTCGCAACCGCAAATGCACCGCCGCCATTACAAATAACAAACTACACAATGCTGCCGTAATACTGGCTAGCGCCACGCCAGTTACCCCTGTAGGTGGTATTGATTGGAAACCATAAACAGCAAGTATGTTGCCCAAAAGATTTACGCTAAAAAAAATAATATTGCTATAGGTATTCCACTTAGGCACACCGTAAATATTTAAGATGGTTTGATAAATTAAGCGGCAACCCCAAAAACCAACCATCCAACCAATTAAGGATAAATATTCAACCGCATAATTTTCTACAGCGCCGCTCAAATTCATTGAACGCGCCACTACTGGCCCACCGTAATTCACCGCAAGTATTGCGATAATCGACAACAACAGTACGAGCAGTGTATAGGCACCAATGGTGGCATTACCGCGTTGATAATCATTAGCGCCAATGCGCTGCCCCGCAATACTCGCCCCAGCAAAAGCGCTGACCTGCAGAAATGCATTAGCAACGAAAACGAGAGGCGTAACCGCACCGACTGCTGCCGCTGCAGAGTCAGACACGCGTCTTAAAAAATACATATCAACGAGGGGGATGGTGTAGGTAACGGCTTGATCGAGAAACATAGGGGCACTCATGCCCCATAAACCTTTATCTAATACGCTACTTTTTGGCGCTGGCTTCATTGATGCATTCTTTTCTAGAATTAAAATTTAGCCATTAAGCAGCCTCGCGCAAGACTATAGCGGGAGGCGTAGTTAATACCGGTCTACACCCTAACAAACCTAAGGCCGCAACAAGGGTACACCCTAAAAGGGGAGATAACAGCCAATAAAGATAATGTGGCTGCAGTGGAAATTTGAAAATAAATATTTGCAAACTCAGCACTAAAAACTCTGCCCCCAGAATGGCAACTATGCCTGCAAGCAATCCCATAATGGCAAATTCTATTAAGACACCGCCCAATATCAACTGACGTGAAGCACCGAGTGCGCGCAACAAGCCAGCCTCTTGTTTACGACTTTCAAGGCTGCCCATTACTGCCGCCCATAATACTAAACATCCGCCAATCAGCGTTAGCCAAAGCACTAATTGTATGCCATCGGTCACTTGATCCATGACTGTGCGAATACTTTCTATAATGCGATCAAACTCAATTAACAACACCGTGGGGTGTTCGCGCAGCAACTGATAGAGAAAGGGCTTGTGCTGTTCATCCAAATAAATGCTGCTCATATAATTGGGTGAAAACTGATCCAGTGCATGAGGCTCAAAAATAAAGAAGTAATTGAGCTTCATGGTTTTCCAATCAAGACTTCTGATGCTAGCAATTTCAGAATCCAAGGTTAAGCCGCCCATAGAGAAGCGTAATTTATCACCCAGCTTCAAGCTCAGTTCTTTAGCAGTACCCTCTTCTACTGAAACACCTATTAATTGATGTTCACTCTTTTTCCAAGTATCCCACCAATGGCCTTGTACAATTTTGTTGGCTTCTGGCAAGTTGGTTGCCCAGGTTAAGTTCAACTCGCGCTGTAACGTATTATGTTTCTTGCGCAGCTCTTCTGTGGGCTCTGCGCCATTAATCTCCACCAAGCGCCCACGCACATTCGGCATCATAACAACGGGTTGATTGATATTTTTTTCCAGTGTTTGCTGTAAACGCTCAGATTCATCGGCAGGTATATTGGTTAAATAATGATTAGGAGCATTTTCAGGTATCTGAATTTTCCATTCATTAATTAACGAGGTGCGAATAATAGTAATCGTCAACAAGAGCATCATGGCGATTGAGAACACCAATATTTGCATAACGCTTTGGCCCGCATTTTTTTGTAGTGATGCAAATGCCAACCGCCACGCACCACCGGCATTAGCAACCCAAAACTTGGTTAATTTTAAGAGTACAAACGCCACCAACAAGGCAATCAAAAAGACCACAAACAAAGCAGCCGTTACAATCAACGCAAGTCTTACATCTCGACTGAACAAGTAAATCAAAGAGATAACTGCAGTAACAGCGAAGATTGCCTGCAACCATAATTGCGAACGGGTCACTTTCATTTCTTTACGCAAAATTTTGAGTGGTGGTATGTGCGGCAAAAACCACAGCGCAGGTAATGCAAAACAGACTAAACAAATAATGCCGCTCGCAAAACTCAACCCATAGGGATAAAAACTAGCAGGCATAAATAGCGTATTATAAAGCGCCTGTACGGCTGATATGAGTAATGCCTGAATTGCGCTACCCAAGAGCAAACCCAGTAAAGAGGCACCAGAGGCTAGCAGTAACAACTGTATAAAATAGAGCGAACGCACACGATTCGCACTGACACCAAGGCTTTTCATTAACGCAACTTGATTGGTATGGCGCTCAGCAAACTGTTTGGAGGCAATCGCAATCGCAACGCCTGACAACAACACCGCAATGATTGCCGTTAACAGCAAAAAATTTTTAGCAAAAACCAAGGTGTTAGATAAACGGTCTTGCGATGTTTTTACCGTCACCAACCGTTGATGCTTAGTCAATTTTGGCTTTATCTGCTCCACAAATTTATTTAATGTGCTTTCATTATCAGCCGCTAATAACCAGCGATAATTCACATCACTGCCGGGTTGAATAATATGAGTCTGTGGTAGATCCTGAATATTCATCACCAACCGCGCGCCAAACATACTCATGGGGTTAGTCGCATCAGGTTCACGAATCAGAATATGCGCAACTTTAAGTTCGTAATCACCTACAGCAATTTTATCGCCAAGCTTTATTTTCAATGCACTAAATAAACGCGAATCAACCCAAACTTCTCCCGGCGCAGGAATAGTTTTCACTGTCTTAATTTCATTGGTTTTTAGGGTGAAAGGAATATCGCTAATGTCGAATTGGCCACGCAAGGGGTAGCCTTCGGCAATAGCTTTAATCGATGCTAAACGCATTTCATCGCCGGCGTAAACCACAGACATAAATTGATTGGAGTAAGTGTATTTTATGCCCGCGTTATCGGCCTCACCCTCCCATTCTTTTGGGTGGGTGTGATCACCTGCTACCACTGTATCTGCACCTATAACGCTATTACTTTGCACTAAGAGCGTTGCTTCAAGGCGATTTGTAAAAATGGCAATTGCGCTCAATACTGTAACGGCAAGAATCAACGAAACGCCGAGCAATTTTAATTCACCACTGCGCCAATTGCGGATTAATAATTTTAGAGCCAGCATAATTTAGGCTCCCAACTCAGCATTTGAATCAGAAACAATTGCACCTGCAGCTAAAATAATTCGGCGTTGGCAGCGCGAGGCCAAACGCTCTTCATGGGTAATTAAAATTAAGGTGGTTCCCTGTTCGCGATTTAGGTCAAATAACAAGTCAATAATTTTTTCGCCGGTATTGCTATCTAAATTTCCGGTTGGCTCATCCGCAAAGAGTGTTTTAGGCTGACTGGCAAAAGCGCGGGCAATGGCTACGCGCTGTTGCTCACCGCCGGATAATTGTTGCGGGTAATGACCTAAACGTTTTTCTAGACCCACATGCTTTAAAAAATCCATCGCCAAGGATTTTGCTTGTTTATTTCCGCGCAGCTCCAAAGGCAGCATCACATTTTCAAGTGCCGTCAATCCAGGCAGCAACTGAAAAGATTGGAAGATAAAACCAACATTATCGGCACGTACTTTTGCGCGGCCTTCTTCATCTAATGCCGTAAGGCAATTACCATTTAAATAAACTTCGCCAGTAGATGGAATATCCAACCCAGCCAAAATCCCCAAGAGCGTTGATTTACCCGAACCCGACGCCCCCGTAATTGCCACAGATTCGCCAGCGTTTACGCTCAAAGAAATGGGCAACAATATTTCCAAATCACCCTCTTGGGTATTCACTGTTTTGGTAATAGCGCGAACATCAAGCATTAATGCGGATGACATAAATCTACTCTCTTTAATGTATTAAATAGTGTTGGGTTGTAATAAGGGGCTTTAGCCACAATAACGATATAGGCATAGATATATAAATAGGTACTTACTATGGAGCCGTTTTGCGAAATAACTAGGTAGCACCAATAAACTTTACAATGACACGTTTTTTGTCTCAATTGCTTTAGCACTTTAGACGGTGGAGCAACCTTAAAAGATGCACGGCTTAAAAAAATAATCTGATTAAAATTCTCTAGACAACAGAATCCTTGTGATATAACAATAGAAAAGTGAATACCGCAACATCACCATGCCATATTTTGAGGATGCTTTAGCATGACTTTTGTCAGAATTTTATTGGTTTTACTCTTGCCAATGCTCACCCAAATCGCCCTCGCCAAGCAAACGACTATTCTCGTAATGGGCGATAGTTTGAGTGCCGGCCATGGAATTAAAGTAGAAGAAGGCTGGGTGACTTTATTGCAACAGGAGCTGACTAAAAAACAGCACGGCTATTCTGTAAATGCCCGAGTGATTAATGCTAGCGTGAGCGGAGAAACAACCAGCGGCGGCTTAACACGTTTACCTGCGGTATTGAACCAACACAAACCGGATATTGTTATTATTGAATTAGGGGGTAACGATGGCTTACGCGGTCAACAATTAAAGATTATGCAAAATAATTTACAAGCGATGATATCCGCCACCCAAGAAGGAGGCGCTAAAATTATTTTGGCAGGCATGCAAATACCTACCAATTATGGGCCTCGTTATACCAAAGAATTTAGAGAGATCTATTCAACCCTTGCTGAAAAAAACAATACAGCGTTAATTCCATTTTTATTAGACGGCGTAGCAACTCAGCGCAACTTAATGCAGCAAGATGGCATTCACCCTACTGCAGAAGCACAACCTCTCATCCTCAAGAATGTGCTTCCGGTTTTAATACCGCTTCTCAAATAACGAATCAGACAATTGCTTCAATATAGTCCACCATAAGCTGTACAGTTTTATTGCCGCGAAACTCATTTACATCTAATCGATAGGCAACTTTTACTTTTTTAGCGTGGGTGTTTGGCCATTGCTTTGGATCAATGTTGAACGCTATAGCATCGACCAATTGCTGGCCTTTAGTATCCACACCTAGGGTCATTTTTAAATGCTTCTCACCCAGAATTTTTTGCTGGATTAAGAAGAATTCACCATCGAATACAGGCTCAGGGAAATGCTGCCCCCAAGGGCCAGACTCGCGCAGTTGCTGCGCAAGTGTTAGGTTGAAATCCTGATCCGCCAATTCACCATCACTTAAAACCAATGCAGATAAATTTTCTTCCGTTAACTGGCGACGAACCTCTTCGTCAAATGCTGCTGCAAAGGCAGGAAAGTTAGCACGCGTTAAACTCATGCCTGCCGCCATAGCATGACCGCCAAATTTTTGTAGTAACTCGGGGTGGCGGGCAGCAATTGCATCTAAGGCATCGCGAATATGAAAGCCTTGTATTGAACGAGCAGAACCTTTTATTTGGCCTTCGCCAACATCGGCAAACACAATGGTGGGGCGATGGTATTTATCTTTAATACGCGAAGCCAAAATTCCGATCACCCCTTGATGCCATGTTTCATCAAATAAACAAACACCCCACGGCAGCGAATTTTCATCTGCAGATAACACTTTCTGCAACATGATCATAGCTTCCTGCTGCATACCGGTTTCTATCGCTTTTCTATCCTTATTCAAATCATCCATTTGCATCGCCATTTCACGCGCAAGGGTTTCGCTTTCGCACATCAAGCATTGGATGCCGAGCGACATATCATCCAACCGCCCCGCCGCATTTAAACGTGGGCCGAGCGCAAAACCAAAATCGCTAGCGACAATTTTTTGCGCCTGCTTTCCAGAAATTTCTAGCAACGCTTTAATGCCGGGGCGCGCAACACCGGCGCGAATGCGCTGTAAACCTTGCGCAACTAAAATGCGATTGTTGTGATCGAGCGGCACAACATCCGCAACCGTACCCAGCGCAACCAAATCTAAAAAGCTCGCCATATTCGGCTCGGCAATTCCACTCTCTGCAAACCAACCCATTTGACGCAACTCTGCACGCAAGGCATTCATCACATAGAAAATAACGCCGACGCCTGCGAGATTTTTACTCGGAAACTCACAGCCGGGTTGATTTGGATTAACGATGGCATCCGCTTCAGGCAACTCACTACCGGGTAAATGGTGATCAGTGACGATAACCGCAATACCTAGCTCACGGGCAGCGAGAACACCTTCAATACTGGATATACCGTTATCAACCGTGATAATCACATCCGGCTGTTGCGCCGCTGCCACCGCAACAATTTCTGGCGTCAAACCATAGCCGTATTCAAAACGGTTGGGCACCAAAAAATCCACAGCGTGCAAACCCATTGCGCGCAAGGCTAAAACTGCAAGCGCACTACTGGTTGCACCGTCTGCATCAAAATCGCCAACAATAATTATTTTTGCACCGGCGACTACGGCATCCGCCAAAATACTTACCGCTTCAGCTAAGCCTTTAAAATTTGGCTTATGCAATTGTGCGAGTTGATATTGCAGCTCTTGCTCATGCTGAATGCCGCGAGCGCTGTAGATGCGTTGTAGTAAAGGGTGAATTGATTGATCGAATTGCGTTTGCGATTCAATGACACGGCGTTTGATAATTTTTTGCATAAGTTTTAATTCTTTTGAGATTTTTAAAAATTCGGCTTTCGCTTTTTCAAACGGGGAGCTAAGAGCAAAAGCAAATCCCCCCGGCTGCGCCGACCCCCTTTTTCAAAGGGGGTTATGACTCCCTACTTCCGAAGTAACGCTTTTACTCCCCCCTTTGAAAAAAGGGGGCCGGGGGGGATTTGCTTTCAACCCACCGCCCGCTCAACCAAGGCATCAGCCAGTGCGAGCTGGGTGGTTTGGGCGTTTTGGAGGTTGGTTTTTAGGGTGTCGCAGAGAGACATTAGTTCATCGACTTTGGTGACTATGCGGTGTTGTTCGGCAAGTGGCGGAAGTGGGATAATAGTTATAGACACTTTACCAACATTTAAGTTAGGTTGAGCTCCGCCTGCTGACTGTTCACGCAACTCGTCGTAAGCTTTTATAAAAAATAATTTTACGTACTTTCTGTGATGTACCGCATCCTCAATCAAGCGAATAGCCGCACACGCTTGATTAGTGCCAGCCTCAATCATTAATTCTGTAACTTGACCTCTAGTTTTCCCTTGGCCATACATTGCAACTATTAGCGTTCCAACTGGATATATAGAGACGTTAGTTTCCTTTACAGCTTTCCAAGAAACCTTTTCTTTAGTTTCTCGGATGTACTCTTCACTAGTTTCGCCACTTGTTACCCAATTAACTTCTGCAGGATCGTAATACGAACTATCTGTTCTCGATGGTGTTGCTCCTGTACCGACATCAGAAATATTTGCCAAGCGTGCCCACTCCCACCCGCTCGGCAACTCAAACGGTTTTTCCTCATCCGTAATTTCCGGCAGCGGTTTTTCTTTTTTAATTTTTCCTTCTTTAATCAACTGCGCTTTTTCGGCGGCGATTTTTTCTAGGAGTTCGCTGGCGGGTTCGTCCTTGGGATTTTGTGGGACGAGTTTGCCCATAACGGCTAACTGAAGAATGGTTTGTTTGAGTTGGTCGATGCTGTGTTCGGTGGTGAATAAGGTATCGAAGTGCGCGGCTATACGCTGCCAGTTGTTTTGTAGCTCAAAGTGGTCGCCGCTGTTAGTTAAGGCGGCGAGCAGTGCTTCTACGAGTTGTGCGTGGGCGGCGATATTGTCGCTTTGGGTTTGTTCTAATTGATCGCAGAAGGCCATTAGCTCATCGACTTTGGCGACTATGCGGTGTTGTTCGGCGAGGGGGGGAAGAGCTATCAACAGCTCTTCCCATTTCGATCTATTGATAATCGGTGTAGCCGAACCAGTAGATTTTAATAGTAACTCGCACTGAAAACTTATTGAGTTCATTGCGCTGTTTAAATAACGCGAACTTATTATGATTGGACTTACACAATTGATTTGTTGATTAAAAGTCAATTTTTGTTCAACTATTAAACTTTTCCCAATAGACCCGCCAATACACACCATCAAAATATCACCAGCTGTCGCGACTGAACTCTGCTGGCATCCCTCTTCGGTCAGGTATTTTTCAGCTGGCAAAAACTTCCCATTTGGTGAAATCTGGCCTGGGCCAATAAATGGTATATCGCCATCAAACATATGTGAGTCAGCGGATTTTGGTGTTCCTCCTGTTGATGCAACTCCACTCTCGGCAAGATGAATCCACTCCCAGCTAATTGGCAACTCAAAGGGCTTTTCCTCATCTGTAATTTCCGGCAGCGGCTTTTCTTTTTTAATTTTCCCTTCTTTAATTAACTTCGCCTTTTCAGCCGCAATTTTTTTCAACAACTCACTCGCCGGTTCATCACTCGCATCCTGAGGCACCAACTTCCCACGCACCGCCAACTCCAAAATCAACTCGCGCAATTTTTTAATGCCATGCAAATTCAATTTGTTGTTGCTACCACGGCCTGCTGTGCTGCGGGTTTTGTGGGCGGCTGTCCAGATATCTAGGTGATCTGTAATTAATTGCTGTGCGGTCATTCTGTATCACTCTCAAGGCTGCCACTATTTAACACATAAAATTCATGCAGCTTGGCTTGCAATAGCTTTTTGTCGGGCAGTTGTGTTTCATACTGGGCGATTAAGGTGGGTGATAAGGAACGGCTGAGTGCGTATTCCACCACTTCTTCATCTTTACTAGCGCAGAGCAATAAACCAATGGCTGGGTTCTCGTGGGGTTTGCGATGGTCTCTATCTAATGCTTCTAAATAAAAATTCAATTGCCCCAAATCACCCGGTTGAAAGCGCGCCGCTTTGAGTTCTATGGCCACTAAGCAATTCAAATTGCGGTGATAAAAGAGTAAATCCAGATAAAAATCCTGCTTGCCCACTTGCAGTGGAAACTCCGACCTCACAAAGCAAAAGTCGCCACCTAGCTCTAATAAAAATTGTTTGAGCTTTTCCAACAACCCTTGGTGTAAATCGGCTTCACTGTGTGTTTCCGGTAATCCTAGGAATTCAAGCATGTAGCTGTCTTTGAATACGCTCAGCGCTTCGGGATGAGTTTGCGTCAGTACTGCCGACACATTGGGGGGAGTGAGCACAACACGCTCGAATAAAGCCGCATTAAATTGGCGCTCTAACTCGCGGCTTGACCATTTTTCTTTAATCGCCATTTTTAAGTAAAACTCCCTTTCTTCAGGGTGTTTACTACGGCTAAGAATGGTGAGGTTATGTGTCCACGGTAATTGTCTCAGCAGTGCTGAGACAATTGGGTCATCGCGATAGGTATCGTAAAACTGCCGCATACGGAACAAATTGGGGCGGGTAAATCCCTTTAGATTGGGCTGAACCCGGGCGATGTAGGCGGCCAGTTGAGTAACAACCCCGTCACCCCATTCCGCTGAAGCCATTTTTTGGCTGATGTAAGCACCCACCTGCCAGTAGAGTTCAATTAATAGCGTATTGACCGCTTGATAGGATTTTTGCCGCGCAGCCTCGATGAGTTGAACTATTTCACCGAATTCTGGATTTTCTTTTGGTGCGTTCATAGTTAGCCTCTTAACCCTTTAAGGCGTTACTTAATATTGCTTTGAGTTGATCTCTCAAGCTTTGAATATTTTTTTGCTGCTGCGCGTAAGTGACCAGCAATTCATCGGGGTCATGGCTTATTTGTTCAACCACATGCGGGTTTTTAATATCGAGATTGTAGTTGCGCGCAATAATATCTTGGATGCTGACTTTCCACGCTTGCTCAGTTTCTTGGCGATTTTTGCGTTTGGCTTTTACGGATTGCTTTTTGCCTTCGCCCCACCAGTCTGCACAGGCGGCAAAGTCTTCTAGCTTCATGGGTTTGGTTTTATTAAAGGCTTTTACGCCCGCTGGCAACGGTAGCTCGTAATACCAAACATCTTTGGTTGGTGTGCCTTTTTCAAAAAATAGGATATTGGTTTTAATGCCGGTATAAGGCGCAAATACAGAATTGGGTAAACGTATTACTGTATGTAGGTTGCAGGTGTCTAACAACAGCTTTTTAATTTTGGTTTTTACGCCTTCACCAAACAGTGTGCCGTCTGGCAGAACTACGGCGGCACGGCCACTGTCTTTCAATACTTCAATAATTAACTGTAAAAATAAATCAGCTGTTTCGCGGGTTTGCATTTCTGAGGGGAAGTTTTTTTCTATGCCGTCTTCC
>SXGR01041614.1_pt1 | contig 24831 bp, 24 predicted proteins | sample 3174711 | NCBI WGS metagenome assembly SXGR01 (sample SAMN11356860, study PRJNA531348) | freshwater metagenome | isolation source: freshwater sample F1-60 | place: China: Fuxian Lake, Yuxi | collected 2017-12-25
CTCGTGCTCGACGAAGCGACATCAAATCTTGACCCAGGCACCGAGGCTGAAGTTGAGCTCGCGCTCGAGCGGTTGATGTTAGGTCGAACCGTCATCGTGGTTGCGCATCGCTTGTCGACCGTTCAACGTGCCGACAGAATCGCCGTAGTTGCCGAGGCACGAATCGCCGAACTTGGTACACACGGCGAACTGCTTGCGTTAAACGGTCACTATGCCGAACTCGCTCGCGCTTGGACGCTGTCTCATTCAGTTAACTAGCTAATTTTAATCTTGACTTTTGCATCAAGCCCAGTGCCGCTGGCAGTGGGCGAAAGTAAAAGTTGTATATCGCAAGCAGTTGCCAACTGCGCCGTAATCGCCAGGCCAAGACCGCTACCTTGAACACCAGATTTGCTTTTTGTGGTGCTGTGCCGCGCCAGAATCCATCAAATGCGCGTTCGTACTGTTCGGTGACCAGTCAAGCGCCTTGATCAGGCACTGTAATTGTGATCGAATTTGTTTCTCGGTTTGCAAACATTGTGATTGTTGGATCATTCAATGTCGGTTCAATCGCATTATCAATGTATTTACCAAGTATGTCGCGCGCGACAGTATGCTTTTAACAGACATTTCAACTATTTGAAGAGTTAGGTACAAACTAAATCCAAAACGAAAGGCGTTATTTCAGTCTTGATCATGGCAATCTCAAACCTACTTGGCTTACCAGGTCATGCATTTTTTGTGCATAATCCGACTGTGTTGATCCTCCTGGCCACGAACACTGCCGTTGCATCAATCAATTAAAAGTTTCGCGTGCAGATGTTTCTGTTAAGGGCGGCAATGTCGGTTGTTGATTAGCATTTTCGTCACCAGTTGCGGGCGCAGGTGAATCACTGCAACATGACCTGCTGAGATCGCAAGCAATTCGTTAACACGCAGAGTCAGGCGAGAAATCTCAAGGGCTAACCGCATTGTATGCATTTGCCGCAGTTGGAGCGGTGCTGGTTGGCGAAGCTAAAAAACAAAAATTTGCTTACAAAGGCAAATCAGTGCCGAAGTGGTGTGCAATTGCGGTATTGCTGCTAACCGATGTTGGCGGTATCGCTTCAACAGCTGCAGTGTCGCAAGCCGGCTACTCATGTGCCAAGAGCGTCTGGGAGTCACGCATTGTCAAGAAATAACTCGTTTTGGGACTACTTGCTTATAAGTGTCAGAATTAGGTGAATGAGGCCTCGTGTTTTAGTTATCGGTGCAGGCATCGCTGGCGCATCGGCGGCATATCAATTATCTGACTTATGTGATGTGACGGTGATTGAAGTTGAAGGTCACGCAGGATTTCATTCGACAGGAAGATCTGCTGCAGTACTTTCGACCACGTCTGGAAACTCTCTGCAATGTTTGCTCGCTGAAGCAAGCAGAGATTTTTTCTTGAAACCACCAGCTGGCTTTACAGATCTATCTTTAACTCACCCTCGTGGACTTTTGTGGATTGCTTGTAATGAAAGTAGTCAAAACAAACTAGATAGAATAGTTTCCAGAGATCAACTCACATCTAGGACGAGTCGCCGAATCACACGCGAAGATTGTGGAAGCCTCATTTTAGGGTTTCGAAATGAATCAATTATCTCTGGCGGAGTCCTTGAGCCCGATTGCATTTCGATAGATGTGGCGGAGTTCTTGGCTGGTTATCTCAGACTCGCAAAAGCGAATTCCGTCAAGTTAATATTTGATTCGAAATTTGTTCGTGCTTTAAAAGTAAAGGAAAAAAGTCAAAGATGGAAAGTTGTCACTACCAAAGGTGAGTTATTTGTTGATGCAATCGTTAATGCAGCAGGTGCCTGGTCAGATGAGGTAGCAGCGCTCGCTGGTATTCCAAAAATTGGACTTCAGGCCTATAAACGGACTGCCTGCACGATAAATCTTGATTCCAATCAAATTACTTGGCCTTTAGTGATGGATGTCGACAGTCAAATATATTTTGAACCGATTTCTGGAGGTTTACTTGTGTCGTTATCAGAAGAGAATCCAGTAATTGCTGGTGACGCTAAACCTGATGAAATAGACATCGCTCTAATGTTGGATCGCTTAAAAAATACTTTAAATTACAACATCGGTCGACCTACGAGCGCCTGGGCAGGACTTCGAACATTTGCAACTGATAAATTACCTGTTGTTGGGCCAGATGCAACCGATGAAACTTTCTTTTGGTACTCAGCACAAGGTGGTGCTGGGATTAAAACAGCTCCAGCACTCTCAGCGATTCTACGCGCAACATTTTTCGAGGTAGAGCTACCTGAAATCTTTATCGAGAACTCAATTTCAAAAGATACATTTTCTTCAAGTCGCTTTAATTAGTTTTGTCGCAGTTTGTTAAGTCAATCGGGTCGGGTTTTATGAATTCGATAATTACTTTCTCGTTTTCGATTCTTGACTGATAAATCTGCTGGGTACGGTCACGCTCGCGACAGTACCCCGAATCGAGGTTGAAAGCCCACTGATGGCCAGGGCATACGACTCGGTTCTGAAGTATGAAACCTTGAGATAACTTACGCTTTTTATGTATACAGATATTATTAATTACCTTAATTGCGCCTTGGTTCCAAAATAATACGATTTCTTCTCCACCGTAATTAAGGATATATTTTCCAGCATCTTTTAATTCATTTACTGAACATGCGAAAATGTCTTGGTTGGCCTCGTCCATTATTCTTCGCCAGGTATGTCGGCTTGCATCCAGAATGCTTTCAATCTTTTGCCCGCAGCGCTATCTTCGTCTAATCCTTTCTGAGTCGGATCCCACTCAATCGTGACATCACCTTTCGTATATGTTTGACACGCAAGTCGGTAACCCTCGTTGATTAAATCTCCTAGTCGCTCTCGCTCACGGCGTCGTGGTGTCGACAAATACTCAGAACCTTCTTTTATTAGAATTCGGTCCGTCCCACAGTTTCCACTCGCACAACGCCACGGCACTCCACATCCGCCCCGTATCGCCACTCTAAGAATATTGACATCGTCTCCGTCCGGAAATTCAACGGTTTTTTTCGAAGTTTGAAATCTAATTTTGGGCACAACTAGTTCTAAAAAGGCTTCAAGATGTGTTATTTAGATTCGATTAGGAGAATTTATCTGGCCAGAGCCAAATCTTCTAACCATTCTCCGAGGTCTTTACGAACATACGTATCGTAAAGAGATTTGGTGTAATGGAATCGCATGTCTGCCGCTTCGCGTACTGCTTCGAGGCATCTTTGTTGCAACTCTGGTGTGTCCGCATATTTCAGAACTATTTGATACCCACGCTCACCATGAACTTCATCAGATGTAATGTGAAGATCAAAAAATTCAGTTTCCCATTCTGTGAACCCGTAAATCTCAGGGTCAATAAGCGCTGGGTATTGAGTCCTGTAGATACTTGGTACTTGAGATTCAAGTCCGACTATCGTCGCCGCCGTTGAAACAACAAAATGCTCATTCGAGGAAATGTAATAGAGCCATCCTTGTAAACCTTTTGTGTAAGGCATTGAATTGCGCCTGTCATAAACAAACTCACGAGTTCCACCACAAGCTTCGGCAAATCTAACAAGGAGATCAGTATGCCGATCGTCACTTAACTCTTCTTCGTACAAATTTTGTAATAAAAAATCTTTTGCATCTCGCGCCCAGTCTGGGGTCTTCGCGTACATCAAACCCAAATAGTCTCCAAAAGGACCAACGTAGTGATATTGATTAGTTGCCCACGACACGAAATGGTGTCTTTCTAATTTGCCGGTTGCCCATGCCCGGCTAAATGACGCGTCTTTAGCCATAGTGCCTTTCATCGCATCTTCCAGCGCAATACGAAAATCGGCTTGATTCATTAGATCGGTCATATCTTCTCCGTTCAATATTGGTTAACGTTATGTATACAACATACCATAGCACGATAATTCTGCAAAATCAAGATCTAAATTGCCTTGCGCTCGTCGCTGATTAGTTTTAATGCCACGATAGTAAGTAGACCCGCAAACAAATGGTTCGAAAGTCGATAGTCCAAGTTTAAAGAAATTCTTGAGTTCAAAAACGATGAGGCAACGCCAGAAATGCCGATAATTGCCGCAAGTTTTAGGTTGACATTATTCTTGGTGATGTTGCGCTTAGTCCCAATAATTGCTGTCGGAATTATCGCGACAAGCGAGGTTCCTTTTGCAAGGGTCGGAGGCATCGAGAAAAAAATCACCATTGCAGGAACCATCACTATTCCGCCTCCTACTCCTAGGAGACCTGCCAACACTCCGGAAACGAGTCCAAGCATGACAAATTCACCAGCAATAAGGACCGAGATAGTTTTTGGATTAGCTATTACTTCCGAAAGTAGCGACATTCGCGCTGCAGTTGCAACTAACACGCCAATAAAAAGAACTGCAACAACTCTGCGAGAAAGCATCTGAAGTAATTTCGTGCCGACAAACGCACCGAATCCTGCTGATCCAATTGTAAGAAATAAAGCAGCGGTCCAGTCAATAGAGTTTCCTGTGGTGTAGCCAATTACGCCAGAAACTGCAATCGGGAGAATAGCTGCGAGTGAAGTTCCATGAGACAGTTTCTGATCCATTTTCATAAAAATAATTAGAGCTGGAACTATAAGAATTCCACCGCCGACACCAAAAAGCCCAGACATAGCTCCAGCAATTAGCCCTATATATATTGGCTTTGAATATTGTTTAAATAAATTTATGGGATTTAGTGTACTGTATCCAGACCTAAGTTTAAATTAAAGGATGTAGGGGTGAAGCTAATCGGAAAAGCTTTGGGATTTGATCCTGTGGGTGACGCAACTTCTGCTGAGCATTTTGGCTACAACGGGGTACGAGTTCTTGATCACTTTTTCAGCGGAATTCCACCCGAACGACCGGCTGCAGTTCCTCATGCATTTGTGACACTTGCGTCCGTTGCCACAATCACTAAAAAAGTTACTCTTACTCAAACTGTCATGGCAGCAACTATGAGACATCCTTTTGAACTTGCGCAGGGTGTTTCATGTCTTGATCGGATTTCAAATGGACGGGCTGAGTTGGGTCTTGGAGCAGGATGGCTAGTAGCTGAACACGAGAAAAACGGACTTGCACTTGGAAGCCCAGGCGAGCGAGTCTCTCGTTTAGTTGAGGTCGCCTCAATTTGTCGACAACTTTTTGTAGATAGTGGATGTATTGAGTTTTCAGGCAAATTCTTCAAGGTTTATTCCGATGCTCCGTGGCCGTCCACTCCTCATGTACCTGAAATAATGGTGGGTGCTCATGGCCTGCGTTTGATCGAGAAAGTATCTCCATATATTGATCGAATAGATTTGCTCGAATTAATGATTGATGGTCGTCCATGCTTTGTTGGTGATCATTCAAATGATATAAAAAATCTCAGAAACAAGATTGAAGTTCACTATTCAAGAGCCGAACGAAAAACTAAAGTTTCGGCGACTATAAATTTAAAAGTTATTGAAGAAAATAGAAGCCCAGAGATTGCTCAAGCGGAACTCGCTAGTGCGGCAAATTGCAATGTTTCCGATATAAAACGGGATCATTTGCGAATTATAGAAAACGAAACGAAAGTTTTCGAGAAGTTAGAAGCTTTGGCTGGAATCGGTATAGATCGATTACATATTCGTCCAAATGATGAATATACGAAAGAGTGGCTGAATGAATCGGTGTTGAAGATTCAAAAGATTTAGTTTGAATATTTCTAAAAACTTTGATGTAGAACTCATATGGTAGATGACACGCACACAGTTGAGGATGGAATTTTGAATTCTCCACAAAGGTGGTTTGCGCTAATGGCTTTGCTTGGCGCGACATTCATCGGGACTATTAGCAATAATATTGTCAATGTTGCGACGCCGAGTATTGCAATTGAGTTTTCAGTTCCGATTAGTAGCGCAGTTTGGGTTTCAGCAGGATTTGCGCTCGCCTTGGCAACAATGATGCCACTCGCAGGTCGACTTGGGGATATTTTTGGTTCAAGGCGCGTCTTTTTGATCGGGCTTATCGTATTTTCTCTTGCATCCATACTTCTCGCGGTATCTCCGAATTTGCCTTGCGCCATATTCGGGCGCGTACTTCAAGGCGCTTCTGGTGCTCCCGTGCTTCCTTGTGTTATGAGCACCATTACTCGCATATTTCCGAAAGAGCATCGGGGACGTGCTATCGGAATGTGGGCTGCGGTAAATTCATCTGCACTTGCATTGGCGCCCGCGATTGGGGGATGGGTGGTCGATGCTACGGGGTGGCGGGCAATTTTTTGGTTCAGTGCACCTGCGATGATCGCAGTTGGATTACTTGTAATGATTTTGGTTCCATCTGACAAGCGTCTAATTGAGCAGAAATTAGATATTCCTGGAATCGTATATTTCATATTTACAATTATCAATCTCATCGCATTCGTTTCTTTACTTGAGAGATTTTCGAGGCGTAATTTTGTATGGATCGCACTAACTGGAATTTCTGTTATTTGTTTGTATAAGTGGTCTCAAAAATATTTGAGAAATAAACAAAACTCATTTATTAATCTTGAGATTTTAAACAAGGAGTTTAAAAGGAATACGCTGATTGCGTCTTTGCAAATGATTGTACTTTTCAGTACAGCTCTTCTTGTTCCAGTTTATTTAGTTTCTGGAATTGGGCGATCAAATAGTTTCGCGGGTGTAATAACAGCAACACTTGCAGGTTTGATGCTTGTAGGTTCAATTATTGCTGGTCGGCTTTCGGAGAGAATTTCATTTTCTAAGCTTGCATTCAGTGGTGGGTGTTTCATTCTTTTCGGTTTGACAATTATGTTTTTATATATCGGAGTAACTATTTGGCTTATTTGTGGACTCTCACTTTGTGGTATCGGAATAAGTCTTATTCAGACGCCGTCTACGGTTGCAATCACCTTCAGTGTCAAAAAGAGCGAAACCGGTGCCGCGATGGGCTTATTCAATATGTCAAGGTTCATATTTGGCGGACTCGGCGCCACTCTGGCATCAACTTTCTTTGATTTAGGAATTGCCCACAATGCTGAAACTACGGTAATCAGCATAATTTCATTTCGAATGGGCTTGTTAGTGCCGATTTTGGCATCAGTTGGAATCTTGATTTTATCCTTGATTCAATTGAGCACATGGCAAAGTGCATCTGTTGACCAGGACGAATTTGGAGCAAGGCCGTCTACGATATAGTGTATACAAATATAGGCACGGGGGTGCCTGAAGTGGTTATCGGGGGGGGAAATGATTTTAAGTTACCGACGATTGAGAAGTGGCTTGGGTATTTTCTCGAAGACATCTATCGACTTTTCGATGTGCTTAATCATTAAAGATTTCGCAAGTTTTGAATCTCGCTTCTTCAGCGCATTCCGGATTTTTTTGTGCTCTTCCCAAATTACTTGTCCACGATTTTCTGCAACTATAGAAAATACAAGTTCGGTGCGGTGGCGCAATGGATCCATCACTGATTTCAAGAATGGATTATGGCATGCATCTTCAAGAGCTAAATGGAAGTTTCTGTGCATTTCTGAAGCTCTAACTAGATCACCGTCTTTAGAAGCCTTCTTGCCTTGTTCTAAACAGGCATCTATTTTTGCAAGATCTGAAGCAGTGTGACCGATGGCTGCTTCGGTGATTATCCAAGCTTCTAGGACAATTCGTAGTTCTTGGATTTTATGGATCCCATCAACATCTAATGCTGTGACGTATGCGCCTTTGCGAGGTTCAACTTCCACAAGCCCAGATGTTTCTAGTAGCCGAATTGCTTCTCGAATGGGATTTCGTGATACACCTAGTTTTTTTGCTATCCGATCTTCAATTATTCGCTCTCCCGCAACTAGTTCGCCATTAAGAATCATGTCGCGTATTTTTTCGGCGACTATAGAGCGCAACGGGGAGTGAAGAATAATGTCTTTCATTTGGTGGAATCAAGTGTAGTTAATTTTATTCAATTCCAGGGGGGTGGTCACGAACAATAAAAGTGTTAATTAGTTAGTTTTATCAACACAACAAAAGGAAAAATCATGAAACAAGAAATCTTAATTAGTAGATCCCGTAGGGGTCGACTTGCCACTGCATTTAGCGTGGTTGTTCTTGTCAGTCTTGCAATTGCGGGCTGTTCAGGAAGTGATTCAGCATCAACTTCGGATGCTGCTGAGGAGCAGGTAACGGATACGACAGTGGCAACTCAGGCGACATCAATTGTTATTGCTATTGCTGACGAGCCATCAACGCTTGACCCACAGGCAACGGAAGATGGAAATGAGCGTGCAGTTACTGACAATATCTATGAGACTTTGTTACGACGCGATAGCGTCACAAACGAATTGATTCCATGGCTTGCAACAGAGATGCCGACTATGGTTTCAGACACAAAGTGGCAGTTCAAGTTACGCGAAGGTGTAACTTTCTCAAACGGCAATCCATTTGACGCTGAAGCTGCAGCGTTTTCGATAAATCGAGTTATGAATAAAGAATACAACTCGGGACAAATTGACTTCTACGGTGGAATCGTAGATGCCGTTGCGGTAGACGCTCAAACTTTAGAAGTTAATCTTTCGGCTGCTGATCCAGTATTCCCAGCACGTATGTACAGATTGAAGATGCTTGATCCTAAAACAACAGACGCGTCTATTGTTGAAAAGGGTGTTGGAACCGGACCCTATATGTTGGGTGCATGGAACAGAGGGCAAGATATAACCTTGACTGTCAATCCAACTTATTGGGGTACAAAGCCTGCAATAAGCGATGTGACTATTAAATTCATTCCTGAGGCGAACACACGTGTTGCAGGTTTGCAATCGGGTGAAATTCAACTCGCGACTCTGTTACCGCCAGAACAAGCAAAAGATGCTCCACAAGTAATTACGAGAGATGGTATTGAATTTCCTGTTTATCGCTTTAAAAATTACGAAGGAGTACTAAAAGATCCTCGGATTCGTCAAGCATTGAACTATGCAGTTGACAAAGAGGCTTTAGCAAATGACTTGTTCAGTGGTTATGCGTCAGTTGCTGCGTGTCAGCCACTGACTCCATCACACTTTGGGTACAACCCAAATCTTGTGCCATATCCTTACGACCCTGAGAAAGCGAAAGCCCTTCTTAAGGAAGCTGGATATAAAGGACAAGAAGTTTCGCTTCTTGGTGCTACTGGTCGATGGCTGAAAGATGCGGAAATGACCCAAGCGGTTATCGGATACTTAACTGCAGTTGGGGTAAACATCAAGGCCGATATCAGACCTTTCTCTTCATATATTGGAGAGTTCGTTCAAAATCGACAAAGTGGAAAGCCGCAAGCCAATATTGGATTTGTTTCGGCATCTAATGAACTATTCGATGCTTCAAAAATAGAAACTTATTACAGTGGCACCGGTGGATTAGCAAGTTATGTCAACGCAGATGTTGACAAAGAGTTACTTGCTGCTCGATCTGCAGCTGACAGCGCAACACGTTTAGGGCACTTCAATAAAGCGCTGGAAATCGGTTGTACTGCTGACCCTGTATTCATTTTCACCGTAGTATTGCAAGATATTTACGGAGCATCAGCCAACCTAAGTTGGAAGCCACGTGCGGATGGAATGATTTACATCGCAGAAATGGTTCTTAACTGAATTAAGAAATTTAATTAATGAACTGGGTGGTGTTGCCATGGTAAAAACTTTGGCAACACCACTTTTTGTTCACTTTAGATACTTCAAGGAAGATGATGCTAATTTTTTTAAGTAAACGAATATTTATTGGATTCTTAGTTGTCATATTTGTATCTAGCTTGGTCTTTGTAATCACTCATATTGTCACTAACCCAGAGCTTGCGTTTCTTCCAATAGACGCGACTGACGCTCAACGCGCAAGCGTGCGAGCATACTTGGGGCTCGATAAGGGTATTTTTTCGCAGTATTTAAGTTTTTTAGGAAACCTGTCCCGGGGAAACCTTGGGGACTCATACTGGCAACCTGGCAAATCTGCGATGTCGATAGTGGTCGAAAGAATTCCACTCACACTTAAACTGGATGCCTTCGCAATAGTTCTTGCACTGGCTTTAGCCATACCACTTGGAATAATTTCTTCATTGAGGCCAGGAACTTGGTTAGATAGATTGACAGTCTCGTTTTCACTCATCGGACTGAGCGCACCTCAATTTTGGCTTGGATTCATACTTGTCATGTTTTTTGGTGTTCGGCTCGGTTGGTTTCCTACGTCTGGAGCCGATGAACTGAAGTCCTTCGTACTGCCTGGGCTTGCTTTAGCGCTACCGACGGCTGGGAAAATAACACAGATGGTACGAAGCGCAATGATTGATGAATTCGAACGACCCTACATGCTTACGGCTAGAGCAAAAGGCATAGGGCTACTCGATCAGATAAGCCGTCATTCAATTAGGAATATTTCGGTAACAGTGTTGACTCAGAGCTCGTTTGAGTTTGTGAGAATGATTGCAGGTTTTACACTCGTCGTTGAATCTGTTTTTGCTTGGCCTGGAATCGGTCGACTGACTATTCAGGCACTAGAACAGCAGGATTTAATGTTGCTTCAAGCAATAGTAATTGTTATAGCCACAATGATTGTGATCGTAAACATTGTCACCGATATTTTATATTCGTTACTTGACCCTCGAATTAAATTAAGTTGATTTAACCATCGTGAGTGATTTAATCGGCTTCGAATCAGAAGATTCGCCCAGTTTAGAAACGGAATCAGTATCTAGATTTTACAGTGAGCTATTTCGTTCCATCACCGGACTTTTAGGTTGTGGCGTGGTCCTATTGTTCATTTTGCTTGGAGTTTTGGCGCCATTTATTACGAAGTATGGTCCTAATGATTTGAAACTTGGCGATCGATTACTTCCTCCAATCTTTTTCGGAGGAAGTACAGATCATATTCTCGGTACTGATGCACTTGGAAGAGATTTATTTAGCCGTGTCGTGTTCGGAGCCCGAGTAAGTCTTTTCGTAGCATTCACCGTCGTGCTAATTGCGGCGTTGGTAGGAATCTCCGCCGGTCTGCTCGCAGGATTTTACGGTCGATGGGTTGATCAACTTATTATGAGAATTGTTGATATTCAGTTGGCATTTCCAGGAATATTACTTGCGATAGTCATTCTTTATGCAATTGGTCCAAGTGTCACTTTGTTGATCATTGTTTTATCGATAAATGGATGGATGGTGCACGCTCGGATGGTTCGAGGGTTAGTACTTACCTTAAAAACTAATGAGTTCATCGAAGCTGCTGAACTTGCTGGCGCACACCCGCTCAGGATTATGTTCCGCCATATTCTGCCAAACCTTTCGTCGACTCTTCTGACGTTAGTTGTCCTTGAGTTTGCTCGAATTATTTTGGCCGAGGCTGCATTGTCATTTTTGGGATATGGGGTTCAGGCGCCAGATGCATCATGGGGCTTAATTTTGGCAGAAGGACAAAATTATCTTTCAAGTGGCTGGTGGCTAGTGATAATTCCTGGAATGGTTATCGCTGTAACTGTAATGTCTGCCAACTTATTTGCAAGTTGGCTCAGGGTTTATGCAGACCCGAAGTTGCGTGAGAAACAATATGGTCGGATCTTTGATCGCAAGGCGAAGGTGACAAATGATTGATCGCCTACTTGAGGTAAAAAATCTGAAAATCGCGTTTCCCACAACGTCAGGAGTTAGATATGCGACGCATGATGTAACAATAAATGTCGGTGCTAATGAAAGATTGGGGGTAGTTGGAGAGTCAGGAAGCGGTAAAAGCGTGACCGCTTTAGCAATACTTGGTCTCGTTCAGTCGCCAGGGCGGATCGTTAGTGGTTCTGTTCGGTGGCGAGGAAAAGACATGCTTGATCCAAAAGTTGCACAGGAAGTACGAGGGCGCGAGATCGCAATGATTTTTCAAGATCCAATGGCTTCGCTTAACCCTTTGATGAAGATTGAGAAACAGATTTCAGAAGTTCTTGTCAAGAGGCGCGGATTTGATCGGTCAACTGCTAACAAAAGAGTTATTGAGCTCCTTGAGATGGTTGGAATTCCATCACCACGCGAGCGCGCAAGGCAGTTCCCTTTTGAGTTTTCTGGTGGAATGCTGCAGCGCGTAATGATTGCGTCGGCCTTAGCATCCGAACCAAAACTTCTTATCGCAGATGAACCCACAACTGCACTTGATGTTACGATCCAAGCTCAAATTTTGGAATTGTTAATGCATCTTTCCAAAGACCTCGGTGTTTCGGTAATGATGATTACTCATGACTTAGGTTTAGTCGCTGAGTTCTGCGACAGAGTACAAGTTATGTATGCAGGCCGAATTGTTGAACGAGCGCCCTGCATTCCTCTATTTGCTGAACCGCTGCATCCCTATAGTCGAGGTTTAATCGAATCGTCACCAAGAGTGGATAGGGAAGTCAACTCAGTTGAGCCAATTGCAGGTGATCCGCCATCGCATGCGCTTGAAATTAGTGGTTGTCCATTTAGTAATCGATGTAAAGAGTCCGTGGCACGTTGCAGCATTGTTGAGCCTGACCTTGTAGAAGTTTCTTCTAAGCGTTGGGTTAGTTGTTGGAACCGGGAGATAAAACAATGAAAGTAGGAAATCCAATAATTGAAGTTAGGGATTTGAGCGTTGAATTCAAAATACGTGGTCGAAGCAAAAATAGTGGAATAGTGTCCGCGGTCGACAATGTATCGTTCAGCATTTGGCCAGGTGAAACCTTCGCATTAGTTGGAGAATCTGGTTGTGGAAAGACCACGCTCGGCAAAGCAATATTAGGAAGAGTGCCAACTACTAGTGGTTCAATTAAGTTTTCCGGAACGGAAATCTCTTCTGCATCAAGAACTGAATGGCGTGAATTACATGGGAATATGCAACTCATTTTTCAAAATCCGTTTTCATCACTGAACCCAAGAATGACTATTAGAGACATTATTGGAGAGCCATTGAGAGTAAGAGGAGCAAAAGGTGAGACTTTAGATAAGCGAGTTAATCAATTGCTTGAAATGGTCCGACTTCCGAAGTCAGTTGGACTCAGGTATCCCCATGCGTTTTCAGGTGGTCAGCGTCAGAGAGTTGTAATCGCTCGAGCGCTTGCTCTTAGTCCGAAGTTCATAGTTGCCGATGAACCAGTTTCGGCCCTTGATGTATCAATTCAAGCCCAAATAATTATACTTTTACAAGAGTTACAAAGAGAATTAGGCATTTCTTACCTATTTATTGCGCACAATCTTGCAGTTGTTCGTCAAATTGCGGATCGCGTTGCGGTTATGTATTTGGGGCGAATAGTCGAAAGTGCCGACCGAGAGACTCTTTATAAAGAACCACAACATCCATACACAAAGGCACTCTTGTCTGCGGCACCGATTCCAGATCCGTCATATGTTCGGCCAAAGAGAATTATTTTGGAGGGTGATCCACCAAGCCCATTAAACCCACCGTCCGGTTGTCGCTTCAACACACGATGTAGTCAGGTTATGGAAGTATGTAAAGTTGACACGCCCACAACTGTTAGCACCAGCAAAAACCATGAAGTGGCGTGCTGGGGTGTCGGAAGTGAAACTGATATTGAAGGCGGAAAAACGGTACAACTTAGGGAAAAAAAAGTTTATGATGATCATAGTTGATTCAATTTTATTAAATACCCGTTCTAAAAGCAGTGAACAAGAATTCGGCATTTTCATCAACGGGAAAATGAAGGCTGGGAAAGGACCAATTATTGAATCATTGTCAAGAATTGATGGATCAATAACAGGACAGATTTTCAGTGCTGGTGAAGTCGATGTTGCCGAGTGTTATACGTCGGCGTTAAAAGCCCAATCAAGTTGGAATAACTTGACGTCTGCTAGTCGTGCAGAAATATTTCAGAACGCAGCAAAATTATTTCGAGAGCGATCCGTCCAAATTGGTGAGATGATTTCCAAAGAAATGGGAAAACCAGCACTCGAGGCGAAGACTGAAGTAGAGAAGGGCGCATCGATACTTGATTACTATGCTCAAACGCATTATCGATCAATAGGTGACCTTTACACAACAGACACAGGCGAAGATGTTTTTGTTGTTGAGGAGCCTTTGGGCACTGTTTTGCTGATTACTCCATGGAATTTTCCTTTCACGCTTCCAATGCGAAAAATCGCGGCGGCCCTTGCAGTTGGAAATACCGCCATCTTTAAGCCAGCTACGAATTCTTCAATTACAGCGTTGCTTATTGGAATGACATTCAAAGATGCAGGTTTACCAGATGGCGTGCTTAATATACTTATTGGTCGAAGTAGTTTGATAGAGCGTTCTCTCTTCGACAATTCTGTGCTAGCGGGCGTCAGCCTCACCGGCTCATATGACACTGCTTCAAAGATAAGAGGCCTTATTCCAGTTGAGATTCCATTTCAAGCTGAACTCGGAGGGAAAAATGCTTTGGTTATTTGGAAAGACGCCGACCAAAAAAAAGCCATGGAGATCGTGAAAGCGTCTTCGTTTAGAAACAATGGCCAGATCTGTACTTCATGCGGACGACTCTTAGTTCATAGTGATATTGCGGTTGAATTTTTGACGAAGATTCGCGAGTATATTGCTGAAGTTAAAAGTGATTCACCTGATGGCAAGTTAGGTATTTTGTCGTCAGAGTTCGAACGTGACAAGATCACAGAAACCCTGGTACGTGGTAAAGGGCAATACAAAGAACTCATTAAAGCCCCATGGGGAAGCGATCTTTTTGGACCGACTGTAGTAGTCGAACCTCAATCTAGCGAGTTATTGAACGAGGAAATTTTTGGTCCTGTAATCACATTCGAAGTTATCGACAATCTAGAAGACGCGCTAGAGAAATTGAACTGCACTTCGTATGGGTTAACTGCAGGAATCGTGACACAGGACCTAACTGTTGCACAGAAATTTTGGAAGTCAGCAAATGCTGGAACCATAAAAATAAATACACCGCTAACAGGTACTCCGTTTCATGTTCCGCTAGAAGGTTGGGGACGTTCGGGAGTGGGTGGAGGGGAAGGAGGTAAGTCCTCTATCGAATTCTTCACACGAAGAAAAGCGGTTTACATAAAGCGCTAAGAATAAATAAAGTCGAATAATTCAAAACTATATAAAATGGAGGTTGGTAAATGTCGAATATCAAAATAAAAGACGCACGAATCGCAATTCAAGCGGGTCTTAAGTCTGCACAAGATCAAGGCGTCGGAATGGCAATTGCAGTAGTTGACTATGCGGGTCAACTTGTTGCATTTGAACGATCGGATGATGCTCCTTGGATTGTTTCTGAAATTGCATGGAGGAAAGCTCGAACTTCTGCAGCATTTGGCAAAACCTCGGCCGATAGAGAAATGGCATGGGCAGAAAGACCATTTTTTGCACAGAGTGTCATAGCTTTAGGAGATTATGTTGTTGGTCGTGGTGCGGTTCCAATTATTCAAAACGGTGAAGTTATTGGGGCAATTGGAGCCAGTGGTGGAATTCCGCAACAGGATCATGATGCTGCAGAAGCGGCGCTAGCAGCACTAAATCTAAAGTGAGGGATATAAGGCCAGGTAAATTCTGTACTGCATCGGGTCACTCTCTAGCCACTGAAAGCGGACTAAAAATTCTTAAGAGTGGTGGAAGTTCCGTTGATGCGGCGTTGTCAATGGCGTTTACTCAATGGGCAGTAAGTGCCCCAACATGTGGACCAGGTGGGGACATGTTTGTGATGCACGTGGATTGCAGCGGTGAGCAGTTGATTACTTCGGTTTTCGGAGGCTGGTCTCGGTCTCCAATAGGACTCAATAGTGAAACAGACCTTATATATTCTGGTGCCCAAGGTGCAGTGGTGCCAGGCGCATTGAAAGGTGCTGAAGCTGCTTGGATTTCAAAAGGTCGACTTCCTTGGAGAGATTTGTTTAATGATTCAATCTCGGCATGTAATGGACACGAAGTAACAGGTTGGATGTCCAATTGTTATGCAGATGTGGAACGTCGGGGACATGGCTCAGCGCTAGTTAATTTTTTTGACGATGGTTCAATCTTCGCAAAAGGAGCGACAGTCTCGTCCTCTCGGTTCGGTGATACTTTAAGTGCGCTTTCGCAAAATGGGGCTTCCGATTTTTATCAGGGTGAACTTGCTCGAATCATCTGCGAAGAGTCGGCCAAAATAGGATCAAGGATTTGTATTGAAGATTTAGAGTCGCAGACCGCAACTGTTGAGCGTGGAACAACTTCTAATCTCGAAGATATTAATTTGACTTATCCTGGAAGACCGAGCCAGTCCTCTATTCTTGTTGAGTTATTGGAGGGGGTTTCGAAGAACTTGAAATCTACAGAAGTTGAATTCGCCAAGATAATTGCGCCGCGTACAAAAAAATCATTGATCGATAGATGCATAACTGGAATTCCTGGTACAGCTGTTTCTATGGCGTCCGATGGTAATTCGTTAGCGGTGGCAGTCCATAGTTTGGCTGGAGTTCAATTTGGAACAGGATGGATTGCAGGTGACACTGGAATAGCTTTTGGAAATCGTTTAGGGACGTCTTCATCAAATCGAAAGGATTTGCCTGCGGCTAATCCAATCCCTGGGGGCGTACTTCCACATACATTGAGTGCGGCATTAGTTGAGCGCAATGGAGAACTGTTACTAATTGCAACTCCCGGCGGTGATCGCCAGGTGCAATGGTTGGCCCAAGCAGTGCAAAACTTCAGACAAGGGTTCACAATAAAAGAAATCGTCACTCGCCCTCGCTGGTTTATATGTCCAGAAGGTAACAGATTCGGAGTGCCTGAAGGCATTGATAATGAGTGGTTTATGTTTGCTGAACGCGGAATTGATTGGTGTGATGAATCAACTATGGCCGGATTTGATGTCAGAAAGGTTGCCAGTGTAGGCGGTGGATTACAGGCAATTTCTTTTGAAGATAACCAATGGCAGGCTGAGTCTGACCCGAGAAGCGGTGGATCTGCGTCAAGATTTGAGAATCAACATGTATGACGGATTGAATTTCTTAGTTGCCGATTGGGCTAATGAGATTATTCGAATTCAAACGTTTGCTACCGAACACGAAGAGGAACTTCGTCTTTGCGAACGAAATTGTATATTCCCAATTGAGATTTATAAGGAAATGGGGCGTAGAGGTTGGATTGGGCCTTTCGCATCGAAAGACATCGGAGGACTTGGTGGGGGTGTGGCTGAATATTGTGCTATTGAAGAAGAAGTTGGCAGAACTGGTCTTGTCTCACCGCAAATTTCTATACAAGGTCAACGCTGGCTGTTGGACTGGGGAACTGAACTACAAAAGGAGAAATACCTTGGCCCTATCGCCCGTGGCGAATTGATATTTTCAGAATCGATTTCGGAGCCAGGTATTGGGTCATCGTTAAAGTTGATGAAGACAACGGCAGTTCAGGATGGCGGCGACTACCTAATTTCAGGTGCAAAAACTCATGTCAACCTAGGGAGTCAAAGTGATGTGACGTTAATCTACGCAATCGCTGAAGAAGGGTTAACTGGGTTTTTCGTAGACATGTCGATGCCTGGAGTCTCAAGTAAACAAACTGACCCGATTGGTCTCAGGCTTCTACCAACTGCAGATATGTTTTTTGATGAAGTACGGGTTTCGAAAGAGTCAGTACTCGGCGAAGTTGGACACGGCATGGATACATTTCTGAGCACATTTAACGTAAGTCGTCTCGGAAATGCTTCTGAACTTATTGGATTTGCCCGGCGAGCAATGACAGAAGCAATCGATTATGGAAAAAAGAGACAAGTAGGTAATCAAAATGTCGTCGACTTCCAAGGAATTCAATGGGCAGTTTCTGAAATGTATTCGCGGACATACGCAGCGTCGTTGGTTAGAAATAGAGCCGCAAACCTTATAGATCAAGGCGAAGAACATGCACTAATGACTACGCTTGCAAAAAAACTTTCTATAGATGCAGCAGAGTACACAACTTCGCAAGTCTTTTCGCTTATCGGAGGATATGGGCTATACACGAACACTGCATTTATGCGTCTTGTTAATGACACAAAAGTTCTTAGGATCGCTGGCGGGTCACTCGAAATTCTCGCTAACTATATTGCGCGGAGAGTTTTAAAATCAGAGACACTTGAAGGATTGCGGTGAAAAATTTAGCGGAATTAATCATTGATAGAGGTAATAGATTCCCGAACCATAAATTTTCAATGGCTGGCTCAGACGTAACTTTGGGCCACATTATTGAGACTGCAGGTGGAGTTGTAGGGCTACTTAAAAAAATCGGTATTGATTCTGCCGATCGTGTTGCGGTCATAGGCACCAACTCGGACTCATACTTGGCGGTTTGGTTTGCACTTCAACTAGGGGGCATTGAGGCAGCGTTAATCAATCCTGTTTACCCCCAAGCGCTGCTCACCGAAATGTTAAATAATCTAGAACCTAAGGCGATTATTTGGGTAGGAATTGATCCATTGAAATCACTGACTTCAGATGTATTAGGCATAGATGGTTCCGACGCAATCAATGGATCGTTATTCTTTGAATCTGAAAACTTTTCTAATGGGAAAATTCCGATGGTTTTAGGTGGATTATCACGTCAACCAAGCGATATCGCTGGGTTTATGCATACATCTGGCACAACTGGCACACCGAAGTTCTGTGCCCAAACACACGAGTACTTTTTGAGGCTTGGCCGGTTTATCGCTGACACTATGACGTTCGCTCAGAGCGATATCATTTTTGCTCCACTTCCACTTTTCCATATTAATCCTCTGGGTTATGGTGTAATTGGCGCGCTAACTGGTAATTCACAGTTTGTAAGTACCAATAAGTTTTCAGCTTCAGGATTTTGGCCGATTGTAAAAGAAGCAGAAGTGACAGCGCTCATACTTCATGCGCCACCTGTTGAGATACTGAAAAGAGCTACAAATCGCGCTGATTCAATTGATCACCGTGTTCGAATCGTGTTCTACACTGATCGCGAATTTCTAGACGAATTTCAGATTCCGCTTGGAGTTTCAGCTTACGGATCTACGGAGTCGGGTGGGCTTTCTCATGTTTGGCTCTGGAGACAAGGTGATCAAACGATTATTCCGGAGGGTTTATCTCGTTATGGTGGCAGGTGTAGACATGAACTTGAATGGAGAATAAATCCAGACGGTGAAATTGAATTGCGACCCAACCGAGAGAATGTGATGTTCAGCGGATATCAGCGAGGCAATATTTTAGTTAATCCATTCAGGGACGATGGCTGGTTTGAAACAGGTGACCTGGGCAGGGTAGATGAACTTGGTAACTTGATTTTCATAGAGCGCCGATCCGAATCAATTCGGGTTAAGGGCGAATTTGTGCCGATCAGTTATGTTGAAGACATTTTTTCAAAAGTCGAGAGCATTAAAGATGTTGCGATTTGGCGTCGACCAAGTGAGCTTGTTGATGATGAAATAGTGCTGTTTATTGAAACTATTGAAAATAAAAAGGTAGAAATGGCGAAAATCGGGGAAGTTCGGCAGGCGCTACCTGCATTTATGAGACCAACAGTAATGCTCATTGTGGATCAAATTCCGCGAGACGCAGGTGTAGGAAAAATTCGTAGGCGACAACTATCTGATTGCAAAATCATTAGTGAGGTGCAACTGTGAGCTATGGGATTGTTGATTTTCATGTGCACTCAGCGCCAAGCCTTGTTCCTAGACACCATAACGATAACGAACTACCAGGCATAATGAATCTGGTTGGCGTTGAAAAGTTTGTAATGAAAGCGCATGAAGGTTCAACTGCCGAACGTGCGTCATTGCTTGGCGGAGGAGCGATCGGAAGTATCGTTTTGAATTCTGTTGTAGGCGGAGCAAATCCCGATGCAGTTGAAACGGCAGCTAAATTGGGTGCACGCGTAATTTGGATGCCGACGCTAAGTGCGCATGCTCATAGATCAGCAAATACTGCAAGCGACATCAGCGTCCATAAAAATCAAAACTTTCGGGAAGTTAAGGTTTGTCAAAGCGATGGATCCGTGTGCGAAGAATGGATCGAAATATTCGATCTTGTGGCTGAGCACGATTTAGTTCTTGCCTCTGGGCATATAACTACGTCTGAGGCTATTGCTGTGTTTCGACTAGCTAGATCAAGAGGAGTCAAACGATTGTTAGTGAATCATCCATTGTTATCATTTCTCGACTGGCAGGATAATCAAGTTTCTGACTTCTTAGAGCTAGATGCATTTATTGAGGTCGGAATATTGGCAGATTTTCTTGCGGGTTCTATCGAAGGCTTAACTGCAACCGAGCGCATGAATAAGTTGTACCCTGCGAGTCGGTTGGTTTTTGGGAGCGATTTAGGACATTGTTCATTTCCTAATGTTGTTGATGTGATGGATGGTTGGATCGATAATGCAGAGAGATCATTAGGTGGAAAGTCTGTAGAGCAGATTATTAGGCAAAACGGCTCAGGTTTGGTATCCCCATGATCAATATTGCTCTTCTGCCCGGCGATGGAGTAGGAAGCGAAGTGCTTGAAGGCTCGGTTGGAATTATGCGAATCCTTGCTGAACGTGGTCATCTGTCGTTTACGGGTCCATGGCCGATAGGTGCCACTGCATTCAGAGATCTTGGAGTCGGGCTTCCGCAACTGACTATTGATGCGGTGGACAGATCTGATGCGATTTTATTGGGTGCTGTTGGAGAACACCCTGGAGTTGATTTAGCTCTTTATCGGCCTGAACTTGCACTTTTAGAAATACGAAAGCGGTACGACTTAAGAATTAGCATTCGCCAGGTTTGGCAGCCTGGTCGAGAACCGATCACATTTATTCGAAATTTATTAGGTGGCGCATATGGTGGAGCTGAAATGCGTCAGGAGAGCGATGGCGAAAATCGAGATTCGGTTGCGTGGGATAAATTTCAGATAGAAAAATGGCGAATTTCAGAAATATGTGAAATCGCACATGAATATTTAAAAGGATCTGCTGAAATACAATTTATTAGTGTCGATAAAGCCAATCTTCTTGCAACGTCGAGGCTTTGGAGAAAAATTGTTACGGAGTTTGCTAAAGAAAATAATCTACTAGTTCGTCATGTTTATGTAGATAGATTCGCCTACGAAATTGGTTCACTACAACTTCCTAATTGTGTAGTCGTCACTGAAGGCCTTTTTGGTGATATTTTAAGCGATCTTGCTTCGGGGCGTGCTGGCTCTATAGCGATGTGTGGTTCTGCATCAATTCATCCAGGACTTCCATTGACAGGAAACTGTGTCGGGCTATTTGAACCGGTACATGGATCTGCTCCAAAACGAGCAGAGCAGAATCAGGTCAATCCGATTGGCGGCTACTTAGCACTTGCTGCGCTCTTGGAATGGTTTCCCGAGACTCGACCTTGGGGAGCCACGGTACGTGAAGCCGTTGCATTGGCTATGAGTAAAGGAAGACTGACATATGATCTATTACCAATCGGATCTGTTGCAATATCTACCTCCGAATTCTCAGAGATCGTAAATTCAATCTTCGGAACGATTGTCCAATGACAATTGGTTCAAAACGCGTCTCTTTTTGTTATTTATTTGCATTATTTTTTACTGCGGCAGTATCCGAAACTTTGCTATCTCCATTATTCCCATTGATAAGGCACGACATACATTTGCGAACGGCAGATCTAGCGCTGATTACAGGTGCACTGACTCTAATGACCGGTATCGGTAATTTGGCTGGAGGCGTGATAGGGGTAAAACGGAGCGACCGTGTTGCAGTTCGGCTAGCAGCTTTTTTTGTTGCTGGAGGGTCGCTGTTGACATCTATCTCAGGAAATCTCTCAATATTGATTATTGGGCAAATGTTAATTGGAGGAGGGTCAGGCCTATTTTTTGCGCCAGGACTATCTTCGGTGAGCCGACTTTATCAGAAAAATCGAGGGCGAGCTATAGCAAGCTATGGTCTTGCCTATTCACTAGGTCTTGCCACTGCAAGTTTCTGTGCGAATGAAATTGCTCCGTCATGGCGTACAAATTATCTACTAATAACCATCGTTGCCGTATGTCTTTCGATTAAGGTGCCAAATCTTAAAGAGAATGTTGAGTCGGCGAATATAGGTTTGCAAAAAATGGCAATCCAATACTCCAAAAATAGTTCATACCGCCTAGCGCTGATGTGTGGAGTGGTCGCTGGGACGACCCATTATTTAGTTATTGGGCTAATTCCTGAAGCATTCGTTGATCGTGGTGAGACACTCGCGCTAGTAACTGGATTGGTCGGAATTGGTCGCATAGCGTCGATGCTCGGTAAGTATGCCGCGGGTTGGGCTTTTGATAGATGGGGAGGTCCGCGAAGTGCTCAAGCAGTGATGTTGCTAATGCTTTGTTTCGGATTTCTGGTCTTGGCACTTCCGCCAAAACTCGGATTAATCGCCATTATTCCGTTCGTATGTTTTACTGCAATGCTTTTTCCAATTTCAAACGCGATTGTAATTGGCGCATTGCCAGCAAAGTCATCACTAGGTGTGGGGATTTATCGAGCAAGTTTAATGATCGCGTCGGCCGTTCTTTCTGTCTTTTTCAGCATCGCACTGCGCCATTTTGGAACATTCAACGTGATGTTGTGGGCGATGATGATACCTGCTGTTGGAATATTGTTCAATCGCCGTTTTACGCTTTTACCATCAAAAAATATTGGGTGACGCAACATGTCCGATTTCCTAGATTTTAAGGGGTTAGTTGTTGAACGCGATGATGGAATCGCACTGATCACATTGAATCAGCCGAAAAAAAGAAATGTAATTTCAGATGACCCATTAATGTCTGAGCTGACAAAAGTTTTCGAGACACTTGACTTAGATGAAAGTACTCGAGTAATAATTATGACTGGAAGCGGGTCAGCGTTTTCATCAGGTGGAAATATTGAAAAGATGTTTAATCGTGAAGGAATGTTTTCTGGCTCAACAGAAAGCATTGCAAACGAATACGTTTTGGGTATTCAAAAACTCATTGCAAGTGTATTTCGTTCAAGAAAGGTAACGATTGCCGCGATAAACGGTCATGCAATTGGGGCGGGTCTTGATTTGGCTCTTGCTTGTGATTTAAGACTCGCTTCCCGTGATGCCAAACTAGGAGCAACATTTTTGAACTTAGGGATAATCCCTGGCGATGGCGGTAGTTGGCTATTGCCACGAGCTGTAGGGTGGCAAAAAGCTTCAGAACTAATTTTTACCGGTCGTATCATCTCCGCAGAAGAAGCATTGGAAATAGGAATGCTTCTATCAATTCACAGTTCAAGAGAAATTCTTGCGCAGGCATTTGAATTAGCAAATTTAATCGTGAGTAAACCAAAACTAGCATTGACGTACGCTAAAGAACTTTTAAGAATGAACTCGTCCGAGCTAGAAACGACAATGTCAAAAGCTGCTCTGATGCAGGCTGTACTACACACAACAGATGAGCATCGTCAATTACTCTCTAAATTTTTTGAAGAAAGGAGACCGAAGTGAATCATATTCATATCTCGGATAGTCAGGTTGAAGAATCAACAGATTTAAAAAGTCTGACCGAAGAATTGCTTTTAGCGTTCAAAGACCTATATGCAGGAGAAGCAGCAACAACAATTCGCTTAAGGGCAACGCTTAGTCTAGTAGCGGCGAGCAGTATGTCGGCCTTATATCCAAGGAGAAATGTTGGTGGTGGCAAACTGTATGTCTATTCGCCGCGAGGTCGATCGTTTGTAGTCGCTTTATTTAGCCTTGATGGAGAGCTATTAGCAACATTCGATGGGGAAGCACTTACTGCAGAACGGACTGCGGCTGCGACTGGGATCGCTATTCGTCGAATGTCATCCCCTGATGCTCGTATCGGAGCAATACTTGGAACTGGACGCCAGGCAATTTGGCAGATCAAAGCTATGAACCAGGAGATGAAACTTGAAGTTCTCAGGGTCGCTGGTCGGAATATACAAAAGGTCAGAGAAGTAGTTGACTGGTGCCTTGGAAATAGTATTAATGCCGTTGCGAGTGATTTCTCCAGTGCTGTTGATGATGCCGATGTCATAGTTACAGTGACTAGCACATACGAACCCTTATTTGATGGAGAAACCTTAAAGGAGGGTGCACTTGTGTGCGGAGTTGGTTCAACCACTGCTTTACGGCGTGAACTTGATGCGAAGACAATTCAGCGGGCATCACTTGTTGTCACGGATTCAGTGGAGGGTTCGTTAATTGAAGCGGGAGACTTGATACAGGCCGCAGCCGAAGGATTCTTTGACTTTGCTAATTTAGTAAGTATCGAAGAATTGGTTTGTAAAAACGATCTTGTGGTTCCATCAAATGGCTTAAAATTGTTTGAGTCTCAAGGAATAGCGCTCGAGGATGTAGTGGGAGCATGGGAAATTATGCGGAGACTCGAATTGCTATAGATGATTGGAGAGAAATGATAGTACTAGCGATTTTTGAAGTATCACAGATTGAAAATCCATCAATTGAGCAAATAAAAGATTATGAAATTTATAGATCGCTCGTTCCAGATTTAATAAAAAAATATAATGGCAAATATTTAATTCGTGGTGGAAATGCTCAAAGCCTTGAAGGTGTTCTACCGGCAGCGAGGTGGCATGTTATTGAGTTTGAAAGTGTTGACGCTGTTAATGAATTTTGGCAGTCTGATGAATACCAAAGCATCAAAGGATTAAGGGCAGGAGTAGTTAGTGTGCGCGCAGTCATAGTTTCTGGATAGCTCACATCTCTGAGTAGCAGTATCGACTCGGGTCGCGTCTTGTTTATTATAAACCGAAGTAACTAGCATCGGTCTATGGTGGCTGATGATCTTGCCAAGGCGCGCAGTGACTTTGCCGATCGGAATCCTGCGAGTCGTAAATATTATGAGCAGGCTCGAAATTATTTACCAGGTGGTCATACTCGAACCGTCCTGACGCACCTGCCGTTCCCGCTTGTATTTGTCTCTGGCGAAGATTCGGTGCTA
>SXGR01269594.1_pt1 | contig 24827 bp, 24 predicted proteins | sample 3174711 | NCBI WGS metagenome assembly SXGR01 (sample SAMN11356860, study PRJNA531348) | freshwater metagenome | isolation source: freshwater sample F1-60 | place: China: Fuxian Lake, Yuxi | collected 2017-12-25
CGGTGGCAGCGTTGGCAATCAGAATGCCCACCGGAGTTTTGTTTAGCGGCACGAGCAAAGCGGCAAGCAGGCCGGCGATCACGAGCGGCAGCCACATGCGAAGGATGGCGAGCGACTCATCGAAGGCGACTACGAAACGGTAGTCTAGCCGCCAGGCTCAGAAACATCAGCGCCCCGGAGATCAGCAGAGTCCACGCAATCAGCTTCCCCAATCCTGGCCGTCCGGAGAGCTTGCCTGTGGAGTGCTGGTAAAGCACGTTACCGCTGATGCCCGCCAGCGTCGCAGGGGCAATCTCCAGCACATAATAAAGGTCCGCGCGGCTCGGCGTATCGTCAAAGATCATGAACCGCTTGAAGAAGTCGAGGTAGCCGGTGAGAACGAGAAGCAGGAAAAATGCCTTACGGGCATTGAGCAGGCCATACACGCCGCACACGACCATGGCGTACATGTAAAAGCGGACCACGGCATTGCTGCCGGACGTGAAGATGTCGAACGGCACCCAAAGGGAGGCGATTAGCAGCCCGAAGGTGGCCAGGATGCGGATGAGTGCGTTACCGTTCATCGGCGGAGATCAGAGGGGAGGTGGGGCATGGACCGTGCAAGGCACGGAAACGTTCATTCATTTTGCCGGGAATTTCTTGCCAACTGGTTCGGCTGCTGTCCACCGGGCACTTTGCCTCACATGCAACCGTCACCGTCGCCCTGCGAGGGCCGCCATTCAGAGGCCTCCAGTGTCATTTTCCGGCTCTGCATCCAGTGGGTGGGAAACTCCAGCTTCCGCCGGCTGGCCAGCGGGGCGAGGGATTCCTCCCAGAGCATCGCCGCCAGCAGACGCACGCCGACGAGATCCACCCTTCCCCGAAAGTGCGCCGCCAGAGCCGCGACAATTCCCTCGCCGTCCTGCTCCCGTGCCCCATGCACATCCATGATCACCATTTGACGCAGCCCGCGGCCGTAGCCGCGCAAACCGCTTTTCACCCCAACGAACAACTCCCCGCCCGGCGCACTCCGGTTCAGGCGAAGCAGCCTGACACCCTGGCCGGGGTAATCCGGGTAACGCCAGCGCAGGAAGGCCTCATCACGCAGCGGCTCCCACTTATCCGACAAAGGGGCGGTAGACACACGGGGCAGATCCTCGTCACGCACTTCATCCACGCTCCAGCCTGCAGCGGCGGAAAAACGGCGGCGCACCCCTGGCAGCATCGCTCCGGCTGCATCCACAGCGCTCTTCAGCCACGGCCAGGGAGTCTTGCGCACCGCGCCGGCCACAGCCCAGGCGGACCAGTTCACCGGGATCAAAAACTCCCAGCCCGCCCCCTCCATTTCGAAGCCTTTCATGCTCTTCCACACCGAGCCGCTGTTCACATTCGCCGTCGTGCACATGCAAAGATCGGCATCTGCGCGACGGCGCATATTCAGCATCAGCCCCAGGCCGGCAGGCCCGCGATGCAGTTCCGCTACATAAGAATTCGTGCTTACCAATGCCCGCACCTCCTCTCCTCCCCGGGTGTAGTGCTGCCATGCGATGAGATGCGTCCCCACCAGTTCGCCCGCGTCATCGCGCAGCCCCCAGCCGATGAAATCATCCCGCCGGCGCGGCGAGTCAACGTAGAGCCAGCGGTAGCGCGGCAGCATCTCTGCAAGGTCCCCCCGCACACCCCTGAGCTCGAAAATCTGCTCCCTTATAAAGCGCACCGCCTCCTCCAGATGCTCCGTGCGCAGCTCGTGAATCGTCTCGCTCATGTCAGCTTCGCACTGTCACCGTGCGCACAAAATCCCGCAGCAGACTGTAGCCGTCCCAGTCAGGCGAAAAAGCCAGCGCTTCACCTGCCGGCACCACGCGATCCAGCCCGCGCGCACCCGCCGCTGCGGCAAAGGTCCGCAGTTCCTCCGGCGGGAATCCGAAATGAGTCACCGTCTGATCCGCATCGGTCACAAAGTCCACAGTCTCCAGCAGCGCCCCCGCTCCGGCGTGAATGAGGAAACCGGCCCCGCAGACTTCCCGGTCCAGCGACGTGCGGTCGCACACCTGCACGGACGTGAACGCCGTCTGCGTCCGGTCGAACTGCACACCCTCTACTGTCGCCAGGGAGAAGGCGCGATTCCTCCGCTGCACTGCGACAGCGGCTTCCGGTCCCTCCGGCAGTTTGCGCCGCACCACCTCTGCGAGAGCACTATCGAATGCCGGCACCGCCTCCGCCTTCTCCGCCTCCGTGCCGATCCAGAAAATCACCTGCGGCGATGAGCACGCCATCTGATCGAACCAGAACACATCGTTGAAAAACCGCTCCCCCAGCGCCACCTGCTGCGCCGCCTCCGCCGCCAGCCACGCCCCGGAGCGAATGACCGACCAGGAAAACTTGCTGGAGAATACACGCTCGCTCGCGTGCGGATTGAGCGGTGCGCGCCGCAGCGCCTCCACCGTCACATCGCCACCCCACACGATGCGATGGCTGCACCACTGCGAGAGCGCGGCGTTCACCGCATCGCTCCGCTCGTACTGGACAAACGCATTGTCCTCCGCCAGCAGCGGCTCGGACTTCATCACTTCGCCGATAACATGAATGAGTGCCTCCACCACGTCGCCCGTCCTCGTACTCAGGCGCACCACGTTGCGGTTCCCGCAGAGAAACGAGAGGGCCCACGAATACACGAAGAGCGTATCCACATTCGCTGGTGCGATGTGAAACACGCGACCCGCCGGCACGATCACCGCGTCCTCCGCCGCGCCCACCCGCGCTGCGAACTGCTCCCTCAGGCGTACGAGGCTCGCCTTTCGCAGCCAGAAGGCCAGCGCCACCGACGCAGCGTCCGCCCGCAGCGCCGTGTGCGCCAGGATCCGCTGTGAGAGCCGATCCAGCAGCGCTACCCGTTCGTCAGTGAACACGCCCTGCGCTTGCGGCACGCGCGCCAGAAACTCCGCCAGCGGCACACCGGACGGAGCCGTCATGCGCACCTCCGCCAAAGCCGCGGCATCAATCGTTCCTGCACTCATATCCGGTCAGCGTAGAGGCCAAAGAACCCCTTCTCCAGCGCCTTTGATTCGCAGTGGAATCCAGCGCCTTTCAGCAGCGCCCGGCACTCCGCCAGCAGAGATTCCGAGTGGCACTCCAGCACCACATGGCTCGTCCGGCGCAATGTTTCCGTGCAGCCCTTGAGCACCTCCACTTCAAATCCCTCCACATCTATCTTCATCACAATGCGCTGTGGCGGCGGCTGCGACCCCGCCACGGCGGCGTCCACGGTAGTGATCGGCATCTCCAGCCGCTCCCCTGCCCCGCCGCCCATCGCGGAGCCTTCGATCACCGCCATGCTGTTCGCAGGATCAATCTCCAGCGCCACCATGCCCGTGGTCGCGCCCACGGCTTTCTGAAGCAGCGTCACGCGATCACTCAGGCCATTGAGCGCACAGTTCGCCTGCATGCGCGAAAACGTCGGCGGATTCGGCTCGAACGCGATCGCGCGCAGCCCGCGGTGCCGGCACAGCACCGCGCACGTGACCGCGCCCGTGTTGCCGCCGCAGTCAATGAGCAGGTCCGCGCCTTCACACTTCACCGCCAGCGTCGGATAAGGATTCAAGTCGAACATCTCCGCCCAGAACGTGAAGCCGTCCGAACCCTCGGGTGTGAGATACATGCGCACGCCGCCGAACGAAACGGGCACGCGCTTGAACAGCCGCAGGCCGGTTAATTTTTTCAGCTTTCGCCCCGCCGCAGCCAAAGCGAGCGCAGGCAGCGAGGACATTGAGAGTGATTTGGGAATTCGGCTCATGCTGTAAAGAATTACGCCACCCGCGCGGATGCCGCCGCGACATCGCTGCACCCGCGCAACTCCGCGCGCGGCACGCGCCCGAGGATTTCGAAATACCGCCCCGGCATTCCTGCGGCCTCATCATCCTCACCGTGGATGACCCCCATGTCCTCCGTCAGGATAGAATGCCCCGGATAACTCCCCGGCAGCACGCTGAGCACCTGCACCAGCCCCTTTTGTCCGTGCGGCAGCGGCTCCAGAGTCAGCGGGTCGCGAATGATCACATTGGAAAAGATGGAGGCATGCAGATGATGCAGCGCATTCTCCATGAACACGCCGCCCACTTGTTCCACCATTCCGTAGAAATTCAGCGCTGTGGGGATGCCCGTCACCGCCTCCAGCCGGCGGCGAAACTCCTCTGCACTCACCGCTTCGTCTTGGAGCTTTTTCCAGCCGCCGCTGTGCACCAGCACGGCTTCCGGCAGATGCAGCCGCGCCCCGCATCGCTCCAGCGCCTGCACCAGCCCCTGCCAGACCATGAACGTGAAGCCAAAGAGAAACACGCGCGTCGTTCCCGCCTTCGCCAGATACTCCTGAAGGCCCTCCAGATCGAGCGAGAGGTCATCGTGCAGCGAAAAGAACGGCAAGCGCCCGAACTGCGCCATGCCGAGAATGCCCGCGCCGCGCGCCGAAAAGCTGGCGCGGTCTTTGATGACGTTCTTATGGTCAAGGATCACCATCGGCAGCCGGTCCTTGCCGAGGAAGTGCTGCATGATCTTCACCAGCGCGCGCTCCATGCTCATGCCCGTCGTGCGATCCACAAAAATACGGCTGACCGCCTGCCCCGTGGTGCCGCTGCTGGTCAGCGTCTTCACGACATCACCCGGCGGCACGCTGCGGAACTCGTGCTCCTTGAAGAGTGTCACCGGCAGAAATGGCACGTCTCCGAGACGTTCCGCCTGCGCAGCTTTCCGCCCTCCGAATGCCGCGTCGAGAATGTTCCGGTAGGCCGGGCACTGCTCGTAGTGCCATGCGGTCAGTTCATTAAGCCGCGGCAACTGGCGCGCCGGTTTCTCCTCCGCCGACAAGCTGTAGGGCGGAGTCTCCAGCCAGGTAGTGACATCGGAAAGCATCATGCCGGCAGCGAACGGTAATCTTTTTTACCCGACGAAGTCAGCGGCAGTTCCTTCAGCATGCGCACACTCACCGCCACCGGCGGCACGCCGACATGCGCCGCGAGACCCGACTTCACCTCCTCCTCCTCCACCGCGCCGCGCGGGACGATGAAAACCGCCAGCAGTCCTTCCCTCTCCACAGCCGCCGCGCGCACCGGCCATGCCGACTCCGCGTGCACCTCCACATCGTCGAGACTCACCCGACTGCCAAAGAGCTTGGCGAAGCGCTTGAGCCGGCCAGTCACATAGAAAAACCCATCCCCATCACGCCGCCCCAGATCGCCGGTGTGGAGCGCTCCTTCCATTTTATCGCCCAGCGCCAGCGACGCCCGGTCCTCCGCGTAGCCGAGCATCACATTCGGGCCGCGATAGACAATCTCCTCCATTCCATCCTCCACAGTTTGCAGTGCCAGCGTCCCGCCCGGGATCGCCACGCCCACGGATCCCGCCTTCTCTGCCAGTCGCTCCGGCGGCACATATGAAATGCGCGCCGTCGCCTCTGTTTGGCCATACATGACGAAGAACCGCGCGCCGAAAGCGGCACACTTGTCGTGCCATTCGCGCGCCAGCTCCGGCTTCAACCGTCCGCCCGCCTGAGTCATCGTCTTCAAAGCCGGATACTTCGCCGGCTGAAAGCGCAGCCGCGCCAGCGTCTCATACATGAACGGCACCGCGGCGAACGAAGTGCATCCGTACCCGCGAAAGGCCGTCCAGAACTCCGGCTTCAAAAACGAATGCGCCGTGAGCACCACCGCCGCACCGGCCAGCAGGTGACTGTTTACCACACTGAGGCCATAGGAATAGTGCGCCGGCAAACTCTGCACGGCGCGCTCGCACGGATGCAGTGCCAGATAATCCGCGATGGACGCCGCGTTCGCCTCCACATTCCGTCGCGTGAGCCGCACCAGTTTCGGACTCCCCGTGGAGCCGCTCGTCGGCAGCAGCAGCGCGAGGTCGGGGTGCAACGCGCCCGCATTCTCCCCGCCCTCAGCCAAGCGATCCGGCACCACGCCCTCCAGGATCAACTCCGGTCGATAGGCCTCCCGCATCCGCGTGGACACGCCCTCCGGCCCGCCTTCCACAAGGCAAACCGGCAGCCCCGCCTCCAGACACGCCAAGTAGGCCGTGAGCGAAGCCGCCGTATTCACCGCCAGCAGAAAAGCGAGCCGCCGTCCGCCCCGCCGCAGCCGCTCCGCCGCACCTTGCACATCCGCAACGAGCTGCCCGTAGCTGACCGTACCCCCTGCGTCTGCTTCGATGAACGCCGGCGCGCCTGCGGGCTTCTGATCCAGTTGGAAAATCATTTCACTCCGCCGACAGCGGGATTTCAGACGATCATGCTGCCGTCGACCCCAAGAATCTGCCCCGTGACGTAACTCGAGAGATCAGAGGCAAAGAACAGCGCCGCCTTCGCGATGTCATCCGCTGTGCCGATGCGTCCCATGCGAATACCGTCCACGCGCTTGCGATGCAGTTCCGGCGTCATGGCCCGCGTCATGTCCGTGTCTATGAATCCAGGCGCGATGGCATTCACGCGAATCCCCTTCGGAGCCAACTCCTTGGCCGCGGATTTGGTGAAGCCAATCACCGCCGCCTTCGATGCCGAGTAGCCCGGCATTCCTTCGATCGTCTCCGTGCCGGCTATGGACGTGAGATTCACAATCGAGCCGCCCTTTTTCGCCGCCATGAGACGCACGGCGAACTGCGAGAGATTGATGGCCGCATGGACATTCACCTCAAACATGTCGCGCAGCTTCGGTATCTCCACCATGCCCAGCACGCCCTGATAAAGCACCCCCGCATTGTTCACCAGCACATCCAGCCCGCCGAAGTTCCCGCGCGCCGCCATGATGAGCGCCTTCTGATGCGCCTCCTCGCGGATGTCCCCCTTCACAGCCACCGCCCGACCCCCAACCGCCGTGATCCCTGCGGCCGCCGCATCCAGTTCATTGCTGCGCCCGCTTAAAACCACCGCCGCTCCATTCGCGGCGAAAATCTCCGCAATGGCCCGGCCTATGCCCCGGCTTGCTCCGGTCACGATCGCCGTCCGTCCGGCCAGCAATTCAAAGTTCGACGCCATACTTTTTCAAAATGTCTTTGGCGATGGCCACGCTGCTCATCCCGATGATGTCATCGGTATCTAGCATGATGTTGAAATCTCCCTCCAGCGCCGCCACCAACGCCATATGGGCTACAGAATCCCACGCCGGGATGCTTTGATAAGTCAGTGTGTCCACCACCGCCTCCGGCGCGATGTTCAGACTGGAGGCGAAGCATTGAGAGAAGCGGGCGAGATTGGTCATAGTGGAAAAAGCAAGCCGATAGTGCGGGCTGCGCAGGGAAGGTCAACCGATGGGACTGAGCGATGTCAACTTCACCCAAAGTTGCCCGTTCACCCGCAGGTTCTCCGCATTCCACGCCAGCGGACGATCAAGCATCCAATAGGTGCGCTGAATCCACCGCGGCTCCCGCGCGGCATAAAGCATTCCCGGCGTGGCGGAGGCAATCCTCTCAAAACCAAACCCGCGCACCATCGCCGCCAACTCGGGCGAGAAATGCCGGCGAATGCCGAAGGTGTGGGAGAAGTGTACTACCGGTGCCCCGGTAATCTCTTGGAGAATCCGGCGGTTTGTCTCCAAATCCTCCCGCGCCTCCTCCAATGGCACCCGCCGCATAGCGAGGTGACGATGCGTATGCGCCCCGATGATGTGCCCCGCGCAGTGCAACTCTGCAATCTCCTCCGGCGTCAGCGGCTCCCGCACGCCGTGGTGGCCCACGAGATCACGATAGGTGCGAATCTAATCCGCGGCGGATCGCCCGCGCACCAGGCAGGTGTTGGTGTAAAAGGTCACCGGCACTTTGAACTCCGCAAAGATGTCCATCGCGGAATGCCAGCGCCGGTGATTGTCGTCAAAACTGATGTTCACCGCTCCGGAAGGACAGTTCGGCGCGAGATACCTCCCGGTGTCCACAACGTCCGCCCCTCATCCACACACCAGCTTAGCATCTCCCGCAGCGCCGGACGCTCCGACTCATCCAGTGAATGCAGGTAGAGCGCCATGCGCTCCGGAAACTCCTGCCGGGCACAAACCACATGAACCTTCCGCAGGCCCCGCTGCAGCATTTGCTTCAGATCGGTTCCCGGGCTGTGAAAGGGCACTCCTGTCTTTTCACCGGCACTCATGGTGTTTGCGCTTTGATCATCGCCTCCTCCAGCAGCCGCTCCGGTATTTTCTGAGCATGAAACGGCGCCACCACTGCACTCACCTCCGCACGGACGGAAGTTTTTGCGAGCAACCGCTCCAGCGCCGCCGTCAGCTGCCCGTGCTCCGTAAACCAGTCACCCGCCTCCCGGTGCGCCAGCAGATGCGTCGCATCCTGACCTTCGCGCACCAGCACCCGTCATCCGCAGTGCAGCGAGTGATAAATCCCCATGCTCACCGTGCTCCACACCGAACAAGCGGCTACACGAATGACCGCGCCCACCTCACTGGGAGTCAGCATCGGCAGGTGCAGGTAGCGCTCCGCCACCGGCAAAGCGCGCGATATTCGCGCGCAGGCGCTGCGATTCCGCACCGTCATCAAAGCCGCCCATGACATATCCGGCATCCGCGTGCGCCGTAAGATACTGTTCGACGTCCGTGAACACGGCATCAAGCTGCTTCCCGGGACTCAAACGCATAGTAAATTCAAGCCTGTAAGCACTTGCAAAGAGTAACCGCTGGGCCCTCACTTGTCAAGACCCATTTGCGCTAACCTGCACCCCGCAACTATTTAATGGTCAACGACCACTTTTGTATGATATTTGCATGACGTTCCGAGAGGTACGCTCAGCGCAACAGGCGGAAATTGCCCGATTTGGACAGACCAGCATCGGCAGCCCTGAACATTCAGTGCACTCTGCCAGCAGCCGCACCACGCCTACCCACGCTGCGCCGCGTGTGCCATTCCTGCAGCGCAGATTTACCAACCCGATGTCTGATCAAACTCCAGCTCCTGGACCGGCTCTGCATCCGCACCCACACCCGCATCAGCCGGGCGCGGCACCCTCACCGGACCGAAGAGAATTTGGTCAGCGTTAACTGTCTTGTTTGCCCCAACCGTTGACACGCGCTCAAAATCGTACGGCAGATACATTCCCAGCTCAAAACTGTAAGCCCCGGGCTGCAAGCTGCCCAGGACATCCAGCCCGGAGCTGCTGATTATTGTTTCTGTCAGAATTCGGTGTAATGCGCAACATTTTCAGGTTGGCCTTCATCGGTTGTATAGATTACTTCACGCTAATTGGAAAAAAGTCGCACATTGGGTGTAGAACGTATCGTCCTTCTCAACCACCACGCCTGTGCAGATCGTGCCTTCATCCGGCTCGCCAGAAGGGACCGCGATGGCTCGCGTCTCCCAGTGCACATAATCGCTACTGACAAAATGGGCGGCATGCGGTGAATGCAACGCAAAAAAATTAGACATGCCGCCTCATGGAAGAAGGGAACTGAATCACCAAAAGGCCCCTCGGCAGGGCAAAGAAGGGATTTCGTCTAAGAAAAATCGTTGATTTGTGGCTGTTGGTATGCACTTGCTTTTTCACGTTCACCTCCAGGAATTACTTCAAAGCCAGTCCTGTGTTCGATTCGCCGTAATCGGTTCTACGTCACCTTCATAAACTGGTCTCAGAGGCTCGATCAAGGTTCGAGTCTGCTCAAGCCAGGCTTCCGGCAAAACTTGACTTACAGCGACATAAGCTTGGATGGATTCAGGCACGGCAGAAAAGGCCGGAAAGTACCAGAGAGTGATATTAGTCCTGCGTTGATCTGATTGGTTGCCGTAGGCACCATGGAAAAGCCTGGCGTCGCCGGTGATAAGATGGCCTGCCTTGACAGGGACATCGACTTCACCTGCCGAAGGTTCGAAGGCAGCGTAACCCGATTCGGTCATGTGGTTAAAGTCTTGTCTGTGTGCCTCTTCTACTTGTCCATGCAGCTCGTGACCGTTTAGGTAAGAACCAGGGATCGCACGCAAACACCCATTCTGCGGCGTCGTATCGATAAGATAGTACATCAAAAAAAAGCAGGGGCTGGGTTGTGTAACTGACCTGATCATTCCAGAACAGACCATTTTGATGAAAGAACAGGGGTGGTCCATGCGGCGGCTTGCTGATAATATTCCCTCTCCACCATTTGGGATCATCAAACCCGAGTTCAGCCACCGCAGCTAGAAATTGAGGATGTGCAAGGAGTTCTGCCATAGAGGGATGTTGGACGACCGGAATCATATGGCTGTCGAACGCCGGTTTTCGAAATGTGCCGCTTCTTGCTGGGCTAGCACCTTATCGGTGACCGCTCGCAGGCGTTCCACCATCGGGGAAGCGAGAATTTCTTCGAACAGTCAGTAGCCGTCGTAGGTTAGTTGTTTCAGTTTTTCGCTATTGATGTTTGCCATCATTGTTTCGTTCTTGATGTAAAAACTCATTACAATAGAATCGTCTCATATCCTGAGCGACCGCCGTGGTAAATCCGTGGGCGCAAAACGGCTGCGGGTGTCTAAGGAAAGTCCCTCAAGTTGGCTTAGCTGACGGTCGCAGTATTCGCGCAAAATACCGCCACAGCAACCAATGCGTACTGCATGATCCGGGTTGTAAGCATCACAGAACCTCCTTGTGAGGAATGGCTTCTGTACTTGGCAACGGAAAGTCGCCACTACAGGAAGATAACACAATATATGCTATATCACAGACCTGATGATCAGCCTAATGCTTGAGGGAGGCTTGTCGGACTTTCATTAGTGTGACACCCTCCGCGCGCAAAACAATCTTCTTAACAGTCAGTTCGGGGCGGTAAGTAATCATTGTGCGTTGCCCTGCTATTTCAACATCAATCAGTGTGCCTCCAAGCTTGTCACACCCCTTCACAATAACTCGCACTGTGAAGGTCTTGCCAACATTGATGAGATTCTCGATAGCATAGTTGCCTGCGTATTGGGGCGCGCCGCCTTCGCGTAGTGACTTCTCATTGGCCGCGAAGCCGTTCAGTGATCCGGGGCCGAACTGTGCGCGCGAGTTGTCCAGCTTAATCTGTAATTCGCAAGACGCCGCCTCGCCATCTTCTGGGAGAAACGAGATGGCAAACCTGCCCTTGCGATTCTTTGAGGGTGAAACGCTAAGAGTCAACATGAACGCTTTGGAGTGCGCCGGGAACTCAGCTGTTTCCTCAATCGCCGCCGCGATGGGTTCGGTCTTGGCTGTCCTGGGCATTATCTCCTTCATCCATTTCGAGCCCAGTCTGCCATCGGGGAGTTGAAGCAGCTCGCGGATGACAAGGTTACCGCCCCAACCTCTGATGGGAATCCATGCTGCCATCAGGAAACGTCCGCTCGCTATTGCCGCTATGGAAGGTACATTGGAGCCGTCATAAAAGTCCAACCCTTTGCTGACCATGTCTTGATACGCCAAATCCGGCGCTTCTGCCGGTTTCGACCAGAGCCCTGTGAAGCCGCCAAGAATGTAATCGAACTGTCCCCAGCGGAAGAAGAATGTGCAATCGCCACCGGGAGGGAAGCCCGGACTCACACAACGCCAGCCGCCGTCAACCATGTCCGATTCCCAAATACCGTTCGACTGGTAGTTGGCCATCAGTCGCAGTTTGCCGCTAGGGTCGGTATAGACGCTCGGATTTTCACACGGGTGAAACATGATGCCCGACTTCTTGAACCTCGAGACCCCATCCACGCATACCGAGTAGGTGGATCCGGCAGGTATGCCCGTGGTTGCGGCACGCTCGAAAGTGCCCGTCCGGCCATGCTTCTCCAAATACTCCCATTGCGCCGGCAGCGTCGTCTTCTCTCGCGGATAGATGCGCGTGGTGTGCAGACCATAGCTGATGGCGAGCTTGCCATCGAAGACGAAAGGCACTCCTGTGCCGATGCATTCCCATTGTTCCTGAATTGGCGTGGCAGCTTCGTGCTCGACCCACGTCCTGAAATCTTCCGTGGAGATATGCTCGAAGTAGTGCGCGCTCCCGAACTTGCTTCCGTGATGTCTGCGGTCATACAGATAGAACATGTGATAGCGACCACCGTGTGAAAGCGCCGCAACATCGCCGACCCAGTTGTTGTGTCCGGGGGGCGTCCAGTACTGGATGTCACGCGAAGTACCGGGCTTCTTTGCCTGATTCACTTCAGGGCAGATTCCGGGGATGTGGAGCTCCGCCTTCTTTACATATTGCGCATCCAGCCACCAGCTGGGCTTGTCCGCCCATTGCGGATAACCGAAGGGGAAGTCGTTGTCGAGCAGTTCGCCGTCAACATACATAGTCCAACGCGCGCCAGTGAAGTTGAGCACAATCTTGTGTACACCCTCGGGGTTCTTTAGCATGGCAAGCGGAATACCGATAGTCATATTCTGCCAATCAGGGTGCTCCACAGAATGCAATACGATGGTGGCTTCCAGAACCGGTACCGAGCCGTCGGGCATCTTGAACGCCGGGTAGTTCTGACGATTGCGATCGCCCGGATCGTGTTGGCGAAGCCGAACGCTCAACACATCGGCAACTTCGAGAATGGGCACTTCGCCGTCAAACTGCCTAATAGTTACCGTGAACGCAACGGTGAAACTGTCATGGGCATCCGCGGGCGCAACAAACGCAGCCCTAGGTTTCCGTGCGGACAGGCTAATGTAAGCAGGTTTTGATGTCTTGAAAAGCCATGATGACGCATGCAACTTGAGCATTTCCATTTCCCTTAGGATGTCACGATAGAGTTGTTGCCATTGTTTCGTACGCGTTTACGTTGCGTAAGTAATGCTGCGATGTCGTTTTGTCAAGGCATTATGCGGCGTTGAAAGATATGGTGCCGGACGTGCCCGGCGTTGATCAATTAATTCATGTACTCCCCACGGCCCGTGCCGGTGCGCGCACAAAGTGCGTAGAAAAAACAAGCTGGCAAGCGCAGCCGGGGCGTCGCCCGCAGCAGCCTGCGCAGCAATGTGCTGCGCGTGCCGCCCCACTTCATGCTGCAGTTCCCGCAGTTGGCCGGCGTCGGCAGCCGGGTCTATCCAGCGCACGTCGGCGCGCGCTGCGGAAAGCACCGCCAATGTGCCTTCTGCATCACCGGCAGCCATGCTGGCTGCAAGCGCCGCCATTGCACTGCCCGGCACAAAGCGATGGGATTGGGTGAGGCGCGTCACCCGGTGCAATACCGGGAGGGTGGGCCTGTCCGGCGAAACCCGCACAATATCCGCCAACACACTGCCCACTTCCACACTCACCAGCTGGTCGGGGTCGCCTACCAGCAGCAGCCGGGAGTCAGCCCGCAGCGCAGCCACGGTGCGCGCCATCAGCGGCAGCGACACCATCGACACCTCATCGATGATCAAAAGGTCGAGCTGCAGCGGATTGGCGGCGTTGAACTTGTAGCGGCCTGCATCCCGCTGCGGCCCAGTGCCTAGCAGGCGATGCAGCATGCAAGCGTGAAGCCGCCTTGCCGGTAGGCGCGGACACCGCAAACTGAAATGCAGCAGGAGCCGCATGCAGTAGATCGAGCAGCACGGGCGCAATAGTGGTGGTCTTGCCAGTACCCGGGCCGCCTGTAGGCACGACATAGTGATAGTTGGGGCGATAGGGGTCTTTGAGCGGGTGCAGGCGCAAGGTACGCGCGGCTTGAATCATCTCTTGGGTGATCATGTGACGATCCTGAATCAAGGCACACTCATGCCGACGCGACCGCCATCGACATGGAGGGTAGTACCGGTGATATAAGAGGCATCGTCGCTGAGCAGGAAGGCAATGGCGCTCGCCACTTCCTCCGGTTTGGCCCGCCGTTTCATGATGCAAGAGGTGATGGGTGTCGTTTCCAGTTCCGCCTTGCGCGCCGCCGGATCAGGTGCCTGACCAAAGTGCATTTCGGTCACAATCCAGCCCGGCGCCACAGCATTGACGCGGATGCCGTAATCGACAAACTCTTGCGCCATCGTCTTTGTCACCGAAACCAGCGCGGCTTTGATTGCGTCGTAGACCACTTGCCGCGGCCGACCGAGAAAGCCGCCTTCGGAAGAAATATTGACAATTGCCCCGCCTTCTTGCTTGAGCCGGGGCAACAACACTTGCGTCAGCAAGACCCATCCGCGCAAGCCAATCCGGGTTTCGATCTCCCAGTTGGCGAGCCAGGCGCCATCTTCAATCGTCCCCACGCGCAGGATCGCTGCGTTGTTCACCAGCAGGTGCAACGCCGGAAAGCGCCTGGCGACGGTCGCCCCGGCCGATTGCACCGCCGCATCGTCGGCGAGGTCAACTTCAAGCAAAGTGGCCGCGCCGCCCGCTTGTTCAATTCTAACGACGGTTTGTTGCCCCAACTGTCCATTCTTGTCAGCAATGATGACATGCGCGCCTTCTGCTGCCAAGCGCAGGGCGGTGGCGCGGCCGATGCCAGAAGTACCGCCGGTGATCAAAGCAATTTTGTTCTGAAAACGAGCCATGCCATACAGGTTGGTACTCATCCGCGTAAGCTCCCGGCTGATTGTTCAGTAAACGAATGTGATGGTAATTTTCCTGGACTAGCCCGAAGTGACATGGTTAATAGATGCTTGCCATTTGCCAGCAATCCAGCGAACGCAGCATCGCCTCGGCCCCTTGGGCGCGCAGCGAAACCCCCACGCTATCGGTCCGCCCTGGATAGACACGGGCCGCCACACACTGCTTGCCGTTCACGAAAACTTCCACGACGCTGCGATCAATAAAGATGCGCAAATTAAGCAACTCGTCTGCTTCCAGGTAGATCGGCGCAGTCTCCGGCGCACGAGAAAGCACATCGGGCAGGGTGGAAGCGTAAGCTGTATCCAGCGTAATCAGACTTTCGTGGCGAATTGGCCGGTTCTTGAGTTGATCTGAATTGGCATTCAACGCTGTGGCATTAGGCACACGAAAGCGATAGCGGAAGCCCCGCTGTTTGAAAAAGGCAATGCGGGTGAATTCCTCCTTTTGCGGTGAACGCAAGACATTGACCTCCACCATCGGCGCGTTTTGGGGATCCAACACCAGCTCCACTTCCATGGCGTTGCCTTGAATCGTCTCCAACACTACTTCCTGGTTGGCCGGCAAGGTCATGCCCGCGATCTTCTGGTGATTGTAACGCAGCGAAGCAAGATCGCCGGCTGGCTCCATGCGCAACTCATCATTGTCGGTCAGGCTCAGGCGGCGCGGCAAGGACATGATCTGATTCCAACCGGCGGTTGGTTTGCTCGCATTCATGTTAAAGATCACTGTTACGCTGCCGTCGGCATTGGGGGCCGCTGAGGGTGCATGAACACCGGCTGGGGTTGATGGGCCAAAATTGAAAAGCCCGCCGTCTGTCACCACAAATTTGTCCCGCTTCGTATCATAATCGCCCAACAGATATTGACCGCCGCTCATATGGCTGAAGAAGAGCAAAATGTGTTTGTGGCCGATGGGCCAGAAGTAGGGGCAGGCGCCATCATCACCGACGAGTGTATATTGGTCATCTTCGGCAAATTCGTGCAGATATTCCCACGTTGCCAGGTCTGCCGAACGAAAGAGGAAGTTGGCGCGGATCTGTTTGCCCGCCGGGCCGTGGGGCAGCGTCCCACCGGAAAGGGCATAGTAAACGCCATCCTTTTTCCAGATGCAGGGGTCAAAGACCGTGTAGGGGAGCGGCGGATCGTTGGGGCCGGCAAAGGGAATGACAGCATTGCCGGTCACCTTCTCCCAGTTGAGCAGCAGCGGGTCGTGGGCCACGGCCACCATATTGCCCACTTTGGTGCCGTGGTATATGGCAATGACACGCTCTTCTTCCACCAACGCTGTGCCGGAGAAGCAGCACTCTTCGGGGTTAGGGTAGATGGCGTAGGGCAAATCGCGCCAGTGGATCAAGTCATCACTGACGGCATGGCCCCAATGTTGACGTGGATCTTCCGGCGGATAGGCCTGGTAGAAAAGATGCCAGCGACCTTGCCAAAAACAGAGGCCATTGGGATCGTTAAGCGTATTTTCGGGGTTCACATAGTGGTAGATCGGGCGATGGGGATCATCGACATAGCGTTGGCGATAAGCGAGCAACCGCTGCATAAGGGGATTGGTTGCCAGCGCGGCTTCTTGTTCTTCTCGTGTTTCCGGAAAGCGGTAAAAAGGGACGCGTGAAGTATATTCGTTGGTCATTCGGATCCTCGTTTCGTAGTTTAATGGAGCAGAGGAGAATTTAGAGCAAATAAATGGGGCTCTACCACGTGGCCTTCATCTCCCAGACGTCTAGTGCCGTAAGGGGTGCCGGATCACCCTCTGACCAGACTTCAATGCCTTGCGCCGCCTGTGGTGCAAAGGCGCGCGCGGTATAGGCGCTGCCGTTCACAAATATCTCAATAATCGACCGATCTAGAAAAATGTGTAGGGTCACCGGTTCATCAGGCGCGAGGAATGACAACTGCCGTGCCATACGAATCCCCTGTTGATCTGTGGCAAATTCCTGCGCATTGCGCGCCACGGTCGGGCCATCAACGCCAAATTCTGCGTTCACCACGTCATAAAAGACGCGCACAAAATCACCACCATCTTCAGAGACGCGCACCTTTAGGCCGAACCTTGTTATGTACTCGGTATGGGGGCTTGTCGGCCTGAATGTCGCACGAATCTCCAGCGCATCCCCGCTGATCGCGCGCAGGCCGGTGCGAGCAGCGTCCAGCGTCTTGAATGACCAGTGCCTGCCCCGCAACCGTTGCAGTTCGGGGATGGGTTCCTGCCACACGCGCTCCCCTTGCAGTGTTAGCACGCGCGGAAGGGCAATCGCACCTTGCCAATAAGGAACGGCCGCTGATGAATGGGAGGTAGGGGAGGGTGGGCCGGTCACCCAAGCCAAGAGCAACCGTCGTTCCCCCCCATTCGGGCCTTTGTCGTCAACCAAGTTGGGATTGACCGCGTAATAGTTGCCGGTATCGAACTCGCGTGGCTCAGGGTTGTCCGGCGTAAACAACATCTGTTCTCTATCATATGTCCCGATCCAATAGGGGTTGCGATGACCCACCATGAACACATGCCGGTCGCCGAGCGGGATCAGGTAGGGGAGTTCCCAGAATGTGCCGAGGCGCAATGTGGGGGCAATATTGGCACGCAGCGTCCACGTTTCCAGATCGGGTGAAGTCCACAAATAGGCCGCGCCCTGGCGATCCGCACCGTCGGTGCAGCCGCCAACGAGCTGATGCCACTGATCGCAGTCCCGCCACACCTGCCCATCCCAGTGGACAGGCGAATGAGGATTGGGGCGTTGGGCATCGCTCATCACCATCTTCTTTTGCCACGTCAGACCCTGGTCGTAGCTATGGGCGAAGATGCCATAGGCTTCCTGTCGGCCTTGCACACTGCCGGTGTAGAGCGCACCCAGGCTACCGTCATCCAGCATAAAGGTATTGCCGGAAAAGACGCCGGCGCGCTCATATTCCGTGTCAGGCCAGAGCGCCACCGGCCAATCCGTCCAATGCGCCAGGTCATCGCTGACAACATGGCCCCAGGTACGGGCGCTGCGCAGACCGTCTACAATGGGATCAAATTGGTAGAAGAGATGGTACAAGCCTTGATAAAAGATTGGACCATTGGCATCGTTGGTCCAGCTTTCCGGGCCAAGGACGTGGTAGCGAGGCCAATGAGGGTCGTTCGCCAGCATCCACTGGCGTAGTTCGCGCGCAGCACGGCCATAGATGGTGGGATCTTGGGTTTTGACGACGGCGCGAAATGTTTCTAACGGATTCAATTGAGCAATTACCTGCCAATCCCCACTAACGTCAACTCTGCCGCTCGATGACAGGCCACAAAATGTGCGGGGGCAATCTCTTGCAACGTCGGTTCTTCCTTTCGACAGCGCGCCTCGACATAGCGGCAGCGGTTCTGAAAGACACAGCCCGGCGGCAGATTGCTGGGATCGGGCGGGGAGCCTTCCAGCATAATGCGATTGCGGCGGTTGTACTGGGTCAGGCGTGGCACAGCAGAGTGCAGCGCTTCGGTGTAGGGATGGGCCGGATGCCGCAGCAACAGATCGCGCGGGGAATATTCCACCAGCTTGCCTACATACATCACGGCAATGCGATCTGCCATGTAGCGGATCACGGCCATATCATGGGAGATAAAGAGATAGGAAAGACCCAACTCGGCCTGGAGATCGTGCATCAAGTTGAGAATTTGGGCCTGCACCGAAACATCTAGGGCAAAAACCGGCTCGTCGGCGACAATAAACTTGGGGGCAATCGCGAGCGCGCGGGCAATGCCAATGCGCTGCCGCTGACCGCCACTAAAGCTGTGTGGGTAGCGACGCAAATGTTCGGGACGCAATCCCACTTGTAGTAGTAGCTTTTCCGCTTTTTCTTCACGCGTTTTGGGCGTGCCAATGTCGTTGCAGACCAGCGGCTCGATCACATTTTGCAGGACATTCATCCGTTCGTTTAACGAGGCAAAGGGGTCCTGGAAGATCATCTGCATGTTGGCGCGCACTGGTCGCATCTCATGGTGTTGAAGCTGCAAGACGGCAAGTTCACGTCCGGCATTATGGAGGATCACCTCGCCGCCCGTCGGTTCATAGAGCCGCAGAATAGAACGTCCTAACGTGGTCTTACCGCACCCGCTTTCGCCGACCAGCCCCACCGTCTCCCCTTCATGAATGGTCAGGCTTACTCCATTCACCGCCTTAACATAGCCAACCGTCCGTCGCAGAAAGCCGGTTTGGATGGGGAAGAACTGTTGCAAATTACGCACTTCAACAAGTGGTTTGCGCGTGGCCTGGGCGCTATTTTCCCCAAAGTGCCTCCACGGTTGCGCCGCCGCTGCCGTCGCTGGCAATACAATGTCGGCCGGCGTTGTGATGACAATGGCGGGGGCCGGCGGCCGCTGGCGCTGCTCTTCGGCATAGAGATAGCAGCGCACAAAATGGCCTGGCTCCACCTCAAGATCCGGTACTTCCTGGGGCGCGTCACAGACCCCTGGCATGACATGCGCGCACCGGGAGGCAAAGACACAGCCCGGCGGCAGATCGCGCGGGCTGGGGACCGCGCCGGGGATTGGTTCGAGCTTTGCCAGCGGGCCATCGACGATGGGGATCGAGCGCCACAAGCCCTGGGTGTAGGGGTGCAATGGGTTGGTCGTAATGTTTTCCTGGCTGCCAAATTCGACCCGCTTCCCTAAGTACATCACGGCAATCTCATCGGCCACCGCTGAGACGACCGCCAGATTGTGGGAGATCAGCAGAATTGCCATACCAGTTTGCGTTTGAATCGTGTCCAACAGATCCAGAATCTGGGCTTCGATGGTCACATCCAACGAGGTCGTTGGTTCATCGGCAATGAGCAACTTCGGCGAACAACTGAGGGCCATGGCGATCATGGCGCGCTGGCGCATCCCGCCGCTAAACTCGTGAGGGTAGGCGTCAATGCGTTGCTCCGGGTTGGGAATGCCCACCTGGCGCAAGAGTTCCACCGCCTGTTCGCGCGCTTCTGCTTCCGTCGCGGCTTTGCGATGGATCAGGATCGTCTCCATGATCTGGTTGCCGATCGTGTGCAACGGACCAAACGAGGTCATCGGCTCTTGGAAGATCATGCCTATGTCGTTGCCCCGGATATGACGCAGGCTCTCGCCGTTGAGGGGCAGTTGGGCTAGGTCAATGATCTCGTGGTCGCGATGTAAAAGAATTTCACCCCCCACGATCCGACCAGGCGGTGAAGGCACCAGGCGCAGAATCGAATGGGCCGTTACCGACTTGCCGCAGCCACTTTCGCCAATCACGCCCAACGTTTTGCCCCGCTTCAGCGTTAAGGTAACGCCATCCACCGCCCGGATCGTCCCGGTGTCGAGTACAAAGTAGGTTTTGAGATCTTTGATCTCGAGTAAAGACTCAGGCATAGGTTTTGTTGGTTGGTTAGTTGGTTGGTTGGTTGTTTCGACAGGCTCAACCAACCAACTAAGATCTATCTTGATGCGTACGGGTCAGCCGCGTCGCGTAGGCCGTCGCCGACAAAGTTGAACATGAGAATGGCGATGACAACAAAGATGGCAGGGATCAGGAGCCAGGGTAAGTCGGCAAGTACGGATATCTCTTGGGCGTCTTGTAGCAAGGTTCCCCAACTGACAGCCGGCGGCTTGATGCCCAGCCCCAGAAAGCTGAGGGCGGTCTCGCCCAGGATCATGCCGGGAATCGCAAGGGTGATGTGGACGATCAAGTAGCTTATAAAGGCCGGCAGCAGATGGCGGAAGATAATGCGGTGGTCGCTGGCGCCGGCGGCTTTGGCGGCCAGGGAAAACTCTTCTTCGCGCAGGCTGATAATTTTGCCGCGCACCACACGGGCCAGCCCCGTCCAACCGCGCACCGCCAAGATAAGGGTGATGGCAAAATAGATTTTGATCGTCCCCCAGTCTCTAGGCAATGCGGCAGATAGGGCAATCCAAATGGGAATGTCGGGTATGCTGATCAGTACTTCGATAATTCGCTGGATGATGTCATCCACCACCCCGCCATAGTATCCGGAGATGCCGCCCAGGGTGGCGCCTAGGAGAAAGGTGAAAATCACGCCACCAATGCCGATAAAGAGCGAGATGCGCCCGGCATAGAGAATGCGTGAATAGACATCGCGTCCCAAGCGGTCGGCGCCAAAGATCAAAAATGGCATTTCGCGATCGACCAACCCGAAGAATTTGACCTGCATGGGGAGCAAACCCAAGACCTTATAGGGCGCGGTCGGCACAAATAAGCGAATCACATGCTGTTTGCTCTCATCGCGGACATAATCAAATAAAAAGGTCTTGCGATTCAGCGCACGCACCGTTTCGTAGACAAAGGGCCGTCGCAACGCCCCATCCGGGTCAAAGATGTGAATAGCCGTCGGCGGTGCATCGTTGAAGTCCTTAAAGCGCTCAACTGGGCCGAAGGGTGCAAAAAAGTCGGCAAAGATCGCGAGCAGATAAAGGACGCTCAAGACCACCAGCGCCACCATGGCCAGCTTATGTTTTTTGAAGGCGTGCCACACCAGTTGCGGTTGCGATGCATAATAGAGCTGGTCTTGTTGTCGCTTGGCGCGCGCTTGCCGCCACCGGAAATAACCGGCGCCAACTCTGGCCCCATAGGAAGCTTCTGCTTGTTCATCAACCATTGGAGCCATAGGTTACCTCACTATCAAAAGCTTTGTCGCTGCCTAGCGCGCTGTTTTCTCAAATCGAATCCGTGGGTCAACCCAGGCTAACAGAATGTCAGAGAGCAGCGTGCCGATGACGGTGAGAGTGCTGAGGATCATCACAATGCTCCCCACCAGGAACATATCTTCACCCAAAGCTGCGCCGAGCAGCACCGGGCCAAGGGTCTCCAGCCCCAACGTTTGCGAGACAACGATTTCACCGCTGACAATAAAGGGCAAGGTCCAGCCTATAGTGCTGATGAGCGGGTTAATCGCCACCCGCACCGGATATTTCATTATGAGCCGCCATTCGTTTAGCCCTTTGGCGCGGGCAGTGATGACATACTGTTTATTCTTTTCGTCGAGCAGCGTGGCGCGCAGAATGCGAATCAACTCGGCCGTTCCAGCCGCGGCGATCACCACGATCGGCAGCCAGATATTGCTAAGGAGATCAAAGAACTTGGCCATGGACCAGGCAGCATTCTCGAAGTCGGCGGAAAAGAGGCCGGTGATGGCGCGGCCAGTGTAGGCAAAGACCCAGTAGGCAACCGCCAACGCCAACAAGAAATTGGGCAAAGCCAGCCCGATAAATCCAATGATCGTCGCCACATAATCCCCCAGCGAATACTGGCGCAAGGCCGAGAAGATGCCAATGGGAATCGCCAGCACCCAGGTAATCGTCAGCGAAATCAAGGTGATGAGCATCGACATCGGCAGCCGCTCCCAGATCACCTCTTTGACGGGGCGCTGGTAGATAAAGGAGCGCCCCATCTCGCCTTTGAACAAAAAGTTAGACATCCAGAGACCATATTGCACAACCACAGGGCGGTTCAATCCATATTGGCGATAGAGCGCTTCAATTTGCCCCTGATCAACCACGAAGCCCGAATTTTCCAGATTCTGCACATAGGTTTCCACATAACTGCCTGGCGGCAGTTCGATAACGGCAAAGGAGATCACCGAAATCAAAAAGAGAATGGGAATGAGAAGAATCAGTCGGCGCAAAACATAGGCGGTCATAATGTTTTTCTAGAAAAGCCAACCCAATACACGGTTAACGAAAAGTGCTGCTTTAGGTAGTTGGGTAGTTGGTCTGGTAGGTAGTTTCCCACTGCACCAACTAAGTAATGAGAATTAAATAAATCCGACAAAACCTGTCAGGTCTGAGGACCTGACAGGTTTGAAGTCGCTGGGTCAATTTCGATGCCATTGCTAATTAACCAACTAATGTTACGCAGCCTATCCTAGGCGCCCAATGGGTTTCCGCGGCACCTGCCAGCTTGCCGCCAGAGATGGCGGCGCTCCCGATGCGTAACATCAGTAACCAACTACCCTAATCCTGCGGCGTCTTGTAGAAGAGTTGCTCCATGCCATAGTCAAGGGCGCGGTCGTCGGTGTAACCGTCTTTGACCACGTTGCCCAGATCGGCATTGAAGAGGGTGGGGTCGGTCATGCGACCCGTTGGCCAGATGGTGGCATAGTGTTCAGAGAACCACTGCATCAGCTCGGCAAAGAGCTCCTCCCCTTTAGGCGTCATCGGGGGGACCGCTTTGCGTGCAACGTGGAGGTCGAAAAACTCTTGCAGATAGGGGGGCGGTTTCCGCCCGGCTTCGCCACTTGTCACGAAGTAGCGGTGTGACTCTGGCGCCCATTTGCCTTTACTGGCTGGCTGATAGTCCTCGGAGATGCCGGGGCCCCAAATCGGCTCATCACTCCAATGAATCGTCGCCATTAATTCATTGGCGGTCATCCTTTCGGTAAAGAGAGGGGCGCCGATAATGTCGAGGGTAGTGCGAATGCCGACCGCTTCAAAGTATTGCTTCAAGAGTTCGCCCAACCCCCGGAAATCAGGCGAGATCTCGGCAGTGGTAATGATTAACTCAAAGGGGTTGCCTTTAGGATCCAGGCGAAACCCATCGGCGTCACGCGCGCTCATCCCAATTTCATCGAGCTGCGCATTGGAAGCATCGGGGTCAAAATTCTCTTTAGTGATGCCGTCCAGAGCATACATCCCAAAGTAGAGATTGTTATTAACATCGGTCTTGTCAATCGCATGGGCCAGGGCGCTGCCGAAGCGCGGATCGGAGACAAGGGATTGCCAGATGCTGCCCTCGGTTTTATAATCAAAGTCATGGTTGAGGAAGAGAAGGGGCGGGTTGTTGATCGAGCCATTCAGAATCGTAGCAATATTGGAACGTGCAGCATTTTTTACGTAGAGCGGCAAATCTTTTACCTGAGCAAACGAAGTCATCACATCGTATTCACCCGCCGCGGCTTTCAGGATGATCGCCTGCAATTCAGTGGAGACTTCCGCCACCACGCGGTCAACATAGGGCAATTGATTACCAGCAATATCGACCTTCCAGTAATAGGGGTTGCGCACAAGCGTCGTCTTCGAGGTGGTCACCTCTTCGGTAATCCACGGCGCCAGCGAAGGTACGCCAATGCCATGTTTTTTGTGGAGTTCCCAGTGGGTCATATCTTTTAGGATGACCAGATTTTCCCACGTATCAATTTCCAACTCTTTCAAAACTTTCTGGATTTCCGCCATGTCGGTGTGGTCGGCATGGAATTGCTTGATAAAGTGGGCCGGGCGGAAGAGTAAGGTGTAATCGGGAATCCAGGACGAAAGCTCTGCCAGGAATTGACCATAGGGGGCGTCGAAGGTGATCTTGAAACTGAGCTCGTCAATGATGGTCAATACGCCGGGCGTTCCGTCGCCGCGGCCTAGGGTGCGGACCTTAACAGGGAAGCTGGGAGTAATGCGCGTATCGGTGTAAAGCTCCCAGGTCATGCGCACATCCTCGCTTGTGACCGGCTGGCCGTCCGACCATTTGAGCCCCTTGCGAATGGTCATGGTGTATTCAGTGTAATCAGCGCTCATTTCATAGCTACTCACAATCGCGGGCAGCGGGTCTTTGGTGCTTTGATTAGGCGCACGCAGAATGGTCTGGCCTAGTGCCAGCATGACCTCGTGTTGTGTTCCATTCAAGTCGGGGACGCGAATCGTCCCACCATAGTTACCCACCTCCCAATCCAGCCACTCCTCCGAGTTTAAGATCCCTGGGCCGACTACAAAGGGTTCATCGGGGATGCGCTCTGCAACGGGGGGCAGTGTCCCGGCGGCAACGGCTTCAGCAAAGAAGGGAACTTCATTGTACGAACTGGCCGCAGGCGCCTCGGTGGGCTTTGCCTCTTCAGCTTTCGGTGCTTCAGCAGCTTTTGGAGCTTCAGTCGCCGCCGGGGCTTGAGTTGGTTGCGGGGCTTCTATTGTCGCTGCCGGAGCGCAGGCCGACAAAATCATCACAAATACAACTAATAACACGGAAGTCAAGGTAAATTTTTTGGTGTGCATTCTCGATTTCTCCTGCATTTTCAGTTTAAAAATAACGTAAGAACTCTGAACCAACAAACATTTTTGCCAACAAACAATTGTTATTTTCTAATAAGGCCGCCTCCTCCGGGTAGAAAATTTAAGTCCTCAGCCGCCCGCAGCTCACTTATCTGCAAAGGGTAACCACTCCACCTGAGTTTGTCAAGTACCAATTTGCACAAATTTCCACCCCGCCATCACTTATAAGAATATGGCCCAATCCTCAGCTTCAACGCGGGAAACCTGACTTTGTATATTTTGCACAGTGTTTCCTGGGATTTGAACCTATTCCGCTAATATGCGATCTGGACTGCTCGCCGGCGGCAACTGGATCGTCGACCACGTCAAGATTCTAAATACATGGCCGGCGCAGGACTCACTTGCCAC
>SXGR01126517.1_pt1 | contig 24813 bp, 30 predicted proteins | sample 3174711 | NCBI WGS metagenome assembly SXGR01 (sample SAMN11356860, study PRJNA531348) | freshwater metagenome | isolation source: freshwater sample F1-60 | place: China: Fuxian Lake, Yuxi | collected 2017-12-25
GCCGCGCAGGTGAACTGTCGTGGCAGTTGCCGATGTGGGAGGAATACAAGGACCAGATCAAGTCCGATATCGCCGATGTGAAGAACATCGGCAGTCGCGGGGGCGGTGCGATCACTGCCGCAATCTTCCTCGCTGAGTTCAGTGAGGGGGTGCCCTGGGCGCCTCTCGACATCGCAGGCACAGCGTACACGGAAATGGACCTCGGGATCATTGGGCGCGGCCCGACGGGCGTGCCGGTCCGGACATTCGTCGAGTTCGTGCGAGGGCGCGCGCGCTGATTCGCGCCCTCGGGCCGCTCGCGTTTGCAGCGTTCTGCCTTGGCAGCTCATTAGCTGCTCAGGCGGCCCCGCCGGCCACGGTACGCCCAGTGGTCGACACGGTGGCGCCACCGACGGTGCGTCCCGCCGCTGATACCGGCAGTGACAGCACAGCGGTATTGCTTCGCGTCCTCACTGCAGACGACACGATCAAGGCTCCGTTGGCGTCTCCGTACCTCCCGAATGCGTCGCGAAGCGCTCGGACGAAAACTGAATGGAATCGCGATGAACTCTTCGCGGCAGGCGCGCTGACGCTGGGGGAACTCGTCGCGCAGATTCCGGGCGCGACCCTCATGACGACCGGATTCCTGATGGCACCGCAGGTGGTGGCCTGGCACGGAGATCCTGCTGCCGTGCGCCTGTTTGTGGACGGCATCGAGCGCGAGGATGTCACGCCGCGGAACGCCGGCGTGTCCGACTTGGCACTCTTCCCGCTCTGGGCGCTCGAGCAGGTGTCGTTCGAGATCACGCCGGGCGAACTCCGCGTGCACGCGCGCACCTGGCGCGTCGACCGAACGATGCCCTACACCCGCACCGACGTGCTGACAGGAAGTGAAAACCTCAATCTCTTCCGCGGGTATTTCGGCAAGCGGTCGGCCACCGGTGTCGCCGTGCAGCTCGCCGCGCAGCAGGCGAGTACCGCATCGGTCCGGGGGTTGGATGGCGAGGGACTCGGAGCGATGGCCAGGCTCGGATGGGCGCGCGGTGAGTGGAGCGTCGATGCGACGATGATTCGCCAGGGCCTCAAGCGCCGCTCGGGCGTCCGCTTTCCGCAGACGACGCCGGTCGCGAATGCGTTCCCACCATTCAATGGGTCATCGTCGATGTCGTACCTGCGCGCGGCATGGCGTGGCCCACAGGGCGACGGCCCCTGGATGCAGATCGTCGCGGCCACACTTGGCGCGACCAAGACGCGTCCCGCTGCTTCGTCAACGTATGGCTCGGCGTCTGTGCTGTCCGATTCGGCAGACACGACGTCGTCACGTGCGCAGTATACGGTTACCGGAGGCTTAAATCGCGGCCCGCTGCGGTTGAGCGGTACGGCGCGGGTCCGCTCCGCCGATGGAACATCTGACGCGGCACCAGCCGTTCGGGCCGAATGGTCGACTGGATGGCTGTCAGTAGCGGCGAACGCCGGGCGCCGATTTGGTGGTGCGCCAGTGTGGGACGCCCGAGGCGTGGTCTCGCCCCGAGACTGGCTGCGCTTCTCGGGGACGACCGGTGTCTCGCGAGCCGGCATCGATCCGGGAATCGAATCACGAGCGGGGTCGCACGTTGATGCATCAATTCGATTGCGCGGGCGGTGGCTGAGCGTCGGAGCGATTACGCTGGCCGGCGGCGCGGTCGCGGCCCCGATCGAGCTCGACACGGTGATGCGCCAGGTGTTCGTGCCCGACGGAAAGGCCATCACCATTTCGTTCTCTGGTCCCCTCATTCGCGGCTTCCAGTTTCACACCGAGTTTGTCGAATGGGAAGGCGCGACGACCTATCGGCCACAGTCCCAGGCAAAGACCCGACTCTGGTTTGCGTCTTCATTCGCTGAGGCGTTGCCGTATTCGAACTTCCACATAATGGCAGCGCTCAAGCACGAATATCGCAGTCGGTTGTTTGTGCCAACCGGATCTGACGGATTGGGGCAGGTTTCCAAAGCCTCGAGCGTGTTTGGATCACTGCTAGAAATCAGGATTGCCAGCGCCGTGATCTCGTGGGATTACCGGAACATGTCCGGCACCAACTTCGAGACCTTTCCGGGTTACCTGATGCCCCGCATCACCAGCGTGTACGGCATCCGTTGGGAGTTCTGGAACTAGGTGCGCCAGCTTTACAAAGACGTTGTGGCGCAGTAACTTACAATGCTTCCCATGATACGTAGCATGACAGGATTCGGGGCCGCAGACGGCAGCGTCGGTGGGGTCCGGATAAGCGTGGAGCTCCGCTCCGTAAACCATCGGTTCTTCAATCCGAGCATTAAGCTGCCCGGGGCGTTGGCCTGGTGGGAGCCGGAGGTGCGCGAAGCACTCCGTCAGCGGGTCACGCGCGGACATCTAACACTCAGCGCCCGCATTGATCGCCCAGAATCGGGCGGGCCGGTGATTGACGAAGCCGCATTCGCCGCACGCGCAGCGGCGCTTACTGCGCTCCAGCAACGTCATGGGCTCGGTGGCACGGTCGACGTCGCCACCGTGCTTCGGATGCCAGATGTGGTCCGGTCGGCAGATCCCGAATCAGACGATGTCGGCTCAGTCGAGGAATTGGTCGCGATCGTCTCGGCGGCCACCAGTGCACTGCTTGCCGCGCGGGAGGCTGAGGGCGGGCGCCTCGCCGAGGTGATTCGCGAACGCATGCTGGTGCTTGAAGCAGCGGTAGGGCGGATTGCTGTTCGCAGCCCGGAACGTGTGGTCGCCCACCGGGACCGGCTCCGCGAAGCCGTCCGCGAGCTACTCGACGGCGCCAAGCTCGACGAACAGCGCCTGACCCAGGAAATCGCGGTGCTCGCGGAACGCATAGACGTGGGCGAGGAACTCGACCGCTTCGCCTCACATCTCGCGGCCTTTCGCGATACGCTCGCGTCGGCCAGCGAGACGGGTGTTGGTAAACGGTTGGGGTTTCTGCTTCAGGAACTTCTTCGCGAAGCGAACACTACGGGATCGAAGGCCAATGACGCGGCGATGCAGCGCGAGGTGGTCTTGATCAAAGAGGAACTTGAGCGCGTGCGCGAACAAGTGGAAAACCTGGAATGATGCGGTTTCCGGTCGTCCTGTCCGCCCCGTCCGGCGTCGGCAAGACCACGATCGCTCGCGAGCTGATGAAGCGTCGCGGCGACGTCGGCTACTCGGTGTCGTGCACGACTCGACACCCACGGGCCACCGAGTTGACCGGCCTGGACTACCACTTTCTGAGCGACGCGGAGTTCATCTCGCGCGAGAATCGAAGCGAATTCGCCGAATGGGCGGTCGTGCACGGCAAGCGGTATGGCACGCTCCGGTCGGAGGTGCAGTGTGTACTCGACGCCGGCCGGCACGTCCTGATGGACATCGACGTTCAGGGGGCACGCCAGTTCATCGCCAGCTTCCCCGCGTCAGTTCTGGTATTCGTCCTGCCACCCTCCGTGGATGCCCTGGTAGACCGTCTGAGGGCCCGAAACACCGAAACCGACGCCCAGCTGGCGGAGCGGCTTCGGAACGCCCATGCGGAACTTCAGGACGTAGGCCGTTATCATTATGTGGTGGTCAACGACAATCTGGACCTTGCGGTGGATACCGTGTCGGCGATCATCGATGCAGAGAGCGCCAAGCGAGGGCGGGTACACGCCCTCGATGAACAGGTATCTGAGCTGGTTTCACGTCTTGAAGAACAGATCGCCCGGTACATGAAGTAGATCGATATGATTTCCTGTAATCCCCTGATCGGAACACATCATGCGAGTCTTTACACCCAACGAAGTCACGGCGCACGCGGCGAACAAGTACCTGTCGGTACTCGTCGCGGCTAAGTTCGCCCGTGTGTTGAACGACTTCCCACGCGACCGTTCGTTGAGCGGCGAGAAGAAGCTCACTACCCGTGCGCTCGAAGAACTCTCAGCTGGTGACATTGAGTATCGCGTCATCCCGAAGCGCAAGCCGACCGAGTAGTCAACCGGAGCCGGGCGCACAGGTTGTGCGCTCGACGAGCCCGATGCCCCCATTCGACGGCCGTCGCGTGCTCCTGGGAGTGACCGGAGGGATCGCGAGCTACAAATCCGTGTCCCTTGCGCGCTCGCTGGCGCAGGCGGGCGCCGTCGTGGATGTTGTGATGACCCGATCGGCGAAGGAGTTTGTCGGCGCCATCACCTTTGAGGCACTGACCGGCCGCCCGGTTCACACCGACCTTGTGGCCGAAGGCCACGCCCTCGACCATGTCGCGCTCGCGCGACAGAGTGAACTGGTGGTCGTCGCGCCCGCCACCGCCGATTTCATCTCGCGGGCCGCGAGTGGCCGTGCGGACGACTTACTGGCCGCCTGCTTGCTCGCCACCGACGCCGCGGTGCTGATCGTCCCAGCCATGAATGACCGCATGTGGTCGCATCCGCAGACGGTGGCGAATGTCGCGCACCTACGATCCCTTGGGTACGCCGTGCTCGACCCTGGCAACGGACCGCTCGCATCGCCAGACGAAGGAGCGGGGCAGGGGCGAATGCGCGAGCCAGACGAGATTCTCCGCGCCATCAGTGGCCTGCTCGAACCGGCTGGAACGCTGACCGGAAAGAAGGTCGTCGTCACCGCCGGCCCGACCCGCGAACCGATCGATCCTGTTCGCTACCTCTCCAATCGGTCGAGCGGCAAAATGGGAGTCGCCATCGCCGCGGCGGCTAAGCGTCGAGGCGCCGACGTCATTCTGATTGCCGGCCCGATCACGGTCGCGGTACCGGCAGGGATCACGGTTGTGCACGTCGAGCGTAACGCCGAAATGGCCGCCGCCGTACGGGTCGCCCTTGGCGGTGCGGATCTGTTGGTTATGGCGGCTGCACCTGCTGATTTTCGGCCGTCGACGGTCGCGGATGCCAAGATAAAGAAGGGCACCGTCGGGGCATCCATCGGTATCGAACAGACGGACGATATCCTGATGGTCACGCGCGATGCGCGCCCCTCCGGTTGCTTCGTCGTTGGCTTCGCGCTTGAAACCGACGATGTACTGGCCAATGCTGCCGCAAAACTCGAGAAGAAAGGACTCGATCTCATCATTGCGAACGACCCCAGCGAAGTCGGCGCAGGATTCGGAGGCGACACCAACTGCGTGACGATTCTGGCCAAGGGCGCCAAGCCTGAGCCGCTCCCCCTGATGAGCAAGGACGCGGTGGCCGACGCGATCCTCGACCGCGTTGAATCGCACTGGATCGACGGTGCCCGTGGACGCTAGGGATCGCCTCCGTCAGTATCTCCTACAACGCAAGGAGATGGGCGAGCAAGACCTCGTGCTGGACGGCCTGTCCGTTGAGGATCTGCTCAAGGTCATTGGGGCGCCGGGTGGTCGCGCGGCGAATCTTGAGGCCGCGCTGGGTCCCCGGCCGACGAAACAATCCAAGCCCTCGCCGCGGCCGGAAATCATCGCGCCCCCATCAGGCGCAATCCCGGTCGCAAAAATCGCCGCTATCGCGAAGCCCGCCGCGAAGGACGCCTCGTTTGCCCCTCCCGCGGCCGCGGCTTCTGCAGCAGCGGCGAACGTCGTGTTCGACTTTCCGCCGATCTCGGTCGGCGGCGTGCTCGTTGACGGCGTCGCACCGTACGCAGGCGGCTTAACCACGCTAGGCGCTATTGCCGCCGCCGTCGGTGTGTGCACGCGTTGTCCGCTGCACTCGACCGCGACGAACGCCGTTCCGGGTGAAGGGAATCCGGACGCGAAGTTCGTCTGCGTCGGCGAGGCGCCAGGCGCCAGGGAAGACGCGACCGGCCGGCCATTCATCGGGCGTGCAGGCGACCTGTTGACCAAAATTCTTGAAGCGATCAAGCTAAAGCGCGAGGACGTATTCATTTGCAACGTTCTCAAGCACCGTCCCCCAGGCAATCGGAATCCGGCCGCCGAAGAGATCGCGGCGTGTAGTCCGTACCTGCTTCAGCAACTCGCTATCTTGCGCCCCCGCGTCATCCTTGCCCTCGGCACGTTTGCCGCGCAAACTCTGTTACAGACCACGCAGCCAATCGGAAAGCTGCGCGGGCAGATTCACCGCTTTTACGGGGTTCCGTTGATCGTGACGTACCACCCCGCGGCGCTTCTGCGAAACCCCAACTGGAAGCGCCCCGCCTGGGAAGATGTCCAGCTCGCCCGTCGAATTTTCGATAACGCCCCAGAGGCGTGAACCCGCGCGCGATGCGCGGCATGATGCATCACGCGATCGCCGTCCTCCGTACTCTGAGGACGCGGAGATGGCGGTGCTCTCAGCCATGCTGCAGGACGGGGATGCCCTCGTTCGCGCCGTCGAACTCGTCGACGAGACGATGTTTTACCGCGAAGGACACCGCCGGGTCTTCAAGGCGGCCCTCGCACTCCACCAGAACGGCGCCGTGGTCGACCCGATTACGCTCGCCGAAGAGCTGGAGCGGCAGGGTGCATTGCAAGCGGCTGGCGGACAGGAATACATCGGCGTCTTGCTGTATGCCATTCCAACCGCTGCCAACGTCGAGTACCACGCCAAGATCGTCCGTGAGAAGGCGCTCCGCCGTCGCCTGATCCAGGTGGCGCAGGAATTGGTTGTCGAGGCACACGAGTCACCGGCCGACGCCAGCGAGTTGATCGACCTGGCGGAGCACAAAGTGTTCCAAGTGAGCCAGCAGCGTGGTGGGGAAGGATTTACCCGCATCAAGGAACTGCTCTGGCCGGCCATGGAGCGCATCGAACAGCTCCGCGAAGGGGGGCCGCTCACCGGCGTGCCGAGCGGATTTGCCGACCTCGACAAGCTGACCCTCGGGTTCCAGCCAGCCGACTTAGTCATCGTGGCCGCGCGTCCGTCCATGGGCAAGACCGCATTCGTTCTGAACATCGCGCAATACGCCGCGGTCGAAGGCAATATTCCGGTAGCGATTTTCTCGTTAGAAATGAGTAAAGAATCTCTGGTGCAACGCATGCTCGCGTCCGAGGGATTCATCGATGCCCAGCGCCTCCGCTCGGGCAAGCTCACGAGCCAGGATCATTCCAACCTGGCCAAGGCGGCGGCATTGCTTGGTCAGGCGCCAATCTGGATTGACGACACGCCCGGCCTGACACTGCTGGAACTCCGTTCGCGTGCGCGCAGGCTCAAGGCGCAGTCCGATATTCAGATGGTCGTCGTCGACTACTTGCAGCTGCTGGCCGGGCCGCCGGGTGCCGAAAATCGCCAGCAGGAAATCAGTCAGATATCGCGCTCGCTGAAGATTCTTGCTAAGGAACTGTCTCTCCCCGTCATCGCCCTGTCGCAGCTCTCGCGTGCACCTGAGCAGCGCACAGGCGACAACAAGCGGCCACAGCTTTCAGACCTTCGCGAATCGGGCGCCATCGAACAGGCCGCCGACGTCGTGATGTTCATCTACCGGCCCGAGATGTACGAGCGGCCGGTAGACGATCAAGGCAATACGACCAAACTCCCGGACGGTACGCCGATCGAGGGCTACGCCGAGGTTGTCGTCGGCAAGCAACGGAACGGCCCGACGGGGTTCGTGAAACTGACATTCCGGAAGCAGTTCACGCGATTTGAAAACTGGACTTCACGCGCCCCAGCGTAACAACGAAATGGGCGCGCGCGCGCGGACCGTGTATCGCTGTACGGAATGTGGCGCCGAGCACCCGAAGTGGGCCGGCCGCTGCGATGCGTGCAGTGAGTGGAATACTCTCGTTGAAGAAGTCGCTGCGCCCCGCGCGGTCGCCGGCGCTGCGACGCGCCGGAAGGGCGGAGTTGGATCATTCGGCTCCGGTGGGCGCGTCGTCGAGACTCCACGCGTCGGCGATATCTCGTGCTCGGATTCGCAGCGCATCAAGTCCGGTATCACGGAGTTCGATTTCGTCCTCGGAGGCGGGATCGTGCCCGGCTCACTCGTGCTGGTCGGCGGAGAGCCGGGAATCGGCAAAAGCACGATGCTGCTGCAGGTGGCGGCCGAACTAGAGCAACGTGGCTCGCGCACGCTGTATGTGTCGGGCGAAGAGTCTGCGCTCCAGGTCAAGCTGCGGGCCGACCGCCTCGGCGCTTCGGCACTGCGCGTGTCGTTGATGGGAGAGACGCTGCTCGAGACAATCCTGGCGACGGCCGAGAGCAATCCGCCGGCCGTGATGGTGGTGGACTCCATCCAGACCGTATTCACCGGCGACCTCGAGGGCGCCCCGGGAAATGTCGGACAGGTGCGCGAATGCGCGGCCCGCCTCATGCGCTTCGCCAAGGATCGCGGCGTCGCCGTGCTGCTCGTCGGTCACGTGACCAAGGGAGGCGGCATCGCGGGGCCGAAGACGCTCGAGCACATCGTCGATACAGTACTGTATTTCGAAGGCGAGAGTTCGCTCGACCACCGTGTGCTGCGCGCCACGAAAAACCGATTCGGCTCGGTGGACGAGATCGGTGTGTTCCGAATGACTGAGCGCGGGTTGGTCCCCGTGGAGAATCCCTCTGCGCTTTTCCTCGGCAATCACCAAGGGCACCATGCATCGGGCAGCGCGATCACCGCACTGATCGAAGGCACGCGCCCGGTACTAATCGAAGTGCAGGCGCTGGCCGCGAAGGCAGGATTCGGTACGCCCCAGCGAGTGACGACGGGATTTGATGCGCGACGTCTGGCGCTGATTCTTGCGGTGCTGGAACGCCGCGCCGGACTGGCGTTTTCCTTGCTCGACGTGTTCCTCAACGTCGTCGGTGGCGCCAGACTTCAGGAACCTGCTGGAGATCTGGCCGTGGCAGCCGCTCTTGCATCGAGCGTACACGACCGGCCGCTCGATGCAGACGCTCTGTTCATCGGTGAAATCGGACTCGGCGGCGAAATCCGCCCGGTGTCACAGATCGAGCGACGCCTTGCCGAGGCGGCCAAGATGGGAATGAAACACGCCTACGTGTCGGACCGCGCGGTCCCGGCCCGTTCTCCCAAGCATCTGAAGGTGGTGGGGCTATCGTCGCTCGCCGACCTGTTCAAGGCGGTCGCGTCATGAGTGAGCCCGTGGTGCGTGACGTGGGCGTAGTGATCGTCGCTGCCGGCGCGAGCACGCGGGCTGGCGGTGTATCCGCTGGCGAACTGAAACAGTTTCGCTGGGTGGCCGGGAAGCCCATGCTCCTGCATACGCTGCAGGAGTTCCAGGCGCGTGACGACGTGGCGATGGTCGTGTGCGTCCTTCCGCGTCAGGTGGCCGGCGACCCGCCACCCTGGCTCTTCCAGTGCGACACGGAACGCATGCTCGTGGCGACCGGCGGTGCGGTGCGGGGAGAGTCCGTACGGAACGGACTCGAGGACCTCCCCGAATCGTGTCGGTATGTGCTGATTCACGATGCCGCGCGTCCGCTGGCGACGTCGGCGATGATCGACCGCGTGGTGATGGAAGTGCGAAAGGGTCGCGGCGCCATCGCGGCGCTTCCGGTGGTCGACACGTTGAAACGCGTCAACGAATCAGGCCGCATCGAACGGACGGTCGATCGGGCCGGGCTGTGGCGCGCCCAGACACCGCAGGGATTTCCGCGCGAGATGATTCTCGAGGCGCACGAGCACGCCCTCTTGACCGGTATTGATAAGACCGATGATGCCGCGCTCTGCGAACAGCTCGGGCTCGAGGTGGTGGTCGTGCGCGGAAGCGAACGCGCGATGAAGGTTACCGAAGAAGCAGATTTTGCCCGCGCCGACCTTTTGTACGGACTCAAGGAATGAGCCCGTCCGCGCGCGCCGTGCCGTTCTGGTCGCCAGCGGAGGTCGCCGCGGCGATCCCGGCCACGATCGAGCATCTGGCCGCACACCGCATACTTGCGTACCCGACCGAAACCGTGTACGGGCTTGGCGGCGGAATCGACCGCGCCTCGGTCGAGGCGCTGTTGGCGATCAAGCAACGCGCCCCAGGCAAGCCGTTCCTTTTACTCATCGCGGCGAGTCCAATGATCGCACGGCTCGGCTTACGACTGACACACTCCGCCGGGATGCTCGCCGCGCGATTCTGGCCGGGGCCGCTGACTCTCGTGCTGCCAGGCGGGGAACGCCGGGTGCCCGACCAGTTGCGTGGTCCCGAAGGCGGAGTGGCCGTGCGTTGGACGCCGCACACGGCCATGCAGGCGCTGATCAATGCATACGGCGACGCGATCACGTCGACGAGCGCAAACCAACCGGGCGATGCACCGGCCGCCAACGCCACGCAAATCGTGTCGCACTGGGCGGCGCAGGTCGCTGCTGGTGCGTTGCGCGTCCTTGACGCTGGCACGTTGAAGGTGTCGGCACCGTCGACGGTCGTGGACTGCACCAGCCGCTATCCCCGAGTGATTCGGCCTGGCGCAGTGTCGGCCGCCACGTTGCGAGAAGTGGCGCCAGACCTCATCGGAGATCAGTGACGTGCGCGTGCTGTTCGTGTGCACAGGTAATACCTGCCGCAGCGCGATGGCCGAGGTGATCGCACGCAACGCGGCGTCACGCAGGCCAGGGCTGGTGGTCATCTTTGCGAGTGCCGGCACGAGCGCATGGGACGGAGCACCCGCGTCGGATGGCGCCCTGCTTGTGGGACTCGAACGCCACTGCGATCTCACCGCGCACCGCGCTCGCTCTCTGTCGCGGGAGATGGTCAGCGAGGCCGACATCATTTTCGGCATGGGGCAGCACCACGTGGAACGGGCTGCGGTGCTGGGCGGTGCAGGAAAATCACACCTGCTCGCCGATTTTGCTGCGCGGTCGCCGAGTGGGCATTCGGTGGCTGATCCGTTCGGCGGCGACCTCGAGCTCTATCGCTCGACGGCCGACGATCTCGAGCGTCTGGTTGAGCTCGTGCTGACATGGCTCGCCGAAGCAGGCGGAACACGATGACGCTGAAACTGCCCGGCCGACTCGTGTTGCTTGGTCACCCCGTCGCACACTCGCTTTCACCGCGATTCCAGAATGCAGCGCTGAAGGCCGCAGGGGTCACCCTCACGTACGAAGCCATTGACGTCGCCTCTGCCGACCTCGCCCGCGTCGCAGGACTATTGCGCGAGGCAGATGCCGCTGGGAATGTCACGGTTCCGCACAAAGAGGCGTTCGCCGCCTGTTGCGCCCGGCTCAGTCCTGTGGCGCAGCGCGCCGGGGCTGTGAACACCTTTTGGACTGACGATGGCGAGTTGGTCGGCGACAACACGGACGTCGGAGGGTTCGATGCCGCAGTGCGGGTGACCGTCGGCGTACCGGAATCGCCCTGTGTCGTGGCGGTGTTTGGTGCCGGCGGTGCGGCGAGCGGCGTGCTGGCGGCCATCGAGCGGTGGGAGGGTGCGACCGCACGGGTTTGTGCGCGCACGATGACGAGGGCGGAACAACTTGTTTCGCGGTATCCGCGGTTCGCGCGCGCTGAGTGGAGCGTGGAGGCGGCAGTCGCGTCCGCGGATTTGATCGTGAACGCCACGCCACTTGGACTGGAGGGCGACGAATTGCCAGTCGACCCTGCGCTACTCGGCGGAGCAGCCCGCGTGTTTGACCTGACGTACCGGCGCGAGGGCACGCCGTGGGTGGTGGCCTGTCGCGCACGCGGCCTGGCGGCGAGCGACGGCCTCCCGATGCTCATCGAGCAGGGGGCGATCGCGTTTGAACGCTGGATTGGGTTCGAACCGGATCGTGAGGTCATGCGCGTGGCGTGCCGGTGACGGCCATGGCCGTGCTCGACCTGCTGTTCCCGCGCGCGTGCGTGGCGTGCGATTTGTCCATGAGTGACGGCGTGATCTGCGGAGTCTGCTGGTCGCAGCTCGCGCTGCTTCCGTCGCCCCGGTGCGAACGGTGCGGGCATCCCGCGCTAGCCCCAACCTGTGCCTATTGCGCCGCTTTTCCGCCGTGGGTGCGCGCCGTGCGCTCGGTCTGTTGGATTCCAGGTACGGTCGGCGGTGCCGCCGTCGCAGCCTTGAAATACGACGGATGGACGGCAATCGCTGATGCAATGGCGGTGCGGATGGCGCGAGTCCATCCGCCCGCTGACGTGATCGCCGAACGCACGGCCCTCGTGCCGGTCCCGCTCGCGCGCACGCGGCGTCGCGAGCGCGGCTACAATCAGGCCGAGTTACTCGCGCACGCGCTTGCACCGAAGCTCGGGTTACCGGTTTGGGATGATGCAGTCTTGCGTGATCGGCACACCGGCACGCAAACGCGGTTGACTCCATCGGAACGTTCTACGAACGTTCACCAGAAGGCCTTCCGCGTGAGTGATACGGTGCGTGGGCGGCTTGCTGGAGCGTACCTCATCGTGGTGGACGATGTCCTGACCACTGGATCCACGCTCAACGCGACCGCGGGCGCTCTGTTCGACGCGGGTGCGCGGATCGTCAGTTACCTCACATTCGGTCGCGCCCGTTCAGCGACCGATTGACCCTAGCTCTCACCCACGGCATTCACGATGGCACTCAAGGTTGGCATCAACGGGTTTGGCCGCATCGGCCGGCAGGTCATTCGCGCTGCGAAAGAAGCGAACGCGCCCATCGACTTCGTCGCGGTGAACGACCTCGCCGATACCACGACGCTCGCGCACCTGTTCAAGTACGATTCCGTGCATCGGACCTACAAGGGATCGGTGAGCGCCGAACCTGACTCGATCACGATCGATGGCGACCGGATCAGGATTTTCAAGGAGAAGGATCCGGCGGCGCTGCCGTGGAAGGCGCTGGGCGTGGACATTGTGCTTGAATCCACCGGCAGGTTCACCAACGCCGCCGACGCGCGCAAACACATCGATGCTGGTGCGAAAAAAGTGATCATCTCCGCGCCCGCCAAGGGCGAGGATCTGACCGTCGTGCTTGGAGTCAACGATGCCAAGTACGACCCGCAGACGCACCATATCATCTCGAACGCATCGTGCACGACCAACTGCCTCGTGCCGATGGTCAAAGTGATCCGCGACGCGTTCGGCTTCAAACACGCTTCGATGGTGACGATCCACAGCTATACCAACGACCAGAACGTCCTCGACCTGCCGCATCAGGACCTTCGTCGCGCGCGCGCAGCGGCCGTCTCCATTATCCCGACGACCACAGGCGCCGCGAAGGCGACGGCGCTGGTGATTCCGGAAGTCAAGGGCAAGATCGACGGCATCGCTATCCGGGTGCCAACGCCGGACGTCTCGCTGACCGAGCTCACCGTCGAGGTTGAGAGAACGACCACGATCGCTGACGTGAATGCGGCGTTCAAGGCCGCCGCCGATGGCCCGTTGAAGGGCATCCTGTTCTTCGCGACGGAAGAGCTGGTTTCGAGCGATTACATCGGCAACCCGCATTCGTGCATCCTGGATTCCCTCTGCACGAACGTCATTGACGGCACGATGGTGAAGGTCTCGGGCTGGTACGACAACGAGTGGGGTTACGCCTGCCGCTGCGTCGACCTCCTGCAGCTCCTTGGTAAGTCGCTCTAGGACCGCCCTGATGCAACGTAAGACGGTCCGCGACCTTCCTGCCGCAGAGATTCGTGGCAGGCGGGCCTTGGTGCGCGTGGACTTCAATGTTCCGCTCGACGGGGTCGCGATTACGGACGACAGGCGCATCCTCGCGGCAGCGCCGACGATTGCCTACCTGAGGGATCGCGGTGCGCGCGTCGTACTGCTCTCGCATCTCGGCCGTCCGAAAGCCAAGGTTGAGCCGAAGTACTCGCTTCATCGTCTCGTCGCGGCTGCCTCGGCTGCGCTCGGCACCACCGTGCAATGGTGCGGAGAAACGGTCGGCTCGGCGGCCGTCGCGGCGACGCGCGCCCTTGGTGATGGCGAGGTGCTGTTGTTGGAGAACACTCGCTTTCTCGCGGGCGAGGAGACGAACGCCGCCGCGCTTTCGCAAACACTCGGCGACCTCGGTGACTTCTACGTCAACGATGCCTTTGGCACCGCGCACCGGGCGCACGCGTCCACATCCGGCGTCGCGTCGCTCCTGAGGCCCGCAGTCGCCGGCCTGCTTATGGAGCGGGAGCTTGAATACCTCGGTCGGGTGCTCGAGGAGCCGGCCCGCCCGTTCATCGTGATACTCGGCGGCAGCAAGATCTCTGGAAAGATCGATGTGATTGAGGCGCTGCTGCCAAAGGTGGACGGGCTGCTCATCGGCGGGGCGATGGCCTGTACCTTCTACAAAGCGATGGGGTTCGAGACGGGCGGTTCACTCATCGAGCCCGATCGCGTGGAGCTCGCGGCGGAGTTGATTGCGCGGGCAGGCTTTCGGCTGACGCTTCCGCACGACGCCATGGTGTCGAGGGCCATTGAGACAGCCAAGTCGGCGCACGCGGTGAAGCGCGACGCCATTCCGCCGACGGAAGCGATGTACGACATCGGCCCGGACAGCTGCGCGTCGTACGCACGAGCCATCGGTACAGCAAAGACCATTGTCTGGAACGGTCCGATGGGGGTGTTCGAAAAGCCTCCGTTCAATGCGGGCACGCTTGCCGTCGCGCGCGCCATGGTGGACGCCACAGCGGCCGGCGCCACGACGATTGTCGGTGGCGGCGACTCCGCGGCGGCGGTGGAGCAGGCGGGGCTGGCGTCCAGCATGAGCCACGTCTCCACCGGCGGCGGCGCATCGTTGGAGTTCCTGGAGGGCAAGGCGCTTCCGGGTGTAGAATGCCTTGATCTCAAGGGGACCCATTGAAGCACCCGATTTTTGCGGCGAACTGGAAGCTGAACCATGGACCGGCTGATGCCGATGCCTTTCTGCGCCAGTTCCTCGCCTACTATCCGCGCACGCAGGATCGGACCGTCATCTTCTTTCCGCCGGCGCTGACCCTCCACGCTGTACATCTGGCACTCAAGGACCGTGCGGACATTAAGGTTGGGGTGCAGAACATTCACTCGGAAGACTACGGCGCGTTCACTGGCGAGAACTCCGCGGCCATCGCGCGCGGGGCAGGCGCCAAGTACGCGCTGATCGGCCATTCGGAGCGACGCCATATCTTTGGCGAGTCGGACGAACAGGCTGGAAAGAAGCTCGCCGCTGCGGTCCGCGCTGGGCTGACACCGGTGCTCTGTGTGGGCGAGACGCTCGCACAGCGTGAGGCGGGCGACACGGTGACTGTCGTCATCCGACAGCTCCGGGCGGGGCTGTCAACTGCCGAGCCGGCACAGGTCGCGGGGTTTATCGTCGCCTACGAGCCGGTATGGGCTATTGGCACTGGCAAGACGGCAACGCCAGGTGACGCAACGACGGTCCACCTCGCGATTCGTGAAGAGCTCCGTACACTGGCCGGTGAGCGCGCTGAGGCCGTGCCTATTCTTCATGGTGGCAGCGTCAACTGCGGCAATGCCGAGAGCCTTTTAGCGGCTCCGGAGGTCAACGGACTGCTAGTTGGCGGCGCCAGTCTTGACGCGGATAGCTGGTCCGGGATCGTGCGGACCTGAGCAACTGTGGCGTCGCCACTTGAGCGACGCCGATAAGTCGGCTATTCTTCGAAGCTTACCTCACTTCGGCAAAGTCAGGACTCCTGATGTTCTATCGAACTCTGATCGTAATTCTGCTCCTGGACGCCTTCGTCCTCATGGCCGCCGTGCTGCTGCAGGCTGGCAAAGGCGGTGGACTCGCGGCGAGCTTCGGCGGCGCATCGGCCGGCGACCAGGTGTTCGGCGCTCGCCAAACCGGCAATCTGCTCACCAAGGTCACTTGGTGGGCGGCCGGTATCTTCATTGGATTGGCCTTCATCCTTCAGCTCGCTTCGTCGCGCAGCAGCGGGCCGACTTCGGTGCTCGATCAGTCGTTCGCTCCGGCGCCAACGAAGGCGGCGCCCGCACCGTCCAGCGACCCGAGTGCGGCGCCCACTGTCCCGCTTCAGGCTCTCCCGGCCGCTGGCGACGCCAAGCAGCCTGACGGGACAAAGAAGCAGCCAAATCCCGCGACAAAGCAGCCGTAGCACCAGCGACGCAGTGAGCCTACTTCGCTCGAATCCAGGGTTCCTCCTCCTCGAGGATGGAACCCTGTTTCGTGGACAGATCGATCACGCGGCTGACCTTCCGGCTGTGGCCGAGGTCGTGTTCACGACGAATATGAGCGGGTACCAAGAAGTCTTCACGGATCCCTCGTACCGCGGCCAGATCGTCGTGATGACGTCGCCGATGATCGGCAACTACGGCACGAACGACGAAGACCCTGAGTCCGTGAAGCCTCAGGTGTCAGGCGTGATTGTTCGTGAGCTGTCGACAACGTTTTCGAATTGGCGGGCCGGCGGTGGATTAGCCGCGTACCTGAAAGCCGCGAACATCCCCGTACTTCGTGATGTGGATACGCGTCGCCTGACCCGTCACTTGCGGACGGTCGGAGTAATGCGGGGCGTCATTGGTGTGGGGGCAATCCCGAACGCCGAAGCCAAGGCGGTGCTCGATGCCTGCCCGTCCATGGTCGGATTGGACCTCGCGACCTTCGTGTCTACTGACAGGTCGTACATCTGGGGCGACGCGGCGGCCAAGCGGCACATCGTGGCCTATGACTACGGAATCAAGCACAACATCCTGCGGTTATTCGCAGAGCGCGGTTGCCGAACGACCGTCGTCCCGTCGAAGACATCCGCCGCCGATGTGCTTTCCCTGAAGCCGGACGGAGTCTTTCTTTCGAACGGACCGGGGGACCCTGAGGCTGTGACATACGCGCCGGTCGCCGTGCGGGAAATCGCCTCCAAGGGTGTACCGATGTTCGGGATTTGCCTCGGCCATCAGATCCTGGGGCTCACCTTTGGCGGCAAGACCTACAAGCTCCCGTACGGACACCGCGGCGGAAATCACCCCGTCAAAGACCTGGCCACCGGGAAGGTCCTAATTACCTCCCAAAACCATGGTTTCGCGGTGCAGGGAACCGAGTCCGGAATCGCTGGGGCGCCCGATCTTCAAGTCACGAACGTTAACCTCAATGACGGCTCGATCGAGGGATTCCGGCACAGGACATTGCCCGTATCCGGGGTCCAATACCACCCCGAAGCGGCTCCCGGCCCGCACGACGCTCAGGGCCTGTTTGATGACTTTATGGCGGCCATTGCCCGCGGCTCCGGCGCTTGACACCTGCCCACCTGGCGACCTAAACTCTAGGTGCTTAGCAGTTTAGCTGACTCCAGCAGGTTGTTGTTTCAGTCGCCACCAGTTGAGGCACTCGATGACCAAGGCAGATCTTGTCGAACAGGTTACGGACGCAATAGCGCAGACTTCGGGGCCGATGATCTCGAAGAAAGACTGCGCTCGCGTCGTCGATTCGTTCCTGGATGCGATCAAGGATGCGCTCAAGAAACAGAAAAACATCGAAGTGCGTGGTTTCGGCACGTTCAAGATTCGCAACCGAAAGACTCGAATGGCGCGGAATCCACGTACGGGAGCTCCAGTGGAAGTGAGCGCTCGCCCGGTGCCCGTGTTCAAGGCGTCGAAGGAGCTTCGTTCGCTGGTTTCTGAGATCGACGTGTCGGAACTCGCCGAGGCGTAACGAGATACCTCGGGGACATCGGGTTCCGCGCACCTGTCGGTGGCGGGGCCCGTGCTAGTTTAGGGGACAGTCCGTCCTATCGGTCCACCAGCACCACCACTGCGTGCAGCTCAACGTCCTGCTCTTCGCTTCATACGCCGAAGTCATTGGTGCACACGCCGTTGCGGTCTCCGTGCCGGAAACGGCTAACGTTGGCGATGTCGTCGCCGCAGTCCGCGCACTGGTTCCCGACAGCGAGCTGCCACCAGCGCTCGTCGCGGTGAACCAGGTCTACGCGCAGCCAAGCCAACTCGTGTGCGAAGGCGACGAGGTCGCGATCATCCCGCCCGTAGCCGGCGGATGAGTCGCGCCGCGGTCGTAGAACGGCCGATCGACGTCGCCGCACTGCAGTCCGAAGTCTCCTCGTCGGATGCTGGTGCGGTGACACTTTTTATTGGAATCGTGCGCGACACGAACTCGGGCCGGGCCGTGTTGGGGATCGAGTATTCTGCATATTCGGGAATGGCCGCACGTGAACTTGACGCGATTCTGCTCGAAGCGACAGCGGCGTTTGCGGGTGTGGCGCTTGCCGTGGAGCATCGAGTCGGCACGCTCGCCATCGGTGACGCGAGCGTCGTCATCGCAGCGGCGCATGCGCATCGCGCGCCAGCCCTCGATGCCTGCCGATACGTGGTCGAGCAACTCAAGCAGCGGGTTCCGATCTGGAAGCGCGAGTTGTATGTCGACGGCTCCCGAGACTGGGTCCACGCCCGAACGGATGGCGTCGTTAGCGAGTCCGCGCGATGACGACCGATCACACGGCCGTTCGTATCGCGACACCGGAAGGCATCGCGGTGCCAGCGTTGCGCGATCAGTTTGGGCGATCGATTGAGTATCTCCGGATTTCGGTGACCGACCGCTGCAACTTTCGTTGCGTGTATTGCATGCCGTTGGAGGGGCTCGACTGGCTTCCGAAGAGCGACATCCTGAGCTACGAGGAGATCGCGGACGTGGTACGGCAACTCGCACAGTTGGGGTTGCGACGGCTGCGCATTACTGGTGGCGAACCGACGATCCGTCCGCAGCTCGACACGCTCATCGGCATGCTCAAGGCCGTGCCAGGCGTCGATGATATCGCGCTCTCCACCAACGGCGTGAAGCTGCCCGCGATGGCGTCGTTGCTTGCGGGCGCGGGGTTGGATCGCGTCAACCTCAGCGCGGACTCTCTCAGGCCGGACCGCATCAAGGCCATCGCCCGTCGCGACCTAGGCTTCGATCCGGTCGCCGCGTTGAAGGCGGCCGTTGCCGCCGGCCTTGACCCGGTGAAGTTCAACGTTGTGGTGATGCGCGGCATCAACGACGACGAGATTGGCGACTTTGCGCGATTGACCCTCGAGCACGCCGTGCATGTGCGCTTCATCGAATTGATGCCGGTCGGCGAGATGGCAGGGCTGACGTGGGACCACGTCGTGCCGAGCGACGAGGTGTTGTCGCGGGCTTCCGAGACCGTTGGTGCGCTGGATCCGTCGGATGGACCACGACTGGGGAATGGCCCGGCGGCGTACTACCGGGCCGCGGGGGCACCGGGAACGATCGGGGTCATCACGCCGATGTCGCACACCTATTGTGGCACCTGCAACCGCGTGCGGCTCACCGCCGATGGTCGGCTGCGGACCTGCCTCTACGGCGATCACGAGGTGAACCTCCGTGACCCGCTGCGTGCCGGCGCCTCGCTGGTGCCGCTCTTCGTTCAGGCCCTCGCCAACAAGCCCAAAGAGCATCAGCTCCTGCAGATGCAGGTGGGCGGACTGAAGGCGCTCTCGCAGGTCGGTGGGTAGGTCGGGTCTCGCTCCGTCCGGCCCCGCGTTGGCGTTGAGACGCCACACGTTGGTGAGAACCGTAGCGCCCGTCGTTTCATTATCTTGAGTCGTCGAACTCCTCTCACATACAATCGAACGAACAATGGTCAATAAGATCACGGTAGTCGGCGCCGGTAACGTTGGTGCCACCGCGGCGCAGCGCATCGCGGAGAAGGAACTTGCACGCACGGTCGTGATGGTGGACGTTGCCGACGGCATCCCGCAGGGCAAGGGCCTCGACCAGTGGGAGTCGGCACCGATCGAACTGTTCGACTCGCGCGTCGTGGGCACCACTGGCTACGACGAGACGAAGGATTCCGATGTTGTGGTCATCACCGCCGGCATCGCGCGCAAGCCGGGGATGAGCCGTGACGACCTGCTCAACACCAACGCCGGCATCGTCAAGGCGGTTTCCGAGCAGGTAAAGGCGACGTCGCCGAACGCGATCATCATTGTGGTCTCCAATCCGCTCGACGTGATGTGTTATGTCGCGAAGGCCGTCTCCGGCTTTCCTCGCGAACGCGTCATCGGTATGGCTGGTGTGCTCGACACGGCTCGCTACCGCTCCTTCCTGGCGATGGAACTCGACGTCTCCGTCCGCGACATCCAGGCGATGGTGCTCGGCGGCCATGGTGACACGATGGTCCCGTTGATCAGCTTTACCACCGTCAGTGGCATTCCGATCACCCAGTTGATGGCCAAGGATACGCTCGATGCGATTGTCGACCGCGCCCGCAACGGTGGCGCCGAAATCGTCAAGCTTCTCAAGACCGGTTCGGCGTACTATGCGCCGTCGGCAGGCGCCGTGCAGATGGTCGAGGCGATCGTCCGTGACCAGAAGCGCATCCTGCCCTGTTCGGCCTGGCTCGAGGGCGAGTACGGTATGACGGGACTCTTCCTCGGCGTCCCGGTCAAGCTCGGCCGCAACGGCATCGAACAGATCATCGAAGTGTCGCTCACAGTCGACGAGCAGGCCGCATTGGCGAAGAGCGCCGAAGCGGTGCGCGAACCGATGAGCGTCGTGAAGCTCTAAGCGAGATCTAGCATCCGGTGCGCCGAGCTCTCGGCGCACTGGATGCTAGATCTTTGGCAGCGTCACCCCACGCTGCCCCTGATACTTGCCCTTCTTGTCCTTATAGCTCGTAATGGGCGGCTCGCCCTCGAAGAAGAGCACCTGCGCGATACCCTCGTTGGCGTAGATTTTTGCGGGCAGGGGGGTCGTGTTCGAAATTTCGAGCGTCACGTGGCCTTCCCACTCCGGTTCAAACGGCGTCACGTTCGTGATGATCCCGCACCGGGCGTACGTACTCTTGCCCACAGTGATGGTGACCACATTGCGCGGAATCCTGAAGTACTCGACGCTCCGAGCCAGCGCGAATGAGTTGGGCGGCACGATACACACATCGCCCGTGAACTCGACAAACGATTTCGGATCAAAGTGTTTCGGATCGATCACGGAACTTAGTACGTTCGTGAAAATCTTGAACTCCGAAGCGACGCGCATGTCGTAGCCGAATGAGCTCACGCCGTACGAGACGACGCCTTCGCGCTGCTGTGAACTTTCGAATGGCTCGATCATCCCGAGCTTCGCCTGTTCAATGATCCAGCGGTCATTCTTGATGGACATGCGCAGGGGGGGGGGTGAGTGAAGGGGGAAAGATACGGCGGTGAGCGCAAAAGGTCTTGGGACAAAGCGTTGACACTAGTTCGCCCCGCTCAATACCTTAAAAGTGTCGCTTGTGAACTCTTTCACGAGCCAGCATCTAACGAATGGACCGAACTTACCTCCCCATCCTCTTCCTCGCCGGGTTCGTAGTCGTGAACGCGGTGGGAATCCTCGGCCTCTCGCACTTTACCGTACGCTCACGCCCGACGCCCGAGAAGCAGACTCCGTATGAGTCTGGCATCACGCCGCTTGGCGATGCTCGCGAGCGGTTCAGCGTCAAGTTCTATATGGTCGCGATGCTGTTCATTGTTTTCGACATCGAAACCGTTTTCATGATTCCGTGGGGCGCCTTCTACCGGCAGCTCTCGTGCGCCGTCCCTCTTGTGGCGGGCGCCTGTCCGACCGGGCAGCTATCGTTCTTCGGTCTCGCGGAGATGGTGGTCTTCATGGTGATCCTTCTGGTCGGGTATATCTACGTTTGGAAAAAGGGAGCGCTTCAGTGGGATTGAGCGGCGCAGACTTTGCCGGCCATGGCGACGCGACTACCATGGTCGAGATGGACGCCCGTCCAGGCGAATCGTGGGTCACCACGAAACTCGATTTTCTCGTCAACTGGGGCCGTGCCAACTCGCTCTGGCCGATGCCGTTTGGCACGGCGTGCTGCGCGATTGAGTTTATGGCCAGCGCGGCAAGCAAATTCGATCTCGCCCGTTTCGGCATGGAACGTATGGCATTCTCGCCGCGCCAGAGTGACGTGCTCATCTGTGCTGGCCGGGTCCCGTACAAACTCGCGCCAATTATCCGTCGCATCTGGCAACAGATGCCACAGCCCAAATGGGCTATCTCGATGGGCGCCTGCGCGTCCACCGGTGGCATGTTCGACAACTACGCCGTCGTGCAAGGCATCGACACGATCATTCCGGTTGACGTGTACGTCCCCGGTTGCCCGCCGCGCCCCGAAGGCCTCATCTACGGCATCATGATGCTGCAGAAGAAGATTCTGAACGAGCGCAACGCCGATTCGCGGCTACGCGACGAAATGCAGCCTGATCCGACGAGCAAGCTCTACATCCCGGCATCACGCATCGACGAACTCGCCGAACCGTTCGGTAACTCTGTGCATCAGACGCGGTCCGCACCGTGAGTGCCGTGTCTCAACCGTTTGCGATTGTCTACCCTGGCTGGGACAGCGACGCGACGCCCGCGACCCCGAGAAACGTTCCGGTGAGCGGTGGCGAGCAGGGCCCTGCGGCGGCCGCGGTACAGGCGCAGTTCGCGGGCGCCGTCGTTCGCACCGTGGTCTCGCGTGGCGAAACGTCACTGATCGTCAACGCGACAGAGATCCACGCCATGATCGCGTGGCTCAAGGACGATCCGACGCAGAGCTACGAATATCTTTCCGATATCACGGCGGTCGAGCACCGCGACCTCGCGTTGGCCATTGAAGTCGTCTGGCATCTGCGCTCGCTGCGCTTCCGCCGCTTCATTCGCCTGAAGGTCCTGATCCCGAAGGGAGAGACACTCAGCGTGCCGAGCGTGTGGGATCTATACAAGGCTGCGGACTGGCTCGAGCGCGAGTGCTATGACATGTTCGGTATCACGTTCACCGGGCATCCCGACCTGCGGCGCATCCTGCTGTGGGAGAACTACAAGGAAGGATTCCCGCTCCGGAAAGATTTCCCGTTGCGCGGCCGGTTCAGCCGGTCCGAGCAGCTCAAGAACGCGCTCGCGGCGAACCCCGAGGCGCGCTATTCCATGGAAGAACTGTCCATCGCGGACGCGTTCGAAGAGCTGCCGCTCGACATGCGCCGCCGGATCGCCTCCGGCCCGAAGACGGGCGAATAGGATGGGCAAGCGAACGGTCGAGGTGGAACTTTCCACCACGGGTATGGGACTCGACGGCAAGCCGCAACGCGTCCCGCTCTTCGTTGGTGGCGATCCGGCGGGACTGGCCATCGCCGCGCCGCCCGCGATGGAGCCGGAGCTCGAAGGTGAGCATATGCTCATCAACATCGGACCTCAGCACCCCGCCACACACGGTGTGCTGCGCCTCGTGCTGGAGATGGATGGCGAAACGATCGTCCGCTGCATCCCGCACGTCGGATATTTGCACTGCGGGTTCGAAAAGATCGGCGAGTATCGCCAGTACAACCAGATCATCCCGTGGACCGATCGAGAGGATTACCTCAACTCCATTGGTAACAACGTGGCCTTCGCGCTCGGTGCGGAGCGCCTGTTCGGCATCGACATCACCCCGCGGTGCACGGTCCTCCGCGTTATTGCGGCTGAACTGTCGCGCATCGCATCGCACCTCGTCTGGATGGGCACGACCTGCATCGACATCGGCGCGTTCACGCCGTTCCTCTGGGGGTTCCAGGAACGCGAGAGCGTGTACAACCTGCTCGAAGGCTGGGTCGGCGCGCGCCTCACCACGAGCGCGACGCGAGTCGGCGGTATGGCGGCAGATATTCCCGACAATTGGCTCGAGGGCCTGCAGGGCTTCATTCGGACCTTCCCGAAGACGATCGACGAGTGCGAGCGGATGCTCACGAAGAACGCCATTTGGGTCGGCCGGACCGTCGGACTTGGCGTGATGGCGCCCGGCGAAGCGATCAACCACGGGCTCTCGGGTCCGCTTCTGCGCGCTTCGGGTGTGGCCTACGACGTGCGCAAGGATTTTCCGTACCTCGACTACGAGACGTACGACTTCGACGTGCCGGTCGGTACGGCCGGCGACGTGTACGACCGGTTCCTCGTACGTGTGGAAGAAATGCGGCAGTCCGTGCGCATCCTCGACCAAGCGGTCAAGCGCCTGCCGGACGGTCCGATCAACATTGACGATCCGCGGGTGATTCTCCCGCCCAAGCACAAGGCAACGAACGAGATGGAATCGATGATCCATCACTTCAAGAATGTGATGGAAGGTCCTCGCCCGCCGATCGGCGAGTGCTATGTGGCTGTCGAGAGTCCCAAGGGCGAGAAGGGCTACTACATGGTTTCAGACGGAACGTCGAAGCCGTCGCGCTGGCGCATTCGCCCGCCGAGTTTTGTGAATCTCTCGGCGATTCCGAAGATGGTTGAGGGGCATCTCCTGTCCGACGTGATCGCGATCAACGCGTCGATCGACATTGTCATGGGAGAGATCGACCGATGATCGCTCAGTCGCTCGCCGCATCGCTCTCCGCTGAGCTCATCGCATGAGTGCACACGAGACTGTTCCGTATACACCGGTCTTCGTTGGCAAGCGGAAACTGGACCTCGACGCGATTCTGCTTCGATACCCGACCAAACAGGCCGCGCTGCTCCCAGCGCTCTGGATTGTGCAGGAGGCACGCGGCTGGGTGAGCGAAGCGGGGGTGACCGAAGTCGCTGCCGCGCTCGAACTCAGTGCGGCCTACGTCAAGGGCGTGCTCACGTTTTACACCATGTATCACCAGCACCCGGTCGGCAAATACTTCATCCAGGTGTGCACCACGTCGCCCTGTCTGTGTGCGGGCGCCGAAAAAGTCGCCGAGGCGTTTCTGCAGCACACCGGCTGCAACGAACTCGGGGTCACGTCGCCAGATGGCAAGTATACGGTGATCGAAGTTGAGTGCCTCGGCGCCTGCGGGTTCGCGACGCCGGTGCAAATCAATGCTGACACGCTCGAGAACGTTACCGCCGATACGGTTCCGCAGATCCTGGCAGGGCTTAAGTAATGGGTTACCCGCACAAGACACATCCTCGCGAGACGGCCATTCTCTCGAAGCACTTCGGCGATTCCGGGGCGCGTTCGCTCGACGGCTGGAAGCAGCGCGGTGGATATCGCGCGCTCGAGCAGGCGCTGTCGACTCCGCCGGCGGAGATCGTGGATGCAGTGAAGGCGTCAGGCCGCCGCGGCCGCGGGGGTGCCGGGGTTCCGGCCGGCATGTAGTGGTGGTTCATGAAGCCGGGCGTCGGCAAGCC
>SXGR01233148.1_pt1 | contig 24783 bp, 22 predicted proteins | sample 3174711 | NCBI WGS metagenome assembly SXGR01 (sample SAMN11356860, study PRJNA531348) | freshwater metagenome | isolation source: freshwater sample F1-60 | place: China: Fuxian Lake, Yuxi | collected 2017-12-25
CTCCCCCGAGCTCATCGCGCGCATGGGCCGCGAGATCGCCGGACTCAAGTACATCAAGTTGGAGGACTACCCGGCGCCAGCGAAGATGGGCCGCATCCAACAGCACGGCCCCGACGCTATCGGCATCTTCGGGGGGCTCGGCGGGATGTATTTCTTGGAGGAGCTACAAAGAGGTTCTCTGGGCATAATGACGGGCTTCGCTTGGCCCGAAATTCTCGTCGGCGTCTACAACGCCTTCCAGAGGGGAGACCTCGCGAGGGCCGCAGCTATCTTCGACCGCTTCCTGCCTCTCATCCGCTTCGAGTTCCAGCCTAAGATCGGCCTGGCGTACAGGAAGCACGTGTTCCGCAAGCGGGGCATCTTCGACACCACAGTCATCCGCCCTCCAGGCATGCAGCTCGACGATTACGGTCGGACCGAGCTGGAATCGGTCATCCGGCGGGTTGGACTCGACTTGGAGACTGTCGGGTCTCATCCGGTGAGCTTCGCTTGACGGCCACGGTCCAGATCTGCAGCCGGCACCGTGGCTGCGCTGAGGCGCCTGTTTCATGCGGGCAAGCTTGAAGCGGCTGCGCAAGTGCAGCGCCGCTTGATCCCGGTAAACATGCTGCTGACTGCGCGTTTGGGTATTGCCGGCCTGAAGACAGCGCTACCACTGCAGGGCTTGTATGGCGGGCTGGTGCGCGCGCCGCTGCTGCCGCAGTCCGAAAGCGAGCCCGCAACCGTGCGTGCAGTGCTGCAGAAAGCCGGGCTGCTCCCGTAATGCATTGCCGCCGGCACGCCCACCGCAGTGTGCTCAATCTCTAAAAAAGTGTGTGAGGCCGCATGCATGCGCATGCGGCACGTTAGGTAAGGAAGTTGCTCTTGCGCAGGTAACCGCCAACTTGCAGCTGTTGACATAACTTCGACAGCCGATCAACCCGCAAGTAGCACGCCTGCTTGTGGAGCGAGTCGCAAGCCATCGAATGGTGGCACCAAGGTGCCGCACCGCAGCTCATGCACGTGCAGGGTTGCAGCCCTACGGTCGTGCCACAGCAGCCGGTGATTTTCCGTAGTTTGCTAGTCAAACTCGCGCGCCTATCAGTACAACAATTTTGCATGAACCATCCCCGATCTCCGGACGGCTTGCCCCCGCGTTTTTGCGCCAACAAGAGATGTGAAGCTCCAAGCAGTGTGTCCGCCGCTACGCCTGCTGTACAAGGAATGTGAGCGTTTCGACAGCCCGCTTTTCAACCAGCCCTGAAATTGGAGGGGACAATGCTTGCCGCTGTTGTAGTCCAAGCACAAGGCCTGACGCGCCTGCATGGCTCGGGTGACACCGCCATTCGATCAGGTCGCGGCGCGGTACTCATGCTCAATCCTTTGCTTTATGCGCGTGAAATGGGTTGTCCCATTGGCGTCCTGCAATCCTGTGAGATGGGATTCAAAGTTTATGAAAGAATTAGATTTCGGCATATATGCCAAGTCAAGTGTTTTTATTTGTCACACGGCAAACCTGCCAGCAGAAGTCAGGCATGATCAGTGGACGCCCCCTGCGGATGTGGAAGCAGAGCCGGTCCCGGAACTGGAGTTTAATCAGATGTTGGGTTGGTAATTCTGCGATGCAGGAATGGCACGTGCGGCGGAGCGAGGGTGGGCGTGGTCCAGCCGCTCGCAGAGCGCACTGAATGTTTACGACTGCCGATGCCGGATTGAAGACATTGTGCAATTTCCGTATTTACGCGGTTCGTGTCTCTTTGAATATCCAACAAAAGTAATCATTGACCATTAGGTAATGGCGGGGTGGAAATTAGTGCAAATTGGTACTTGACAAAAAAAGGTCTAGTTATTACAATTTTTGTGTGTGGCGGCTCGAATTTCCAATCCATTGAAGCTCTTGAGATTATGTAATGGCTTCAATGGTAATCATCCAAAAATCAAAACACTTAAATTAGTTGATAATGATCTGCAAAGCAAAATCCTGCTTGAGGCCGAGTAGACTTTTTGATATCTATGTTTTTTTTCTGAAAAATTAGCCGATACGATCTATACCTTGCAAAAGAATAAATTTGCACAATTATGGTCTCAAACAATGGATGAAATTCCGCAAGAGGATAGAAAATGAGTTCATTACTCTACATCATACGAAGAATTTTGTGGATGATCCCCGTTCTTTTGATTGCCGTGTTTATTGTTTTTGTTTTATCGCGTGTAATACCTGGAAATCCAGTTTACCTTATTGTAGGGTCTATGGATGCCGGACCTGAGGTGTACGAAAGGGTCACTCGAGAGATGGGGTTGGATCGTCCAATATTGGAACAGTTCTGGATGTATCTGGGTGATCTGGTACATTTTGATTTGGGCACAGCCTGGCATACCAGCAATCCCGTCAAGGTTGATATCGCAGCGAGACTGCCAGCCACAATTGAGTTGGCTGGAGCGGCATTCCTGCTGTCGGTATTTATCGGTATTCCCCTTGGTGTGTTTTCCGCCATTAATAAAGACAAGATCGCGGATCACAACATCAGGATTGGCAGTCTGTTGGGAATTTCTATCCCTGAATTTTGGCTTGGATTGATGCTGGTTTATGTACTTGCTTTTCAACTAGAAATATTTCCGCTTCCCATCGGCCGTATAGGTATTGGCGTTGCTTCACCTGAACACATTACTGGCTTGTATACCGTTGATTCCATCCTGACTGGAAACATAGAGGTGCTCAAATCAAGCCTTAGCTACCTCATTCTTCCTGCCCTAACATTAGCCTTGGGGCAAATAGCAGGCGTAACCCGTATGGTGCGCAATACGATGGTTGAAGTGTTAGCCTCTGATTATATTCGGGCCGCTAGGGCGTTTGGAAACCCGGATAATAAAATCCACTATCGGTATGCGTTGAAAAATACATTAATTCCAACCATGACCTTTATTGCTGGCGGGGTTCTGTTTTTGCTCGGGCGGGATGTTGTGGTTGAGGTGGTATTTGCCTGGCCAGGGGTGGGACTATACGCTATGGAAAGTATTTTTGTTAAAGACTATCAAGGTGTTCAGGCAGTTACGCTACTTATGGCGGTAATCTCTGTAACAGTTTATTTGATTGTAGATATTCTTTACTATATGGTCGATCCTCGGGTTAAATATTAGGAATTTTTCATCGGATAGTATGGAGAGTTCACTAGTGAGGCAAAATGATTGAAACTATCCCAAAAGGCGACATACCATATGATGAGGAATCCTTCAGGAAAATTGAAAACGTCTCATTTTATTCATATGCTTGGTATGTCATAAAAAATAATCCAGTGACTTTGATCGGTACATTTATCCTTTTTCTGTTTATTTTAATGGCTTTAGCAGCTCCAATTATTACCCCATTTGGTCCGATTGAAATAAATGTAAAACACAGATTACAACCACCCAGCCCAACACATATATTTGGTACAGATAAACTGGGAATGGATATTTATTCACGGGTAGTTTACGCTACTCGAACTGATTTATTAATTGCTTTCGGTGGTGTTGCCCTGGCAATGCTGATAGGGGTACCCCTTGGGGCAATAATTGGCTACAGCCCTTCAAAATTTGATGAAGTAGCCATGCGGATCGTGGATGGAATCAATGCTTTTCCAATGTTTATTCTTGCGTTGGCAATCGCAGCCGCCATTGGTCCGGGTATTGGTAATGTAATCATTGTCGTAGCTTTTGTAAATTTTCCGAATTATTTAAGGCTTGTTCGTGGTCAGGTATTAAGCCTTAAGCAGCGCCAATTTATTGAAGCAGCCCGCAGTATTGGTAACAGCCCAATGAAAATTATCTTCTGGCACTTGCTGCCAAATACATTGGGTCCAGTCCTTGTTTTGGCCTGTTTGAATAGTGCTTGGGCGATTTTGACTGCCGCCGCTTTGAGTTTCGTCGGTGTAGGGGTTCCTTTGCCCGCTCCGGAATGGGGATTGATGGTCAATCAGGGCGTTCGATATGTTACTTCTGGAGAATGGTGGATCTCATTTTTTCCTGGAATGGCGATTGCATTAATTGTTTTAGGTTTGAATTTGGTTGGTGATAGTGTCAACGATATTGTTGACCCAAGAAGAAGATTTCGCTAGATGAGGTTATTGAGTGAATGAATTGTTGAGTATTGAAAATATTGTCATGCATTTTAAATTACGCCGGCATACTGTTAAGGCGTTAAACGGTGTGGATCTCACTATAAGAACTGCTGAGGTGCTGGGACTCGTTGGAGAAACCGGGTCTGGCAAATCCATGACCGCATTGACTATTCTCAATTTATTGCCCCCCCAAGGAAGAATCTTAGGCGGCCAGATAAGATTCGATGGTGAAAATTTGCTTGATAAGACTGAAGAAGAAATGAAAGGAATCCGCGGCCGCCAGATTTCCATGATTTTTCAAAATCCGAGAGAATCCTTAAATCCGGTAATAACAATTGGCGAACAAATTATGGATATCTATCAGGCCCATTTGGGGGCTTCCAAACAAGAAGCCTACGACCACTCTGTGAAAATGTTAAAGGCTGTTGGATTGTCTGATGTGGTGTCGTTGTTAAATGCCTACCCACATCAATTAAGCGGCGGGATGTGCCAAAGGGCCATGATAGCGATGGCGTTGTCCTGTAATCCGCGTCTTCTGATTGCAGACGAGCCCACCACCGCATTGGATGTTACGGTTCAGGCAGACGTGTGTGACTTAATTCTTGACATGGTCCGTTCTGAAGGGGCTAGCTGTTTGTACATCACACATGATTTAGGAGTGGTTGCGCAAATATGTGATCGCGTTGCGGTTATGTATGCCGGCAGTGTCGTTGAGAGCGGTTCTGTTCACGAGATTTTTGAAAGTCCCCAGCATCCTTATACCCAGGGATTAATTGACTCAACCCTGCGGGTAGACCGTAATAGCCCAATCACAGTAATTCCTGGTGATGTGGCGGATGCTGCCAGATTTCCTCTTGGATGCCCATTTCACCCCCGTTGTGTTTATGCGAGGGATGTTTGCAAAATCTCTTGTCCGGAGTCGTTAGAATTGGGAGAACGACGTAGAGTGGCTTGTCATAAAGTAATCCAAGGTTGGTCAAATGGAAATTAATAAACACAACTATATTCTGGATGTAATTGATCTAAAAAAAGAATTTGACCTCCGCCAATGGTTTTTTATGCCTGAACGAATTCTCAAACCCGTGGATGGTCTATCCTTCTCTTTAAATACTGGAGATACAATGGGATTGGTAGGAGAAAGTGGCTGTGGTAAGAGCACTGTCGCCAGGTGTATTCTCCAATTGTTACGGCCTACCCACGGTAAGGTTGTCTTTCAGGATGTGGATCTAGCCCGATTATCTGAACGTGAGATAAGACCAATACGCCGTTTTATGCAAATCGTGTTTCAAGACCCTGGAGAATCACTCAATCCACGTATGATGATCAAAGACGCAATTTCTGAACCCCTTGTGCTGGCTGGCGGTTTATCAACCAAAAAAAGAAATGAACGGATTTCGGAAGTAATGCAGCTGGTAGGTTTATCTCCAGATTATCTGGACCGCTATCCGCACCAGTTCAGCGGCGGGCAAAAGCAGCGTATTGCTATTGCCCGTGCCATCGTCACCTCCCCAAAATTCATTATTCTGGATGAACCCACCTCCGCTCTGGATGTTTCCGTTCGAGGACAGATATTAAAGCTGCTGATCCGGCTGCAGGAAGAACTAAACCTGACCTATCTCTTTATTACCCATGACTTGAGTGTCATCCGCCACGTATGTCAAAGCGTGGCTGTGATGTATCTCGGCAGGTTTGTGGAAACGGGTCCAATTAACAAGGTGTTTGAAAATCCGCTTCATCCCTATACCAAGGCGCTGCTTTCTGCGGTACCGGTACCGGATCCGCAGATTAGAAGAAACAGGATCAAACTTGCAGGCGAGATTACCAGTGCAATTAACCTCGGAGTTGGATGCCCGCTTTATCCCCGCTGTCCATCCCGTATGGATCACTGCCAAGAATTTACACCGCAGCTGCACCCTGTGGATCAAGATCATTCGGTCTCATGTTTTCTCTATTACGACCCAAGGAAATGATCTCTTGTAGACATTATTAGATAAATTAAAAATGACATTGGGCGAATTATGATGGCAACAAATATGAGGTGGGACGAGTTTGCAGAAGCAGCAGTTCGAAGGTTAATTAATCCTGAAAAAGGAAGACCATTTTTAATTCTGGCTGATACAGCTACCGATCCGGGATTAGCCCAGGAATTATTGGTTGCGGGAATCCGCTATGGAGCAGATACCCAGCTATCAGCATATGAACGGAAAGCATGGGGGGAAAGAGCTGTATTTGGACCAATTGTTGGGGGGGCAATTTTGGCCAGTAAGTACATTTTTTCAATGCATACTAATATGGTCAACCAGGATTTTACGCGGAAAGCATTAAGAAATGGTACGCGCATCCTGGTTACCCAGCCGTGGGGAATAGAGAACTTCCTCATCAGTGGATTTCTCGATATCAATTATGAGGCGCAGGTGAAAAACGGCGAAGTAACTGTAGGTTTGTGGAATAAAACGAAACACTGCCGGGTGGTATCCGATTTGGGTACTGATATCAGTTTGAGCATGGAAGGCCGTAGAGCAATGAATGGGGATGGAGTTCTGACCGAGGATGGTGAAATTGAATTTTCCCCGGGGGTTCAGGTCTCAATTGCTCCAATCGAGGAGACAAAAAATGGCAAAGTTGTAATTGATGCCAGCGATAATATTCAAGGGGTGTTCCGGCGGCCATACACGATGTACCTTGAAAATGGTGCCATTACCCGGTTGGAAGGTGGATTTGAAGCGACGACAATGGAAGAGTGGCTGCGGACTCCCAATGATCCCACCATTTACAAGGTCTGCCATTTCACGATCGGCTTGACAAAAGCTGGTATTGTGGGTAATATGTGTGAGGATGAACGCCTGATTGGCAGTGTCGATTTTGGATTTGGTAACCAGCCGGAAGATCTGGGTGGCACAGTTGGTAAAGGTTCCTACCACATGGATATCATTCTCAGTTCCCCCACAATCTTTATCGATGATGTACCCATGATCGATCGGAATAAATTGAATTATGAGTTGGGTTATTTGGAAATGTAACGGTTGTGTTGCTGAAGAAAGTATCCATTTACTGGATGAAAGGAGGGATATGGTGTTAGGCAGTTTATAACAGTTACTATGAATATGAATATGAACATGAATATTATTAGACAGAATGCCAAAAGGAGACTACTGATGAATATAAAAGAGTTTAAATATAAAATATTTGTTTTTTCTATTGTTCTGACTTTCATACTAAGTGCCTGTCAACCGGCGATGACGGAAGTCCCCGAGGTTCCTCTTGTTCAAGAGGCTGAAAAAGCCACGGAAGTGGTTGTTGCCCCAACAAAAGTTCCTGCTCCAATCGTAGCACCCCCAGCTCCCACTGAAATACCAATGGAGGAAGAAACAGTCCTCAGGGTAGCCGTATCCGGTGAGATTGAGAGTCTTGATGTCCACCAACTGGCGGCCGCAAGATCATGGTCTGTTGCCTTTGCAATCTATGGGATGGCTTTCAATTATGGATTTGAAACAGATCCAGCAACTAGTTTAACCTATGCCAATGCAAATTACCAGCCCGGATTATTTGAAAGTTGGGAAAAACGGACCGAGGGCGACCAGATTGTTTATAAAATCAAAATCCGCAAGGGCTGCATGTTTGAATCCGGCAACGAGTTGACAGCAAAGGATGTTGCTTACAGGTTCGAGCGCATGGAAGGGTTACGCCCTTGGAATAACACGGCTTATGGTTGTACCAAGGGAAAGGATTGTGTCAAGATCCTCGATGACTATACCATAGAAGAATGGCTAGATACTCCAAATCCAATTACCGATATTGGAATGCGTCCAATAAACTCAATGATCGTGGATTCTGAGGTGTTGAAGGAGAACTCAACCACCGAGGATCCATGGGGACATGAATATCTCCGTCTCAATGGTTTGGGTGTCGGGCCATATCGAATTGCAGAGAATACTCCTGGTGTTGAAATGATCCTTGTTAAAAACGAAGATTATTGCGCACCGGAGAATATGCACGGATATTATGACAAGATCGTATTAAAAGTCATCCCCGATGTATCTCAACAGAGTCTTTTACTCCAGAAGGGTGAGATTGACATTGCACCAGAACTCCCTGCAAAAGAAGTACTCGATCTGTTAGATGTACCAGGGGTAAAAGTATTCTCATTCGCATCTACAAAGATGGTCAACCTGGGATTAAACAACAAGATTAAACCATATGACAATGCAAAGGTCCGCCAAGCATTGGCTTACGCTGTCCCATATCAAGACATCATGGATGCAGTATATCAGGGCCAGGCCCAGAAACCCGGTGGATTAATCACCAGGGGTACAATCGTCTCAACAGATAAGTACTGGATTTATGAATATGATCTGGAAAAAGCAAAACAACTGCTAACAGAGGCGGGTTATCCAGAAGGTTTTGAAATGGATATTGTCATGGATATGTCATATGGACAATTTGAGGAAGCGGCAATCCTGATTATGGATTCATTTGCAAAAATTGGGATTAAGGGAAGGATAGTAAAGGAAGCATCATCTGCGTACCAGGAAAAACTGCGCAAGAAAGAGCAGCCAGCCTTTATCTATGACATGCTGTCCTGGGTGAATGATGTTGGCTATACCTTCTCCATGGTCTGGATGCCAACAGGTTTTGCTAACTACGTCATGTATGAGAATCAAGAGTTGATGGATGCTGTGAATGAAGCTTGGAAGGTGATGGATCCAGACGTCCGATTTAAAATGTATGACCCGATAATCGAGATATTGAATACGGATGTCCCGGCAATTGTGTTGGTTCAGCCAAATTACAATGTTGCCATGCGGGATACTCTCCAGGGTTTTACAAAATATCCTGAAGAGTTAGCCCGTTACTTTGAGTTGAAACCAATTGAATAAGCCGGATTGAAGTGAACTAAGGAGATCCACTTCGATAATCCTGAGTGGATCTCCTGAAAAGTCTAATATTTTAGGTTTGAAGAATTCTCATGAGTACGAACGGCGCGTATTTTGGTCAGATGAAATTTCGAGGGCGACCAGATGATCAACTCAAGAACCGGTTTTCAGAAGGCGGATTGATGTACAAGAATGAAGTAATGCATTCAATGGATTTATTAAAAGGTTCGATTGATTTGCATATCCATGCCGGTCCCCACCTGCCAACCAACCAGCGGCGGGTCAATCCTGTACAGGCGGCGTTGCAGGCAAAAGAATGGGGTATGCGGGCGATTGCATACATGGATGTGTTTATGAACAGTGCTGGCATCGCCTCGATGGTGCGCCAGAGGGTTATAGATTTTGATGTTTTTGGAGGCATTCTCCTGAACACCATTTATGCGGGCATGAATCCACGGGCAGTAAAAACAGCACTCATGTACGGGGATGGTGCCAGGTTTGTTAGTTTTGGAACCCACTCCACCCATTTTAAAGCCAGCACTGAAGGGAGGTACATTAATGGTCAGCCTGTTCAATTCAAAGATCTGGATGCAGAGTTTCGCAAACAGGAATGGGAACGCTCCATCCGGATACCCTTAGAGGATCCTGTTCCAGAAGAATTAGATGAAATTATGCACCTGGTTGCCGACAATCCCCAAGTTTACCTTGTAACGGGCCATGTATCTGCCGGGGAAGCTTTGCGGGTAGTGGCACTTGCAAAGAGATACCATATCAGCAAAGTTCTGGTTTCATCTATCGCAGTTGATCAATTTTCCATGGATCAATGCAAGCAGGCCATAGATGCCGGTGCCCTGTTGGAAAGATCCTTCGTATCTTATGTTGGAACTGGCAGCATCTCCAGAACTAACTATTATGTGGAGCGTGAGTTTAATAATGAGTTGAGTTCAGAGGAAATAAAACCAGGCCGCTATTCCGGGGGCCTCACGGGATTGGCAAAGGAAATAAGAGAATTGGGGCCTGAAAATTTTGTTCTGGATACGGATTACGGCACACATACATTATCTACTCCGGTTGAAGGGATGCGCCAGTTTATTGCCTGCATGATTGAATTGAGATTTTCCGACGCCGAGATACAACAAATGACCAGAATAAATCCAGCATTCCTGCTTGGGATAGATCAGGTTTTGTAAGAGGTATTTTACTTAAGAGGACAAATAACTGATGAATTGTTTGGAAGTCTGGCAACGAATTAATGAATATCAAAAAAGGAATAGGAGAAAATCACGATGAGTACAAATATGCGATGGGGCGAATTTGCAGAAAACGTTGTCAGAAGGTTGATTAATCCAGAGAAGGGCAAGCCATTCTTAGTTATCGCAGATACTGCTACAGATCCCGGTCTGGCCCAGGAAATGCTTGTAGCGGGAATCCGGTCTGGTGCCGATACGCAGTTATTAACCTATGAGCGTAAAGCGTGGGGTGAAAAGGCCGTCTTTGGTCCGATTGTCGCTAATGCTGTACTGAACAGCAAGTATATCTTTGGTCTGCATACCAATTTCTGTAACCAATCCTTTACACGGGAAGCGCTCAAGAAGGGCGCCCGGATTTTATCCACCCAGCCGTGGGGAGTTGAAGACTTTTTGATTAAAGGATTTTTAGACATTGACTATGATGCCCAGGTGCGCAATGGCTGGAAGGTGGTTGATATTTGGGATAAGGCAAAAAAATGCCACATAGTATCAGATTCTGGAACGGATATCAGTTTCAGCCTGGAAGGGCGCCTGACCAAAAATGGCGATGGTTTGCTTACCGAAGATGGAGAAATGGACTACTTTCCTGGTGTCCAAGTCACTATTGCACCGGTTGAAAAGACGATCAACGGCATCATTTCAGTGGATGCCAGCGATAATATTCAGGGAGTAGTGGCTAAGCCTTATACCATGACTGTTGAAAAGGGAGTTATCACCAAGGTGGAGGGTGGGATGGAAGCCACCCGCATGGCTGAATGGCTTAAGTCCCGAAATGACCCGGTTATATACCATTTATGCCATTTCACAATAGGATTAAACCCCAAAGCGGGAATCAGCGGCAACATGATTGAAGATGAGCGTTTATTAGGCGGCGTCGACTTTGGTTTTGGCAGCCAACCGCCAAGCCTGGGCGGGACGGTTGGATTGAGTCCGTATCACATGGATGTCATGCTGGGTTCACCAACTATTTATGTTGATGACGTGGTGATGATCGATAAAAACAAGCTCAATAATGAGTTTGGTTTTGAAGAAATGTAGACGCAGAATTATTGTTACTGATCAGGAGGGAGGAAGAAAGATTGATCAGAGAAAATCATAATTATTTCCAAATATAAAATATTAATCGTACAAACAAATTTTACAGGAGAAAGAAAATGAACAAAAAAATATTCCACACAATTCTATTGGTGATCGTTTTCATACTTTCAGCCTGCCAGCCTGCAGCACCGGCAACAGAAGCGCCCCAGGCTGAGGTTGCTGCAACTGAAGTTCCAGAAGCAGAAGCACCTGCTGCGACCGAGGCACCTGCTGCCGAAGCAACTGCACCTGAGGCACCAGCAGAAGAAATGGAAAAAAATCTTATAGTGGCCATACCAGGTGAAATCGAGAGTCTGGATGTGCACCAGCTGCAGGCTCCCCGTTCCTGGTCAGTTGCTTTTGCTCTTTATGGAATGGGATTTAACTGGGGGTATGAAACGGATGCAGCTACTGGATTAACCTATGCCAATACCGATTACACCCCCGGTTTAATTGAGTCCTGGGAGAAGCGTACGGAAGGTGATCAGGTAGTCTATACCCAAAAAGTTCGTCAGGGCTGCAAGTTTGAATCCGGCAATGAATTAACCTCAAAGGATTTCCAGTATCGTACAGAGCGCATGCAAGCCCTGCGTCCTTGGAACAATACGGTATGGGGCTGCAACAAGGGCAAGGACTGCATTAAGATTATCGACGATTACACCTTTGAATATTGGATTGACGCTCCCAATCCCCTTACCGATGTTGGCATGCGTGAATTGAACATGATGATTGTTGATTCGGAGTTATTGAAAACCAAAGCGACAACCGAAGACCCATGGGCACATGAGTATCTACGCTTAAATGGTTTGGGAATCGGTGCCTACCGCATAGAGTCCAGCACACCCGGCGTTGAAATGATTTTAGCAAAGAACGAGGATTACTGCGCACCGGAGAATATGCAAGGCTATTTCGATAAAATCATCCTCAAAGTAATCCCGGATGCATCCCAGCAGAAGCTTCTCCTCGAAAAAGGTGAAATTGATATTGCACCCGAACTGCCTGCAAAGGAAATGCTCGATTTGAAAGGTAAACCCGGCCTAAATTTAATGGGCTTCAATTCATCAAGTGGGGTATTCCTCGGATTAAACAATACTATTGAGCCGTACAATAATACAGCCGTAAGGCAGGCTCTTGCATATGCGGTGCCTTATCAGGACATCATGGATGCTGTCTATTTTGGACAGGCTCAACCAGCGGCTGGGTTAATTACCACGGGTACAGTGGGTGGGTCCGATATCGGCTGGGTCTATGAATATGATCCGGAAAAGGCCAAGCAGATGCTTGCCGATGCCGGATATCCCAACGGATTTGATATGGATCTGGTCATCGATATGTCTCAAGCCGAATGGGAAGAATCCGCCGTCCTGATTCAGGATTCCTTCAGCAAAATTGGCGTCAATGTCAATATCGTCAAAGAAAGCTCGGCGGCATACCAGGAAAAACTGAAGAAGAAAGAACTTCCGGCTTTCATTTACGCTATGCTGTCATGGACAAATGATGTGGGCTACAGCTTTGACATGATCTGGTCCCCATGGGGTTTTGGTGATTACCCCAATTATGACAATAAAGAGCTTCAGGCACAGGTTAAAGAAGCTTGGACAGAAATGGATCCCGCTCCCCGCTTCCCAATGTATCCACCGATGATTGAGATATTAAACACCGATGTCCCGGCCGTCATCCTGTTACAACCGAAAAATCTGGTTTCCATGCGCGATAGTTTGGAAGGCTATGTCAAATATGACGATGAACTTCCACGCTACTATGAGATGAGAAGGGTTGAGGAGTAAGCCAACCAACAACCGTAATGAGAAATAGATCCACCGGGGAGGTCCGTCCAACAAGCTATATTATGCCACAAAGGGATCTCCCCCCATACTGGAAGACATAGGTGAAATATGCAAGCACCCGATGGATATTATGGACATCTAACCTCACCTGAAACAAGCCAAGCGGCTAAAGAAAATAGCCTGGTGGTATTGCCGCTTGGGGCAATTGAACAACATGGACCCCATTTGCCAGTAGATGTGGATGATTACCTGGCTTTGCGTGCCGCCAGAGAAGCAGTGGAGTTGGCGCGTTCCAGGCACCAGGCTAGTGTTTTTTACCTGCCGGGTGTGCATTACGGGAACTCGTTTTCACATATGGCGTTTCCTGGAAGAATTTCCCTTTCCTTTGACACGTTTATTGCGGTAATCTACGATATCTTAGATGAATTAGCGAAAACCGGGTTTCGCAAATTTGTTGTATTTAATGGCAATGGGGGCAACGAGGTATGCATAACGGTTGCAGTACGAAAACTGACGGAAAAATGGCGCAGCCAAAATATTTATTTACGAATTTACAAAGTAGGCATTGGAGATTTGTCTTCGCCACCCATGCCGCAGGGATTTGCTGACAAAATCAACGGCATGGTTCCCGGCAATGATGGCGAAATCCATGCCGGCGCCCGAGAGACATCCTATTATCTGGCGGATCTTGAAGAGCTGGTACGGAAGGATCGCAATGTAAAACCAGAAACGAAAAAGGTTTTCTGGATTAACCTGACCTTGGATCAAATCACCAACACAGGCTCTACCGGAGATCCGACAAAAACCTCAAAAGAGATGGGAATCTATTTCTGGGATACGGTAATCCCTGTTCTGGCGGATTACCTGGCAGAACTGTCCCGCCCAGATTAGGAAAAAAATTCAATTTTACCGGAATTTTCTTCGTGAATTTTTCAAATGCCATATTTTGTGTTGATTCGCACACAGCTGGGGAGCCAACCCGGGTTGTCATGGGCGGACTTCCCTCTATACCGGGCTCAACACTGGCCGATAAAACCAAGTATTTTTCATCCCATCTCGATCACTTCCGCCGGACCCTAACTGGCGAGCCCAGAGGGCATGCCCCTGTTCATTCCGCAGTGGTATTGCAATCTACTCTCCCAGAAGCAGATTTTAGTCTAATTATCATGAGTGCCCTGGGTTATTCGGCGATGTGCGGTCATCTCCTTATCGGGACGGTTACCAGTCTGTTAGAGATGGGTAATTATCCCATGAAGGAACCTTGTACCGAACTGGCTGTTGAAACCTTGGCTGGTCTAATGCGGATAAAGGCAGAGATTGAAAGTGGCCGTGTAAAAAACGTTACCTTTCAAAATCAACCGTCCTACGCTGCAATGAGAGACCTGTATTTGAAAACCGGATCTTACGGGAATATTTGGGTGGATATTTCATACGGGGGGATGTGGTATGTCATCGTCGATGTGGATCAGATTGGTTTGCAAATCGAACTGGAAAACGTAACCGCATTAAAACATGCGGGGACTTTTATCCGCAATGCTGTCAACAACCATCTTAACCAGTTGCCCGATAAAACAGGACTGCCTGAACACATACCCCAACTGCTGTTTACTGGAAAACCAAAACAAAAGCAGGCTGATGGGCGCAATTTTGTCACATCAAGGGAACTCGGCTTCGATAGATCACCCTGTGGAACTGGAAGCTGCGCCAAAATGGCTTTACTGTATGCCCGTGGTGAATTGGGAATTGAACAGCCGTATCTGCACGAGAGTATTGTCGATACGACCTTTACTGGGAGAATCGTGGCAGAGAAACACAACGGTGGTGTGTCTACAGTGATACCTGAAATTACCGGAAGTGCGTTTATCACTGGGATTTATCAAATCTTGATCGATCCAATGGATCCACTAAAGCACGGTTTTTTTGTTACTGGATGACACAAATAATGTTTGTTAAATAATCCGGAGAGAATAAATATGCCGTTAGCTGAAGGGCGTTCATTCGAAAAAAGTGCGAAATTGCTTGAAGGGGCGATAGATCTTCATATTCACCTGGGTCCCCATTTATTTAGCAGCCCGCGCAGGCTGAATCACTTTGATGTTGCCGTTAAAGCCAGGGATGCGGGCATGCAGGCTGTAGTGTTAGTGGATGTTTTTGAAATCAGCAGTGGTACAGCATGGCTGGTAAACCAGGAGGTTCCTGATTTTATGACCTATGGAGGTATTATCCTCAATACTATTTATGGGGGGATCAATCCACGCGCTGTGAAAACTGCCATCTATTATGGTGATGGTGCTAAATTCGTCAGTTTTGGAACACATTCAACTTATTATCAAGCTGCTCATGAGGGGCGTATTGTGAATGGAATATTCCAGCCCCTAAGTAAGTTGTATTCAAAATTCGAGCGTGAGAAATTTGACCGTTCAATCCGTATTCCCCTTGTAGAAGATCCGGATGGAGACTTGCGGGAAACTCTCGAATTAATTGGTAACAACCCGCAATTGTTTATGAATACAGGGCACGTATCTGTAGAAGAAGCTATCCGATTAGTGGAACTGGCTCCCAAATTTGGAATTAAAAATGTGCTTGTTGCTGACCCTGTTACTAATTTAGCGACAAATGAGCAACTGCGTTTTATGGTTGAGAAGGGAGCCTTAATCGAGTTTACCTATGGGACTTATACACATACAACGTCTATCCCCAAAACCCACTATTATGTTGATAAAGAAGATTCGGCAATCGACGAACACCCGGATATTGGAGTGAAGCCAAACATCCGGACAGCCTACGAGAAAATATTGGCATTGGGAACAGAACACTGTATTATAGCCACGGGTAGTGATGGTTATACTTTACCAGAACCGGTTGAGGCTTTTCGCGAATTTATAGCATGCCTGATCGACTTTGGAATGCCAGAGAATGAGGTTCATAGGATGGTAAAGGATAATCCTCAAATGTTATTGAATTTGTGATATAAATTCTGGTCGCTTCCCTCTTTTCTAGGATGTACAGAATACATTTGAGGTTTATTTGGTCAAAAAAGTAAAGAGGAGAGATTAAATTGCGCCATCAAGAGATTGCGAATTGTAATAAAAAATAGATTCTGGCAAGTCAGACAAGCCAGCAAGACTTGAATCCAATATCAATTGAACGTGCCCGGCGGGTTTATTTTTGGGACTTGGGCTGTAAGCGCTATATTGACTGGTCTTTTCGTTTGGTGTATAATAATCTTGGTTATGGAAAGGCAAAGGCAATAGAGGCAATTCAGGAGCAGCCAGCAAAAATGACTTACGCTTATCCGAGTAATTCCCCAGAACCTCGGGCACGCCTGTCCGAACTTTTACATGAAATAACACCAGAGCACCTGTCAAAGATGTTCACTCTAGGGGGCGCTGAAGTTATTGAAAATTTCATTAAAACGGCGAGGCTATATACATGCAGGCAAATATTCCTCGCCTGTTACCAGGCATACTATGGCGCATCATTTGGGGCAATGGGTGCTGGCGGGTGATCCGGGGCGCCTCGCAAACGCCCCCGACATTCCTTGGATTGTTCACATTTCCAAAGCTTATTTATACCGCAGTTTACTTTATCTGGAAATAAATGGGGTGGAGGCGATCAGGCGCGCGTTCAAAGAAACGAGGATATTGGTCAAATTGAAGGCGTAGGAAAAGTTGCAACGATATTACTGGAAGGCCCCAGCGGAACATGAGGTGTATTGATATTGGTCGTGTGTTTTGGAGTGGCATTTAGGGTATCTGCGGTAAATGTTTAGGTTGTTGATTGTTGAGGAGGTAATGACTGGCTTTGGTTGGACAGGGAATTGGTTTGGTTTCAATCTTTATCATTCGGTTCCTTAGATCTGGTTGCCGTTGCCAAAGGGGTCTCCAGCGGTTACCTTCCGGTTGGAAGTGTCAATGTTTGCGCAGAAATAGCTGATTATTTTTGGCCATCACCCCTTGCAATGTGGTTTAATATACAGAGGGCACGCTCTTTGCTGCGCGACTGGTGTATCTTACACAGAAGTATTTAAGGAAGAAATGCCTGTCAACAATCAATGGAATAGGGGGAAGCACTGCGGAAAGAATTTATTGATCTTTCGGTAAAATATTCCTGTATAGGTGAGATACTTGGAGCTGGATTACACTAGGCAATTGAACTTGAAAAAGACCCTTAATTTATTTTCACCGGAGGCTTTTAATGATTGAAATACGAAGTTCCCATATCGTACATGCAAAGGACATCCGTGACGCCCTTGTCCTGTGGAGGGAGGGGCGGGAAAAAGTTTTCCCGCACATGGGTAAAACTGGCAGAGTTCAGCAGCTCACCCACGGCCATATCCAGCAAAGTGTATTTGTTAGCTCCATAGAATGGAACAGTCTCAGTGAATGGGAATCGACTATGGAGCAAATGAAAGACTCCAGTGTATATACTACATGGATGGGGGAAATTAATAAACTGGCCGTGTACGGGGAAGAAAGTGAAATCTTCCTTATCTTTGAGCCCAGGATGGCCCTTGACAACACACCCGGCAAGGTTGAAATCCGCAGTTGTTACAAGGTTAGGTTACCAGATATTGATCGGGCTCTGGGATTACTTCGGCACATGCAGGAAGTGGTCTGGCCGGTCTTTGGCTGGCAGGGTCAAAACCAGCAAATGCTCCATGGTAAATCCGCCCAGAGCATGCTGGTATGGTCATCTATTTGGAATTCCATCGACACCTGGGAGAAATCCATGGCCAAAACCTATGATAGTGTGGAGTTCCAGAGCTGGTACAAGGATTGGCTGGGAACAGTTGATTTTGGCAGTAGCCGAGAGATTTTTAAAAATCTCTGATTTTCACTATCGTGTTTTATTTCAATCAACGAGTATGTCTGATTTGGAAAATTATTTGTTTTGAATGTTGTTCCAAATGATATGAATCGAATAAAATTCTTGGAGGCAAATCATGATTGAAATTCGAAGTTCTTATCTTGTAAAGGCCAAAGATATCCGCGCGGTTACAGCCCTGTGGAAAGAAGGGCGGGAAAGAGTCTGGCCGGTGTTGGGTTTTCACGGCCGAATCCAGCAGATGATCCACGGACATGCCCAGCAAAGCTATTTTGTGTGGTCTTCTGAGTGGGAAAACATGAATGAGTGGGAGCTGAATGTCGGAAAGCCACTGGATAACACAGAATATAGGGAGTGGTCAACTGAAATCAACAAATACCGCGTCTATGGAGAGGAACGAGAGATATTTAAGATCTTTGAACCGAAATTAAAACTTGATAATACTCCCGGAAAAGTGGAAATACGCAGTTCTTATATTGTTCAAATTCAAAATTTAGCAAAGGCAATTGAGTTATTAAAATTTTGCCAAGAAAAAATCTGGCCAATTTTTGGATGGCAAGGTCAGAACCAACAAATGCTGCATGGAAAAGCCAGTCAAAGCATGCTGGTCTGGACTTCGATCTGGAATTGTATCGATGAATGGGAAAAATCGATGGCGAAAACCTATGACAGCAAGGAATTCCAGAATTATTATAAAGAATGGTTGGAGATTGTTGATTTTGGAGGACCCCGCGAGATCTTCAGGAACATTTAAGAAATCCAAGGTGATTTATAAAAGTTGTACCCGTTCATATTTCAAAAACACTCATTGTTTTTGAATGCATAAAATGTGTTTCACTCTACCGGCCATAGGTAACCATTCGATTTTATAGGTAGTTAGATTGTAATCAAATAAGGAGTAAGGGATGAAATCAAAGGTGCGGATTTTCCGGATATACCCTGTGGCCAAAGGAGAGGAAACTTGGGGCAAAAATCACGCTATGTTATTAGGTGAAATTGAACATCCAGATTTGGAAGTAACCCAGGTGGTTTCACCGGATATCGAGATAACTTCGGTCACCAGTAATTATGACAGTGACCTTGTCGCGGCCGCCCATGCAAGAGAAGCCATGCGTGCGGAAAAGGAAGTGTATGATGCCATTATTGTGGGTTGTCTTATGGAGCCTGGAATTGCTGCGTGTAAAGAAGCAGTTTCTATACCAGTTGTTGGTGATTGTGGGGCGTCCTTGCATCTTGCTTCGTTATTAGCACCGAGATTCAGTTTCATATTATCAGGATCTCAAAAAGGTGTCGGCAGCAGGAAGATACGCGATATGGTACGTCATTATGGTTTTGAAGATCATGTGGCATCCTATAGGGTAGTAGGATACTCAACGCTACAATTTTCTGCTGACAATATTGGAAATGTGGTAGATGCCATGTTAAAGGAAGCGAGGAGTGCTATTGAACAGGATGGCGCAGAAGCCATTATTGGCTACGGAGGCCCGGCTGTATTCAGCAGGCTGCGGGCTGAGCTGCTCGTCCCGGTTGTAAGCCCTTTTCAGGCATCAATCCTGGCAGCAGAGATGCTGGCAAGGTCAAACCTGTCCCATAGCAAATTTTCATACCCAATACCGGATCGATTAAAGAAGTAGATGTGTTGTTCTTTAACATATCTCAACAACTATAGATTAAATGAAGGGAGAGCTTGAATATGGCACTTGAAGAAGGGCGATCGTTAGAGATGACATTTGATTTATTAAAAGGTGCTATCGATATACATGTTCATGCCGGCCCGCACCTCACCAGCAGTCCCCGTCGCCTGGACCCGATTGAGGCTGCCCAAGACGCCCGTGAGCACGGTATGCGCGCCATGGTTCTTGTGGATGTTTTTAACATGAGTAACGGGGTCGCCTGGCTGGTAAGCCGCCACGTACCTGAGTTTAAAACTTATGGCGGCTTGGCCATGAATACCAACTATGGCGGTATGAATCCGCGTGCGTGGAAAACAGCCATCTACTACGGTGAAGGTGCGAAATACCTCATGTTCGGCACCCATTCCACTTACTATCAGGCCTCAAAGGAGGGCCGCATGGTAGACGGCAAATTCGCATCCCTGGCGGATATCTACCCCAAGTTCCGTAAGGAAGAGTTGGACCGCTCCATCCGCATCCCGTTGAATGAGGAGCCTGGAGAGGAACTAGATGAAATTCTCAAGCTTCTTGCAGACAACCCCCATATTTACATGGATACCGGGCATGTCTCGGTTGAAGAAGCGGTACGGCTGGTTGAACTCAGGAAGAAATACGGCTACAAGAAAATCATCATTTCCAGCTCCGTAACCAAAATTACCCCGGTGGAAGTGCTGAAAGACCTAGCTAGGCAGGGTGCCTTTATCGAATTTACCTTTGGCGCTTATACCGCTACCCAGATGGTACCGCTGACCCATTATTATGTGGAAAAAGAATACGCTTCCATCGATGAGGGCATGTCAGAAGGTGATACACATACCATCCGTACTGTTGCTGAACAGATAAAGGAAATCGGCGCCAAGCACTGCATCATGTCCACCGACTTTGGGCGGTATGGCCTTTCCACACCAGTGGAGGGCATGCGTGAGTTCATTGCCTGTATGCTTGACTTGGGAATTTCAGCAGATGAAGTTCGCCAGATGATAAAAACCAATCCTGAGCATCTCTTGGGTCTGGATCCGTTTTAGTTAGAAGTACAATTTGCAAATAATAGTTAGCTACAAGGTGCCAGTCAAACCGATTTTGAGTCATTATTATTATTTAAATTGAATGGAGATTTCTATTAGAAGATATATTTTTTGAAATATATCTACTGGATTTTTTTGGAACCGATAAAATAATTTTATATTATGCTGCTTAAAACGGAGCAATTTGCAAAGTGATTTCGTGGAGATCTTTACACTATTGAAAATTACCACAGCGAAATATAAAGGTAACAAATTTTTTGAAATTGAAGGAAAGTTTAGTTGTGTTTAGGCAAGATAAAAGCATAAATACAGGTAGACTTTCGATTGTAGCTATGGTTTTCTTTGACATTGCCTACTCGCTGTGCTGTAAGGAGTAAATGCCAGTCTAACGGATAAGGTGGACAATTAATCTGTTCGTTCAATAGAATTGGATGGTCTCCAGCAATAAAAACGGGTGGGTCTTGCGGGGCAGCATCCTTGCATCTAAGAATTGGGTGCAAGCCTGATGCATGTGGTGGTCGGATGGTTGAAGAGGAGGAGAGGGCCTGAGACAAGGCGTAAATATCTCCAGTGCCCTGCCAGACTGTTTCGCATGCTGCCACTCTATTGCACCTGAAACGAATGAGCACTTTTGTATAGGAAAATGGAATTGCCTGTGCTCGTGAGTTTTTGACCGACGGCTGGGCTAATGCGGGTATCGGGATGGTTGACAAGGCAATCAACCTCATTGATGATTAATACTTTCAATATATTGAAATGCTCAAATATTTATTTACAATCATAGTAAGGTGTGTGATGGAAAAAATTATCTGCAATTATAGGAATGCGAAGCGGGTGGAATCTTTCAATATAGGCTAAAGCGATGTGGTCAATCCGAGCACTGGTGAAGCCATTGCCAAAGTGCCGCTGGCGAGTAATGCTGAGGTCAACCGTACCATCTAGGCTGCTGCGGATGCGTATCCAGACTGAAGGCAGGCTCTGGTTGCCCGCCGGCTGGATCCGCTGGTGCGCCTGTCCCATTTTCGCATGGAAAATGAGGAGAAGATTGCCCGCGTTCTGGTTGCGGTGACGGGAAAATTCCTTACGGATGCGCCTGGGGAGCTGAAACGGGTTTCAAAAAATGTGGATGGTGCCCGGGGCATGTCCGTTCTGCGGTATGGCGATAAGCTGTCCGGCGTTTTTTCCGAAATTTACGGTGGTCTTGTACGCCTGCTGATGGGTGTTTTTGCGATGATCGCCACGTTCAATTTTGCCGCCATGGTTCCCTTCTGGTTTATTCTCTATCCCTTGGCGACCGGCAACGCCTTTATTGTAAGTGCCTTCAAGCAGGTACCGCGCACCATGCAGTTGATCACCGAATTCATTGACCAGTGCGGTTTTCCTGCGGGTGTGTTCTACCTTGTCAATGGCGCCAAAGAGGTGCTGGATGCCTTCACGGAAAGCCATATTACCAAAGGAATTTCCCTAGTCGCTTCCACGTCCACCTGCCGTATCGTGGGTGAAAAATGCGCTTAAAAAATACGCGCTTCGAGGCCATGGGGTTGCCAAGAACCACCTGGTGGCAATGCCGGAATGATTGCGGGTTGCTTGGGCAAATGGACTCGGCAATCACTGCCCACGCCTACCCGCCGACGGTGTGGTCTGCCGGCGAGGTGGTGGAGGATCTGGTGCAGATAGGTGCTGCGAACTTGCAGGTGGGCAGGCACGCAGTTTGGATGGGTCATTCTCGCCGGCAGCGCAGGTGCGCGTTGCTGTCGAAGCGGGCGCGGGTGAGGTTTCTGAGGATCGCGACCGGCTGCTGGAATCTCAGAATTGGCATTGAGGATGAGCAGCGCTGCTGTTGTGCCGGGGACATGCGCAGGCAGTAATTGCAGAATGAAGCGGGACGCGGTGTATCAATCGCGGCGGCCGAAACGGAGTGCGGGTTGGTAATCCTGCGCTGTAAGAATGGCACACGCGGCGGAGCGTGGGCAGGCGTGGTGCAGACTGGTTTTGTGTGGTGAGTGGTGGGCTACTAACACCAGCTTGCTAACATTCTACAAACAGCGTTGGAAACGCGGCTCACATCCCGTAAATTATTGAACAGAAGTGGTCGTTGCCCCGCTGTTAGTGGTTGGGAGGGGGCAGCGCAAATTGGTACTTGACCCGTACGGGGGCAAGGCGTACTATTCGGTTGTGCAAAAGAGAATATGAATCTTATCCGTACAGCCTTGTGTACCAAGCTAGATTTGCATAAGCGCTGAGCTATCTCTTCGTGAATAGTCCCCATTTGATATACCCCTGTGACCAGCGTAGCTAGGTCACCCGCTGGGGCGTGGCATGACCGAGTGAGCGATCCGCATAACCCAATGCATGGGTGCGTGTAGCCGGCAGGTAGACAAAGGCTCATTGAAAAACATTCGTACGAGGCAGGCGACGCTCGTAGCGCAAGAGTTTGACTTCGCTAAAGGCGCCGCACAATTGTGGCTAAGGCGATGTTGCTCGCAGCGCTGGTCACAGCACTCGGTATTTTGGCGGGCTTGTACCTGGGCTATGTAATTGTGGCTGGCGTTAGCGCCAGCGGCATCTTCCGCATGCAATACACGTTCCCGCTGGCGGGAGTGCTGGCTGCCACGGATGCTGGCTTGCTGTTTGGTGTGCTGGCCGCGCTGGTGCCTATGCGGCAGGCAGCCCGCTAAAGCAGCTGGGCGTGATAGGTTATCTCCGATGCGGGTGTGGATGCGGAGACCTGAACAACAGTTAGAAAATGGGACCGCGGGATGGTGGAGATTAGCCCAAAGTGGTACTTTACAGGAGCTCGAGCACAGTGTATTATTTACAGGCAAAGTTGCTGAAATGTATCCATCCTTGTCCTAAGGGAATTGTAAAAACTGTGTCTACTTCATCCACCGAACATCACCTAGTCGATCTGACCCGCCAGCTCCTCACCGCTATCGATATGGGTGATTGGACAGGGTATCGAGAACTGGTTGCTGATGATTTGAGCTGTTTTGAACCAGAGGCTCGTGGCCAATTGGTCAAATCCCTCAAATTTCACGAGTTCTACTTTTCGCTTTCGAGTGGTCGACCAACCTCACCAGCGCAAGTGGAGACAACGCTAATTTCCCCCAAGGTGCGCATCCTCTCGGAAGATTCTGCCGTTGTTACTTTTGTTCGTCTTGTCCAGCGGGTAGATGGCGCTGGTCGACCAGTGACTAACTGTCATGAGGAAACTCGTATTTGGCAACGGATCTCAGGTCGATGGAAGCACGTTCATTTCCATCGAAGTGTACCGACCTCTTAAAAAAGAAGATGGAATTGGTATATCTCGTGGCTTATCGTTACGCGGCTTGTTTGCTGCGGCATCTGTTGGTCGCTCTATGCAACGGTAATACCGGTCCCAGCCAGATGCACGCAAACGCCGAGTGACACTATTTGGAATACAGTCGCTCTACAGAGTCCAATCAAATCTGGAGATCCTTTCCATAGTACTGGCAACGCAGATCTGCGTTTCCGGCGAGGTAGGCGCGGTGTGGTTGCTGGCAGAGCGCACTGAATGTTTAGGGCTGCCGATGCCGGATTGAAGACAATGTGCAACTTGCGTGTGTTACGCGGCTCCAAATTTTCAAAATATCGAACAAAAGTGATTGGTTGCCATTCAGCCGTTGCTGGAGTGGAAGTAGTGCAGGGTGGAACTTGACCTCTGCTGGACCAACGCTTATCATCTGCCGGTGGTTGGAGGCTTGAATTTCCTATCCGTCACACGGGCTACCGTGGTTGCATGAAACGCCTGGCTCAGCACTATCTCGAGATGGTCATTGCCATGTTCGCCGGCATGATGGCCTTGGGGAGGTTAAGCAGCATGTTGTTCGGCCCGGGCGGGGCAATGGGCATGCATGCCACGGAGGTGACCACCGCCGAACCATCCGTCATGTCCTTGATTGGCCACATCACCGCGATGGTCGTGCCATCCATCCCGGTCTATGCGGCCGATCTGATCTGGCCCGGAAGTCTTGCCGGCATGAACGCGATGTGGAGCCACGGCGCGATGCTTCTGGGCATGGCCGCCCTCATGATAGTCCAACGCGACATTTATGCCGGGCACGACCACGCCCATGCAGCCGCCACAACTGACGCCCCACCGAAGTTCACCCACTGACACTGCCCCGGTTGCCGACGCACGCCAACGAACTGTACTCGCCGGCAACGCAGAAG
>SXGR01386805.1_pt1 | contig 24780 bp, 21 predicted proteins | sample 3174711 | NCBI WGS metagenome assembly SXGR01 (sample SAMN11356860, study PRJNA531348) | freshwater metagenome | isolation source: freshwater sample F1-60 | place: China: Fuxian Lake, Yuxi | collected 2017-12-25
GTGATCCTTCCCGTGCTGCGCGTACGACCAGCAGCGCTTGTGCAGGTCTGCATTCGGCGTGCACAGCATGCCGCCCTCGCCGCCCGTGGTCATGATCTTGTCCTGGCAGAAGCTCCAGCTGGCGAAGATGCCGAAGGTGCCCACGGGTCGGCCTGCCACATGGCCACCATGCGCCTGGGCGCAATCTTCGATCAAGGAAATGCCATGCCGATTGGACCAAGCCACGAAGCCCTCCATGTCGCACGGCCATCCACCGATGTGCACCGGGATGACCGCCTTGGTGCGAGGGCTGCGGACGGCCTCCGCGGTCTCGGGCGTGATGCAGCCGCTGTCCGGGTGCACATCCGCGAAGATGGGAGTGGCACCGGTCAGGACCACGCACATGGCGCTGGCCACGTAACTGCGGGGTGAGACGATGACCTCGTCACCCGGACCGACGCCCAGGGTCCGGAGAGCGGCATCCATGGTCAGGGAGCCGTTCGCCATGCTGAGAGCGTGGACACCGGCATGGGCGGTCGACCAGGCGGCCTCGAAGTCCCTGCAAGCGTTCCCGGTCCAGTAGTTCACCTTTCCCGAACGCAGCACGGCCTCGACCGCGGCAAGTTCGTCCGGATCGAAGACGGGCCAGGGGGGGAGGGGTAAGGCTCGTTCCACGGAAGTGGCGAAGAGTACCCTCTTTATTTCATGTCCAATATCAAACCCTTATGGATCTGACTTGAGCACTGGGAGACCCGAACATGACCCATCACATGACTTCCTCCGCCGAGCTCGCGAGTATCCGCACCACGAAGTCCGAGCTTTCCGTCAGTTCGCTGGGGCCCGGGGCCGCCCGCCGAGGATTCTTCCCTGAGGTTCTCGCCCCCGAACAGATGCGTGGGATCCGCCTCTCGGGGATGCCCGAAGGGCTTGTTCCGTGAAGCGATTCCTCGACATTCTGGGCGCATCACTGTTGCTACTCGTCGCATCTCCAGTCGTTGTTCTTTCATGGCTCGGTGTCTTCGTGTTCATGGGCTCTCCCGTTTTCTTCCAGCAACTTCGGCCCGGGTGTGGAGGCCGTAGTTTCGAGATGTTCAAGTTTCGAACGATGCGGGCCCAATCGCCGGGTCGAGAGCCGCTTCCGGACAGTCAGAGACTCACGAAGCTTGGGAGATTTCTTCGGGCAACGAGCATCGATGAGTTGCCCGCACTGATCAATGTATTGAGGGGCCAGATGAGTCTGGTTGGGCCAAGGCCTTTGTTGCAGCGATACCAGCCCTACTTCACGATTCGGGAGCGGACCCGATTCACGGTCCGGCCCGGGATCACGGGTCTCGCCCAGATTCGTGGACGAAACGATCGAAGTTGGGAGAGACGTTTGTCAGATGACGTTGAGTACGTTCAACGGTCAGGGCTCCTACTTGATTTCTTCATTCTCGCAAGAACAGTCTCCGTCACGGTACTTGGGCGAGGGATGGTGGTCGATCCGACGGCGAGTGCTCTTGATCTTGATGCCGAGCGTTGCAACGATGTGCAGGTCAAGGAACTTGGGCCCGAGAGCGCGACCGAAGTTGCGGCAGTGTTGTCAAGTTCCTACGAGCGAGCTTGGTTCCCGTGCTCTCCGGTATTTGAGCCCGGATTCCCAGCCGTGGTCGAAGGTTGGCTCGGAGCGGGCGACTGTCTTCTTGGTGTTCTACATTTTGGATGTCTTGTGGCTGTCGCACAAATACGGTCGCTCCCTGGGCGCTGGCATCTAAATCATTTTGCTGTTCGGCCCGAACATCAGGGTTGGGGCATTGCTGAATTACTCCTGTCGAAGATCCACGATCGATTTGCCGATCGATCAATCTCGCTTCATGTCGATGAAAGAAATCGACGTGCCTTCAACTTCTACTTTCGTCAGGGCTATCGGGCGACTGGGTGCAGCATCATCAACACGATCCAACTGCCGAGTCAATCAGGTTTCTGTTCAGCACGGATGCTCGACGGTGCTCTGGAAGCAGAATTGAAGGTCAGAGGATTCTGTACGCTTTCCATTCCAGGGCTTGCTGGTTCATTCACCTACCTGACTGGTGACCGTGTGTATATCGGAGGTGAATTGCGGAAAGAGGATGCGTTGGTGATCGGTAAGTGGCTCGGCTCTGGACGGATTGTGATACCCGAGACGTCGAGGCCGATCGCGTGGCCTGTTGTAGATCGTTGGAGGGTGCTCTCTCTGGTTCGTGACCCTGAGACGCCGCGCAACAAGCTGGAGGCATGATCCAAGTGGAGCTTCATGCATCGCTCATCTCAATTGATGAGTCCGAGCTCTGGTCCGACTCGTTGCGGGAGCTGAACTGCGACGTCTTCTCCCATGCCGGTTGGATAAAGGCCGCCGCCGAGATGGATGGGGGGCGCGGCTTCCTGGTCGTCGCTCGTCGTGGTGGTGAGAGTATTGCGGCCATTCCGCTGCTCGCCCGATCCATCAGGGGTGGCCGCGAGGATGTTGGATCGCCTTACGGGTATCCGGGGCTTTGCCATCGGCCCAACATCGATTCAAAAGCCCTTGCGCAGGCTCTTGGTGTCATGTGCGAGGAACTTGGGGCGCGAGGCTTTGTTTCCTGCTTCATCCGGGGAAATCCGATCTTCGAGCAGAGTTGTGACCTTGGTATCGGAGAGTTGGTCCACCACGGGTCGACAGTTTCGATCGCGCTTGACAAGCCGATGGAAGCGCGGATGTCTGGCCTGGCGAGCGGCCACCGCTACGAGATTCGACGCACAGCGAAGGCGGGTGTCGTGGTGCGAGGCGCAAGCGCATCCGTCGACTGGCAAGCGTTCAGGGGCCTGTACGAAGATGCGATGCGCCGTCTGGAAGCCTCGGCGAATTACATTTGGCCAGATGCACATTGGGATCAGCTTCGCCAGCTGTCCGAAGTGGGTGAAGCCACGTTACTGATGGCTTTCAACGAGCAGCAACCACTTGCCGGAGCTGTCTTTCTCCACATGCCAAGGACTTCGCTCGTTCACTATCACCTTGCTGCAGCTTCAAGGGCCAATCCGAAGTTGCATCCTGGAAAACTTCTGCTTTGGGAGGCCCAGGAGTATTTTGCGCAGTTCGGCTACTCGCGATTGCATCTCGGTGGCGGACTTGGGGGCCGTGCGGACTCGCTCTTTCAGTTTAAGGCCGGATTCTCAGCGGATAGGCATGCTTTTTTCACTCGCCGAATCATTCTGGACAAGGCCACGTATCAACAATTGACCGGTTCTGTGAAGACGGATTTCTTTCCGGCATACCGGCTGCCGAGCGATCGAGGCTCGGCTTGAGAGCATGCTGAAGCTATCTTTGAACTTGCGACAGCATCGATTCAAGCATGTCCGGCTGGCCGGCGTCTCTGGGGTGTTAGCGAAGTTCGCGTCGGCCGAGGCATCATGCCCCTCGTATCAACCAGCCGCGCATGCACGGTGGATGTCGCGTCGATCGGAACGGGTTCTTTGATAGGAGACGGTGCAGAGTGCGCGTGATCTACATCCATCAGTATTTCACGACCCCGGATCAAGGTGGGGGTACGCGGTCATACGAAATGGGCCGGCGGATTGTCGAGAGGGGCCATCAAGTATTGATGATTACAACGCGGCGAGAAGCCGGATTCTGCGGATGGCGGGTTCGAACAATCGATGGCATGGAGGTTCACGAACTTGGCGTGCCTTACTCGAACCGCATGCGAAATATTCGTCGAATCGGTGCATTTCTGCAATTCGCGGCTATGGCGTCGATGCGGGTGATGAAGTTGAAGGCGGATGTCATCTTCGCCACTAGCACCCCGCTCACCGTGGCGATTCCAGGGATCCTCGGTTCACTGTTGCGCAGAAAGCCCCTCGTGTTCGAGGTTCGAGACCTTTGGCCGGATGTTCCAATCGCGCTCGGTGCGCTCAGGTCCCCCTTCACCAAGTGGATGGCAAGACGGCTCGAGCGACTGGTCTATGCTCGGTCGAGGCACATTGTGGCACTTGCGCCAGGTATGCGAGACGACATCTTGGGCAAGGGGGTTTCGCCAAGCAAAGTCAGCGTCATTCCCAACGGGTGCGACCTTGAGACGTTCCGTGCCGAGCCGACTGTTCGAGCACAGATCGGCGCCTCCCAGCTTGGACTTGGCGATGGACCTCTGGTGGTCTTCACGGGCACGATCGGCCGGGCCAACGGACTGAGCTATCTGGTGGATGTCGCCACCCACATGAAGTCCATTGCGCCACATGTGCGATTTGTCGTCGTCGGCGATGGCGCAGATCGAGATCGGGTCGAGGTCCGGGCGAGGAATGCTGGAGTGCTTGGCTGCTCGATGCTGTTCGTCGGCCACGTCGCAAAGCCGGTGGCCGCCAAGTGGATTTGCGCTTCGGACGCGGTGGTGTGCTTGTTCACGGGCCCAAGAGTGGTCTGGAAGGATGCAGTGCAGAACAAGTTCTTCGACGCACTCGCGGCTGGAAAGCCGACCGCAAGCAACTTCGAGGGATATCAGTCGATTCTTGCGCGCGACGCCGGCGTCGGCATCATTCTGGATCCTTCGTCACCAGAGCGAGGCGCATCGCAGCTGTGGTCGATGCTTAAGGATACGGAGTGGAGGCGAGGTGTTCCGAGTCGATCGCGAGCCCTGGCGTGCGGCGAATTTGATCGTGATCGCCTTGCGGGTGAACTTGAGCGAGTGTTGGCTCGGGCATGCACTGCGGTGCGATGAGCTGTGTCACTTCGCCGGCGGTTTCGGCTGTGAAGCCGCTCGTTGTGCGGAGTCGCGAGCAGACCCTACCCCGCTGTTGAGTCCTCAGTTTACGCAGTAGTCATCCGATTCGAAAGCCACTGCTGGACGGCCCGGAGCGAAGCGGAGGGCGGTCCAGCAGCGATCGCCTCCGGTGCCGGGGGGCGGTACCCGAGCGCGCTGTGCGGGCGCACCCGGTTGTAGTGCTCGCACCAGCGCTCGATCAGCACCCGCGCCTCGGTCACCGTGTGGAAGATCTCGCCGTTCAGCAGTTCGTCGCGCAGCTTGCCGGTCAGGCTCTCCACGTACCCATTCTCCCACGGGCTGCTAGGCTCGATGCAGAACGTCTTCACCCCGACCTTGCCAAGCCACTCCCGCACCGCTATCCCGGTGAATTCGCTCCCGTTGTCGCTGCGCACCTGATCCGACACTCCGCGCGTGGCCATCAGCCACGAGAGCCGCTCCAGCACGTCGTCCGAGCCGGGCTGTCTCGCCACGTCGATGGCCAGGCACTCGCGCGTCCACTCGTCCACCACCACAAGGAGCCGCAGCGACAGCCCCTCGTGCGTCCGGGCCAGGACAAAGTCGTATGCCCACACGTGGTCCTTCCTCTCCGCCCGCAGCCTGACGCAGCTGCCGTCGTTCAGCCACAGCCTGCCGCTGCGAGGCTGTTTCCTCGGCACCTTCAGGCCTACCTGTCTCCAGATGCGCTCCACCCGCTCGTGGTTCACGTTCCAGCCCTCGTTCCGCAGCATTCCCGTGATCCGCGCCGGCCGTACACCGATGCCAGCTCAACGATCTGCCCGGTCAGCGACCCTTCGTCGTCGCGCACACGCGCCGTGTAGCGCTGCACCGCCCGCGGCTGGCCAAGCACGCGGCATGCGCGGCGCTCGCTCACCTCCGGTAGCGCACGCCGGACTTCCTCGACCGCAGCCCGGCGGCGCGCCGGGCTCAGAAGTTTCCCTTTGCCGCCTCCTTGAGGATCGCCTTGTCGAGTTCCGCGTCCGCCAACAGCCGCTTCAGCCGCGCGTTCTCCTGCTCGAGTGCCTTCAGGCGCTTCGCCTGGTCGACCTTCATCCCGCCATACTCCTTGCGCCAGCGGAAGTACGTGGCGTCCGTGATCCCCAGCAGCTTGCACACCGCCGCCACCGTGCTCCCCCGAGCGAGCTCGACGTCCGCCTGCCGGAGCTTGTTGACGATCTCCTCCGCCTTGAATCGCTTGCCTGGCATGACCTGACATCCTGAAATGCGCCGGATACCAAAATCCGGCTTGGTCCGGTTTCAGGGGGGAAGTTCAGATTTTCACTAAAGCTGAAGCGGTACCGGACTGGGTGTGATACGTCCTCAGGCGGGGTGGCCGGTGCATCGGCTTGGCGGTGGACACTCTCGTGCGCCCTGTTGGACTGGAGCGATGAGGAGTGCCCCGTCATCATTGACACGGAGGCCCCTGGGAGCCCTATCGACCCGTGGCGATCATCCGTAGCCACTGATAGCCAGGACTCGAGTAGGAACGGAAGAGCGGGTTCGTCGGATACTCAAAGTGAGATCGGGGCGGTGAGGCCATCACGACGTCCCACTCCGAGGTCGTAAAGCCGAGCTTTCGACATATGAACTCGGTTTCCGATTCGACCTCCCCAGCTGCCCAGAGAGGTCGCCGCAACTGATCCAGTGCATCCTCACGAGAAAGTTGCCCGGCGAGTATTTGGCACGAGAGGTGGGCGCGTCGCTTGTCGATGCCGAACTTCAACGGGAGGTAATGTTCCTGGAAGAACCGCGTGAACCGGCTCTCGCCGTGCTTGCGACCGTAGTCACGCCAACCGCAGGTGGTGGCGAGCTCGGCCTTGGCCGCATCGCGGTTGTAGTCGAGATAGTTCAGGATCGGCACGAAGCGAATGCGCTTGATGAGGATCAGGTAGGCAAACCGCAATGCACTGAGGTGGGGGTACTGCTGATGCGGCACGCGACCAAACTTCCGATGGACAGCCTTGATGTGAGTCCAGTCCTTATTGTCATGCCCTGCATTGGTGGGTCCGAACGCCTCAGAGGACAAGTTCGAGCCGCTGAGAATGTGCCGAACGCCCATGCGTGCTGCGAGCTGGAACAAGGTGGCATTGATGGCATGATCGGTGGCAATCTCCACGTTTGGCACGGAAGCGAGGAAGAAGCTCCGCTGAAGGTCCCTGAAGCTCTCCCAATCGAGGACATGCGTGTGCAACTCGACTCCAAGCGATCGGGTCAGGCCTTCGATGTTGGCGACCGCAAGCTCGTCGTTCCAGCCGTTGTCCATGTGGACCGCAAGAGGCCGCAGGCCAGCTTGAACCGCACGCAGAAGGACCAGCGAGCTGTCGACGCCACCACTGACACCGCAGATGCAGTCCACGCCGGTGCGCCGGCTGATCTGGGCTACGAGCGAGTTGATTCGCTTGCGACCCTCGCTACCTCGAACAATCTCGCGGGCCTCGCGCCCTCGATAGAGCTCGACGAACTGGCAGTTCCCATCCGTATCAAAGGTCACCCCAGGATCGGAGGTGTCCATGACCGTGGTCTTGCAGATGTGGTACCCCGGAGAGTGTGGGCCATGACCCGGACGAAACGTGATGATGGGTAACCCTGACAATCTACGGCAGTCTACTTCACGCCGGCGGTTCCGGCGGACCCGCCGCTGAGGGGATCGTCGGGATACGTGATGAGGACCGCGCGCCGTGGGCCGTGCAGCACGAACATACTCCCAGCGGCCACGGCCGAAGCTCCCGCTGCGATCGCAGCTTGGAGGTGACCAGCGTTGCCCGCACCGCCAAGGGCGATCACCGGGACCGACACAGCTGCCGCCACTTCGGATATCAGAGGCAGGTCATAGCCACCCATCGAGCCGTCCGCATCGATGGAGGTGATGAGAAGCTCGCCACAGCCGGCATCGACGCATCGCCGTGCCCACTCGACCACTGGAATCCGAGTCGATCGACGACCACAGCAGGTGCGAACGTGCTTGCCACGAAGCCATGTCGTCTTGACCTCGATGGCGCCTACAACCGCCTGCGCACCGAACTCCGCGGCGGATTGCGTGGCGAGACCCAGATTCTCGTGAAGCACCGTGTTGAGGATCACCTTCTCGAAGCCACATCGAATGACCGCACGTACGTGCTCTACAGTCCGGATTCCTCCGCCATAGCTAATCGGCATCAGGGCTTCAGAGGCAATGTCCCGAATGGCAGCCCCACGTGGTCCGTCAAGCGGCTTGCCGCCAATCTCAAGCAGCACAAGCTCGTCGGCGCCCTTGTCACTGAAGATCTTCACGGCATTGATGGGATCGCCCACGTATACGGGCTTGCTGAACTTCCGGGTGCGCACAAGTCGCCCGTTTAGCGTGGTGAGGGCCACGATCACGCGAGGCCGCGCCAGTGCCGTCGGCTGAAGATACGGCTCGTCTCCCTGGGTCACGCCCGTTCCTCAATGGCCCAGGCGAGCCAGCTGCGCAGGAAGGCCATGCCGTGCCGATGGCTTTTCTCGGGGTGGAATTGAACGCCGATAGCGCGACGCGCCCGAATCACGGAACCAAATCGGACTCCGCCATAAGCCGACTGATAGGGGTAGTAGGTGCTGTCGGTTGACGGCTCGATGTAGAAAGAATGGGCGTAGTACATCCGGCCAGGTTCACAGACGAATGGCAGGCACGACGGGGGCGGGGTGAAGGGCTGCCATCCCATGTGCGGCACGCGTAGCGGCGCGCCTTCGGCGTTGAGGCTTGGGAATCGGCGCAGTCTCGCAGGGACCCACCCCAAGCCAGATCCCGGACCCTCCTCGCTGGACAGGCACATGAGCTGCGCTCCGAGACAGATCCCGAGGATCGGAACATCCGAGGCGTACGCAGCATCCAGCCAAGATCGCCATCCGCCAGTGTGAAGCGCATCAGCCGCACGAGAGAAGTGCCCGATGCCAGGAAGCACTATCGGGGTATCCCTGCCCGCAGCGGGGGGCGAGGCGAGCACCTCTGCACGCGCCCCAATCCGAGTGAGCATCTTGAGCACGGAGCCGATGTTGCCGACGCCGAGATCGACAACGGTTGCAGGTTGCCGCATTACTTCTTGGGAATGTAGCACTCAGTTCCAGTACAGTTACGCCGTCGATGCAAGGTGACCCTACTGGCGCACCCGATCCGGTGGCAGGAATGAAGGTGCTTCACATTTGCAGTGACTACTGCCGACAACGGCTCTACAGCGAGCTCTGCAAGAGCATTTCCAGCCGGGGTTTCGGGCAGGTCATGTACTGCGCTACGCGGACCGAGAGTGCGGCTGCGGTCGCCTTGAGTAACCATGATGGAAACTATGAGGTTCTGGTACATCCAATCCTTCGGCCGAAACACCGCCTGCTGTTTAGGACCAAGATTGCTAAGGTGGCGCACGACATCGAGCAGCACGTGGAACTAAGGAGTATTGACTTAGTGCACGCCCACTTCCTCTTCAGTGACGGAGCGGTTGCACTTCGGCTAAAGCGGGACTTCGGTATCCCATTCGTTGTGGCGGTTCGCAATACCGACTTGAACGTGTTCATGAAGTACCGGCCCGACTTGCGCGGTATCGTACGAGATGTGATCATGGAGTCGAGCAAAGTCGTCTGTCTGACGCCCGCATACGGCGAGAGATTGGCGGAGAGCGTCGATGGTCGCACTCGAAGCGCGCTCGAACAGAAGATAGAGATCATCCCTAACGGAATTCAGCCACATTGGTTTGAAACCGAGTTGACCCAGTGCCCAGCTACTGAGTCACTCAAGATCATCTGCGTTCAAGACGGCAGTCGAAATAAAAATGTGCGCGGATTGGTGGCTGCAGCCTCGATTCTGACCAGGTCCCAACAGGTTCATCTGACGATTGTGGGGCGCCCGCCCCGTGCATCCGAACTGAATCACGATGGGCCGCGACTACACATCCAACTGGCGGGCCGAATAGATTGCTGGCAGAAACTCGCCGAGCTCTATCGGAGTCATCATGTGTTTGCGATGCCCTCCTTTCATGAGTCATTTGGCCTCGTGTATATAGAGGCCATGAGTCAAGGCGTGCCCATCGTCCACAGCCGAGGAGAGGGACCGAGTGGGTTCTTCGAGCGTTTCGGTGTTGCGCGTGAAGTTGATCCGTATGATGTGCACGCAATCGCGAACGGCATTCTCGCGATGTGGAAGAGAGGGACAGACGTTCGCTTTCTGTGCCGTGAGCTTGCTCGAGAATTCAATTGGTCCCAGATAGCTGCGAATTACTGCTCGCTGTACCGGGAGCTTGGGTAGATGGCCTCTGAGCCGCTATCTCGTCTAGATTTGCCAGCTTCAGTCCCGTCGGATGCTCGACTGCCGACTGTCCTGCATCTGTCGCATACCGACGTGCGGGTCGACGCTCGCATCTTGAAAGAGGTCTCGGCTCTCAGCGAGGGTGGTATTGGGCGGCAAGTGGCTGTCGGTATCGATCGGCCTGACGGTGCGGTAGCTGGACCCCATGTGCCTGGCGTCCTGCTCATCGCCCTGCCATCAATCGCGCGTAGACTGAAGCGAACTCGCCTGTGCCCTTCTTGGATTAGGTACATTGCCGGGTTCATCGATGTAAGTGTCCGAATGGCGATTGTTGGGTTTCGCTTCCGTCCGACGGTGGTTCATTGCCATGATGTCGGGTTTCTTCATGTTGGGGTCTTTTTGAAGTTGACGTTGGGAAGCAAGGTGGTCTACGACGCGCATGAGTTGGAATCTGCGCGTAATGGCGATGGGAAGTTCATGTCAGTCTGCGTTTTGGCGGCGGAGCACCTTCTTTGGTCGGCAGTGGATCAGTTTATTTCGGTCAGCCCTGGGATCATTGAGTGGTACGAGTCGAGATTTGGGCGCAAGCCGTCGTGTTTGGTCATGAACTCTCCCAACATCGGCAGTGAGCTCGGGGAGCCCAATACACGCACGCGACGCGGGTACTTCCATGAAAAATATGGAATTCCACAAGGCTCAATTGTGTGCGTGTACGTCGGATTATTCTGCAAGGGGCGCGGAATCGAGTTGTTTGCGGAGGCTGTCGGCCGAATCGGAGACAGCGTCCACTTTGTACTTCTTGGGTTCGGCGAGTACATAGATGTGAACGCCTTGACAGGAAACGTGCGCAATATCCATATTCATCCCGCTGTGCCGCCTAATCGTGTCGTCGATGCCATTAGGTCGGCGGATGTCGGTGTGTGTATCGTCGAAGATGCCTCCCTGAGTGACCGCCTTTGCCTTCCAAACAAATTGTTCGAGTACGCATTCGCCGGTGTTCCGGTGCTCGCGTCCCGGCTCCCCGAGATCGCGAAAGTCGTCAGTTACTACGGGCTTGGGGTCTGTTGCGACAGTGATGCAGACAGCATTGAGGCTGCATTGCGTAGAATCAAAAGCGAAGGGGTGACCATAGAGCGGTCTGATCTATCAGAGTTGTCGTGGCAAAGTCAATCAAGGCGGTTGCAAAGCGCATACCGGGTATTGCTCGCTGAGTATGCGGCGCCCACATCGGGCCGCAGGAAAATTGATTAGTGTGTGTTCGATGTGAAGCGCTCTTCTGTGTACGTTCCGAGGGGCACCGCGTCGCGAAAAGTCGAATTGGCCGTGTGCCATCGAGGCCACTAAAGTGGGCAGTGCAGAGCGTCCTATGAAGCTTCGGCGGACCTCCGCTCTCCACCTCTCTCACGGAAGCATCCGGGACGACTCCCGTGTGTGTAAGATTGCGGTTGCGGCGGCGAATGGGGTAGTGGCTAAAGTTTGTGTCGTGGGAGTTCGCTCTAGGGCGGGTCAGGCTGCTCCCGGACGCCATGAACCTCACGATATCGATGAGATCAGCTTGTGGACCGGCGTGTTTCGGGGACTCGTGCCTCGTTTAGCGGCATACGCTGGTTTGGTCGAATTGACCGTGCGGTTGGCCTTTCGCGGGGTCTGTATGCGGCCTTCGATAGTGCACTGCCACGACTACGTGGTGCTGCCTGCCGGCTGGCTGGTGTCGATGCTCGTTGGCAGCTCGATCATTTACGACGCGCATGAGCTTGAGTCAGAGCGTAACGGGATGTCGCTTCGCGCATCGCGCTTGTGTCTTTTCATCGAGCGATGGTGCTGGCGGAGAGTTTCGTTGCTTGTGTCGGTGAGCGCTCCGATCCTGGAGTGGTACGCATCAAACCTAGGACCGAAGCGTTCAGTTCTCGTGCTTAATGCTCCTGTCTTGCCGTTGCCATCGGAAGGTGACACGGAAGGTTCGCGGCGGTCGTTGGGGCATCAGAAGTACTTCCATCGGCGATTTAACATTCCGGCGGAGGCCCCCGTGTTCATTTACCTAGGCTATTTAATGCGCGGCCGGGGCATTGAGCGGGTGCTCGATGTGTTTCGCCGGCCGGGTCTATGTTCTCATGTCGTCTTCATGGGAAACGGAGATGCTGTCGGCGTGGCGGATCATGCAAAGCAATTCCCGCGTATCCATCATCATTCTGCTGTGCCTCACGATCAGGTCGTCAAACTCGTCCGAGAAGCCGACTGCGGGCTTTGCCTCATCGAAGATGTGTCATTGAGTGATCGGCTGTGCTTGCCGAACAAGCTCTTCGAATACGCATTCGCGGGCGTGCCGGTCCTTGCGTCGCGTCTCCCTGAGATCGCGAGGATGGTGGAGGAGTTCAGGCTTGGGATCTGCTGCGACAATGACGCCGACAGCATCGAGGCTGCGGTGCGCAGGATCGAGCGCGAGGGAATTGTGGCTCCCAGTGGCGACCTTACGGAGCTCTCGTGGGAGACGCAGGCGAAGAGGCTGCAAGAGGCGTATCGCGTCCTTCTGGCTGGGCGCGAGTGGGTTGCCGTTGACCAAGATGGAGAGCGCTAAACGATGTGCGGAATCTTCGGGGTGATTTCATCGGGCACAGTATCCGGCCCAAGCATGCGTCTACTCGCCAAGCATGCCCAGCAGCGGGGGCGCGACTCGAGCGGGCTAATGTGTCTGGACAATCGATCCGCCAGGGTGTTTCGGGCCGACTCCTCGATCCTGCGACTCCTTCGAAGCGTCGCTTGGAAGGGAAGTGGAGCAGTCCTCGGCCACAGCCGTCTCGTCACCAACGGGCTGGATGACAATCAGCCCGTTGTGCGTGATGGCATCTGCGTGTTTCACAATGGCATCGTTGTGAATCATGCAGATCTGTGGGGGCGCATCGGGGCATCGCCGCGTCAGCAGATCGATACCGAGGTCATCGCGGCGATTGCCGAACGGCATCTGGCTCACGGGGGGAACGTTGAAGAACTCCCGGCGCACATCCTGTCGCTGTGCAAGGGCGTCGTTGCATGCGCTCTGGCCATACCGAAGCTGGGAAAGCTCTGTCTCTTCTCGAACAACGGGAGCCTCTACCTGGGCACGCGAAACGGAGCCATTCTCTACGCATCGGAGGAGCATGCGCTGCGTCAGTGCGGCTGTGACGGAGTGCGCCAGATTCGCGAGGGAGAAATCCTCGGGCTTCCGATCGTGATCGGCGAGATCAACGTCTCGGACGTCCGTGCGCGACGCCTTGATCTCATTCCATCGCTTGGCCGAGGTCTGGGGGCTGAGGAGAGGATGCTGGTGTTCCCGCGACATGATCTGCGCCGTTGCACGAGGTGCATTCTCCCACACACCATGCCCTTCATCTCGTTCGACGAGAATGGCGTGTGCAACTACTGCAGGCACTATCGCCCTCGCAATGTGCCGCGTCCGAAGGAGGAACTGTTTCGGCTCGTCGAGCCGTACCGTCGGTCATCTGGCACGGAGTGCATCGTTCCGTTCTCCGGGGGCCGAGACAGTTGCTACGGCCTTCATCTGATCGTCGACGAGTTGAAGATGCGACCTGTCACCTACACCTACGACTGGGGCATGGTGACCGATCTCGGCCGCCGCAACATCAGCAGGATGTGCGGTGAGCTGGGCGTCGAGAACATCATCGTCGCCGAAGACATCGCGAAAAAGCGCGAGTACATCCGAATGAACCTGCGCGCGTGGCTGCGTTCGCCGCACCTTGGAATGGTCAGCATCCTGACGGCAGGTGACAAGCACTTCTTCCGGCACGTGGAGACCGTGAAGCGACAGACGGGCGTGAGGTTGAACCTCTGGGGCGTCAATCCGCTCGAGGTCACACACTTCAAGGCGGGGTTCCTTGGTGTTCCCCCGGACTTCGAGGAGAAGCGCGTGTACACGCATGGCGTCATGAAGCAGCTTCGCTACCAGTGGCTTCGACTAAAGGCCATGCTTCGAAGCCCAGGTTATTTCAACCGGTCGATGTGGGACACCATCTCGGGCGAGTACTACCGAAGTTTCACCGCCAAGGAGGACTACTTCCACATCTTCGACTTCTGGCGTTGGGACGAGCGGATCGTCGACGACACATTGTCGCGATATGACTGGGAGAAGGCGCCGGACACCAACACCACGTGGCGGATCGGCGACGGTACAGCCGCCTTCTACAACTACGTCTACCACACGGTCGCTGGATTCTCGGAGCATGACACGTTCAGAAGCAACCAGATTCGCGAGGGGGATCTTTCGCGCGAGCATGCGCTGGCGCTGGTGGCCGACGAGAATCGTCCGCGGTATCCCAATATCAAGTGGTATCTTGATGCAGTGGGCCTCGAATTCGGCGAAGTCATTCCAGTCGTCAATGCAATTCCGCGACTCGCGGGCGCGCAGTGATGACGCCGAACTGGCGTAGCCTCGGGAGGTCGCCAGCGTGAACGGTCGGCTGCTTCGCTCCGTCCTGACGCTGATGCTTGGCAGCGGATTGGCGCAGGGCCTCGCCCTTGCCTTTGCTCCGGTGCTTACGCGTCTGTATTCGCCGGAGGACTACGCGGCCATCACGCTCTTCATGGCGCTCGCAGGCATGCTGCTTCCATTCGCGTGCGGCAAGTACGAAGTGGCGATCGTTGTGGCTGGCACCGATCGTCAGGCTTCGCATCTGACGGCTCTATCGTTCCTTGTCGCGACAGCCGTGTGCTTCGTCATCGGGCTGCCGTCGATCTTTGCATGGGAGTCGACGAATTCGCTTCTGGGATCCTCCGAGCTCGGGCGGTGGCTGATGGCCGTACCCGTGGCGGTGCTGTTCAGCGCCTGGGCGATGGCTGGGCGATACGTCGCGAACCGTCGGTCGGCGTACCGACTCATCAGCCAGTATCTGTTGGTGCAGGCAATCCTCAGTGTCGGGCTGAATACGCTGCTCGGCTTCTTGTCGTGGGGGTCGAATGGCCTGATCGTCGCGAATCTCTGCGCCGTCGGTTCAGGAACCGGCTGGCTTCTTTGGCGGCTTCGGAGCGAAATGTCGAATGCCTGCCGCACGACGTGGCTCGAGCTTCGAACAGTCGCTCACGTGTATCGTGAGTTTCCTTTGTACAACGCATCGAGCACGGTGCTGGACGCATTGACCTTGGCCATGCCCGTATTCTTCATCGCTCGCATGATGTCTCAGGAGACCCTGGGTCAATACGGATTCATGATGCGCATCGCTCAGGCGCCACTTTCACTCATCGGCGGTGCCGTGACTCAGGTTCATCTCAAGCATCTTTCAGACCTTGTCCGGACTAGGCAGTCTGCGACTCCCTATCTCCGCCGTATCACGGCTTTGCTGGCCACGATCGTGATTCCACCTTCGCTGGTGCTCATGCTGGTCGCACCCGACCTGTTCGCCTTCGCGTTCGGCGCCCCATGGAGGCGTGCTGGCGAGTTGCTGGTGATCATGATGCCCTCGATCGCTGTGCAGTTCGTCGTTTCGGCGTTGAGTCCAGCGTGTGGCGCGACGGGTCGCAACCGCCTCGGCGCAGCGTGGAAGGTGCTTGCCTTTGTCGCAACGCTTGGCATGTTCGTAGCGCTTGGATCCCGAGGAGAATCCGTCACTACCTTCTTCGTCTTGTCGACAATGAACGTCGGTCTGTACGCCGTGTACTACGCTTGCATCTGGTATGCGGTGAGGCATCCGAGGTTGGTTGCCTAGTGTGCGGCATCGCCGGAATCATGGCGTTCGATGGTCAGGTTGCGCTGGCCCGCGTGGTCGCCATGACGAGCATGATGCGCGCGCGCGGTCCGGATGACGAGGGATTCCTTGTCATCGGCGATCAGGGCCAAGTCCAGATCTGTTTGGGCCGGGATTCTCCCGCGGATGTGCGTCGGCGACTCGGGCCAGGCGCACTCGAGGCCACTGCGAGCTCGGTCATGGGTCGGGTCGTGTTTGGGCACCGTCGGTTGAGCATCGTCGACCTGTCAGCAGCAGGTCACCAGCCGATGGCCGATCCGCGAACCGGGCTGTGGATCGTATTCAACGGCGAGATCTACATCTTCCGCGAGATTCGCAATGAACTTGAGGCGTTCGGGCACTCTTTCCAGTCTCGAACCGACACTGAAGTCATTCTCGCGGCGTATGCACAGTGGGGCCCAAGGTGTCTGGATAGATTCAACGGAGACTTCGCATTTGTCATCTGGGATCCGGCCGATCAGTCGATGTTTTGTGCGCGGGATCGTCTCGGTGTGAAGCCCTTCTACTTTGCGACCGATTCGAGGCACTTCATCTTTGCCTCCGAGATCAAGTCGATTCTTGCATCTGGACTGCATGCAGCCAAGCCAGACCGGCAGGGGCTCGTACTTTCTCTTGCTCTCGGGATGGCACCACGTCCCATGACTGCATTCCACGGCATTTGGGCACTTGAGCAGTCCCATTGGATGCGAGTGCATCGTGACGGACGTATCGAACGTGCCCGATACTGGGCGCTGCCGATCGGACGACAGGAGCGGAACATGCGGTTGCCGGACGCAGCCGCCGAACTGAAGCGACTTCTGACGATTGCGGTAAGGAGGCGACTGGAGGCCGATGTGCCAGTCGGAACATTCATGAGTGGCGGCATCGACTCGACGACCATCTCGGTACTTGCCTCGCAGCATCATGCTGGCATCAAGGCCTTCACGCTCGGGTTTCTCGGATCCGCGCCGGATCTGGACGAGGTGGAGGAGGCCCAAGCCACGGCCAGAATGTGGCCGATGCAGCACATCGTGACGCGAATCGATCGTGAAGCGTTGCCCTGCAATGTCGAAGCCTGGATTGACGGATACGAGGAGCCGTATTACTCGCTTGCAGCCAATCACGTCATATCACAGGTGGTGCGGCAGAACGGTGTCAAGGTAGTCCTGAACGGTCTTGGTGGCGATGAACTGTTTGGCGGCTACCCCTACTACCTGTTGCCACCGTGGTACGGACGCTTTGCGGCTCCAATCCGGTCAGCGGCGTTGCGAGGGTTGTCCAGTCGATTTCGGTCTCGCCGGCCCATGATGTGGGCAGCCGCTTCCCCGGACCGGGTTCACACGATCGCATTTGCGCGATGGTCGGACCGAGATCTTGCCAACATTCTCCAGCCCCTCTGGCAGATGAGGGCGCGCACCGAGGACGTGCTTCATGGCCTGTATGCGGAAGGCCTTGAGTTTCAGGATAATGTTGAAGCCTTCAGCTACATGGATCTGGTGAACTACCTTGGCAATCACCATGTGCATCGAGTGGACCAGTTCACCATGGCCGAGTCGATCGAGGGAAGGTTTCCGTTCCTCGACCATGAACTGGTCGAGTTCGCGTTCAGGGTTCCGACTTGCTGCAAGGTCAACGGCGAGAAACAGAAAGTCGTCCTTCGAGAGGTTGCTGCGGGACAGATCGCTCCCGAGTGTCTGGCGATGAAGAAGAAAGGCTTTGGGCTGCCGCTTCACGTTTACCTCCATGGGCCGCTTTCTGCCGTGGTGCAGGACGCGCTCCTCGGGTTGGAGAGCAGGGAGATGTTTTTTCCGGAGGTAGTTTCGGCAGCTCGACGCGGCGAATTGTCGGCCGAGCGGACATGGCAGATGGCTGCCGTTGAGCTTTGGTTTCGCCGGTTCATCGATCGCGACTGGTCCGGTCATCCGGCGTTGGGCACGGACCCGTCGCTTCACAGACTGGGGTTCAGATGATCGCAAAGGCACTTCGGTGTGTTCGAGACCCCTCCTCGATTCCCAGAGTGGCAGCTCGTTTGCTGAATTGTCGAATCTTGCCGGCCTGTGAGCGGCAGATCAGTCTTGCGGCTGGAAATCTCGCGCAGCGGCCACCAACCTTCATCATCGGTCCCCCTCGTTGCGGCAGCACGCTGGCGATTCAGGTGTTCACCGAGGCGCTTGACGTTGGTTTCATCAGCAACGCGCACGCCGACTGGTTTGGCTCGCCTGCGGCCGCGGAGCTTGTGCTTCGCTGGACACGCCGTCGGGTTCCTTCGACCTTTCAGTCCGATCTCGGGCGAACTGAGGGGCGGCATTCGCCTTCCGAATGCCCTGCGTGGTGGTACCGCTTCTTCCCCCGCCAGCCGAACTATGTTGGTCCCGGAGTGGTCGACGATGCCATGCTGGCTCAGTTCCGGCGCTCGGTGATGGCACTAACCGCGGCGTGGGGTCGACCGCTGATCTTCAAGAACCTGTACGCGTCTCTCCGCATTCACCCCATCTTCCGGAGCATGCCGGAGAGTCTCTTCGTGATCATCCGCCGAAACGAGGAGGACGTGGCAAGGTCGCTGCTCGCTGCAAGAATGAGCGAGCATGGCACCGAGGATCGGTGGCTCTCCATTGAGCCAAGAAACATCGATGCGCTGAGAGGGCTTCCGCCGCGGCTGCAGGTGCGGGGACAAGTGAGATCGATCTACGAGAGCATCGACGAAGATCTCAAGGGTGCCCAGGTTCCGCCGCAAAGAGTCCTTGAGTTCGAATACGAGTCACTCTGCTCCAACCCGAGGAACTGCGCCGAATCGCTTCGTGCGCGGCTCAGTGAACTCGGCGTGCACGTCGATCTTCGTCCCGTTGATTGGTTGGGTTGGCACAAGCTCCTGTCGCGTTAGTACGGGGTGAATGGCCAGTCGAGCAACCTTCTGTCAGGTGACCGCTGTCGAATCTTCCCATTACACTATTGCTTATGTGCCTCGGGGTATTCCACGCCAGCCTGGACCTGCTGCTGTTCGCCGCGGTTTCGGTCGCAATCACCAGTTCCGCGACGCCCCGCGATTCCGAGCAGTTATCGAGGACCGTCCCGCAGGTGTCGGGTGCTGTTGGCTCGGATGACTTCGAGAGCGGAGGTGGCCAACTCTTCATGCCGCCCTGCTCGGACGATCCCAAGCCCGCTCGCCGGCAATTGCCGCCTCAAACCGAGTACTGGAGATCAAAGTTTGTCGAAAGACCTGACGGCTTGAGGGTGTGGCGGTCGGAAAGGGGGGATGAATTCATCAATGTGGGGGTCTTTGGAGAGGATTTGCAGGCCGTGCAGAGGGGCGTTGACTTGACAAAGCATCAAGCCGCTGCACTCAAATGGCTGACAGAGCACGCAGAGCAGTTGCCGGGAGGCGAAGGCGCGCTGATCTGGAGGTCGAATTACGAAACCAATTACAATACGCTGGTCTTCGAGCCTCCTTGGTCCGGCGGCTATGGACAAGCATCGATCATTTCTGGATTTCTCGCGCTTCATGAGGCTGATCCAAACGCGGGCTGGCTTGACCGGGCGGTTCGTGCTGGTTTGGCGTACGACGTCCCAACGACGGACGGCGGTCTGGGGGAGCGTTTGCCCAACGGATGCATTTGGTTCGAGGAATTGACGTCTCCCGCTATCGCGAAGGCCGGACTCAGTCCGCACATCTGCAATGGTCACATCTATGCGACCCTCCACCTCCTTCGGCTGGCGAAGGTGAGCGGGAATTCTCGAATACAGGAGTTGGCGGAGGAGGGTCAAAGGTCCCTGAAGTTAATGATGCGCCTTTTCGACAATGGAACGTGGATTCGTTACGACCTGAGCCCGCGGCGATGGGACATTCGCTTCTGTTTGAATTATGTTGCCGACTCGGTTTCCGGCGGCGTCGCGCCTTCGTCCGGCCCGTTCATTCGCGGATTTGAACTGCGACGGATCGGTATGCACGGTAAGCCAACGCGCCTTTGTGTCGGGGTCGATGGTGATGATGACGGCGCGTGGCGAATCGGTGATGGCAAGTACGGGTCCGAATTTGGAGTCGTTCCGTGGGGTGGCCGGGAGCGCCGTGACATCGGCAATGAAATCGAAACTGGGCGTTCTCTGCAAACAGGTAAAAGTGTGTTTGTACTGGAGTTGCCGCCGGGAGCGGACACCGACTACTTCCATGAGCCCGTCCTGCAGCTACGGGTTTTCTATCGCGATTCTGGCAGCCCCGGGACGCTCGACGCAATGATCTTTTCGTTCCGTGAACAGGTCAACAACGAGTATGCGGAGTTGCCTGGTTCACCTCACAGGCTTCACGGAGATGGACAACTACGAGTGCTTGAAAAGAGCGTCAGGCTCTGCGACCTGGCGAGTTCGTCCCTGACTGCTTGGAAGGTCACGAATGCTTATGTCAAGCCGCTTGCGGCCCTCGAGAGCATCACCGGAGACCCGTTCTACCGGGAATGGCGTTTGAGGTTGGAGGCCCAGGTCCGAGCTCTGGCTGAGGCGTATCCTCATCTTGAGTTCGGAAAGAGGTGATTATCGTGGGTATTTGTGTCCCTTTCCACAAAGGAGCAACGCATTTGATCTACGCCCTGGAAGCGCATGGGCGATAGCGAGTCGAATCAACGCGATACGTATCGAGGCTTCGCCGCCGCTCGCGACGATCTCCCCATTTTCATGAAGCCCTGGTGGCTCGATGCAACCGCTGGGAAGGACTTGTGGGATGTGGCGCTTATCATCGGAGGAGTCGGAATCGAGGCGGCGCTTCCCTTCGTCGCTCGTGCTAGACGCGGTGTACGCCAGCTCGGTATGCCTCAACTTACGCAGACGCTTGGCCCTTGGATCCGCCCGACGGCAGACCGGACCTGCTCCAGCCTTGCACGCGAAAAGGATGTGATCGGATCGCTGCTTGACGCGCTCCCGGCGTGTGATCACTACTGCCAGTCATGGCACCACAGCAGGACGAACTGGCTGCCTGCGTACTGGCGTGGCTATTCACAGACGACCAAGTACACGTACCGAATCCCGTCGCTTCACGACCTTGACCGTACTTGGACCGACATGCAGTCGAATATCCGGACGGACGTGCGTAAGGCCACCTCTCGATTTGGCGTATCGGTTGATCGGGAGGCAAGTCTCGATGACTTTCTCGACCTTCAGGATCTGACGTTTGCGCGACAGGGAAAGCCGCCGCCTTACAGCCGGGATTTCATTGCTGGAATCGATGCCGCGGCGCATGCGCAGCGCGCTCGACGCATTCTGATCGCACGCGATCCATTGGGTCGGGCCCACGCGGGCGTGTACTTGGTCTGGGATTCCGAATCGGCGTATTACCTCATGGGCGGTGGAGATCCGGAACTTCGTAGCAGCGGTGCAACGAGTCTCTGTCTCTGGGAGGCGATTCGGTTTGCTTCGACAGTGACGAAGAGCTTTGACTTCGAGGGATCCATGATCGAGCCCATCGAGCGATTCTTTCGAGCTTTCGGCGCGGTGCAAACACCCTACTTTTCCATCAGCCGAACAACCTCGTGGCGACTTCGAGCTCGGTTCGCCGTTCGGGACCTTCTGTCGTGGTCAAAGCGGGCTTAGGAAGCGCCTTTGAGGTGTGAGATTGCCATACCCGCCGGACGCGATGCCGCTCGCAGGTGGGCCGTGGACATCGTCATGCGCCGCCTGTTCGACGCTTGGACGATTCGAGAGGGCTTTGGTGCAGAGTGGCGCATCTCCTTTCCAGAGTCCGGGGAACCGTCGGGCGGCGCATCGCTCGTCATGCCGGACTCGTTTTTGGGGATGCCAAGGGGGGAGTGGTTGTCGATCGGCACCTTGCCGCGCGAGCCGATGGCGGTGCTGAGAACCGCGGACTTCGGGCTTTTGCCGGGGTCATGCGATCGTGACCTGCCCGTGCTTTTCGGATCGCCTACGTACCGGCAGATTGCAGGGAATCGATCCGAACTCGGCATCGACATCTTCGGTTCGGCCTTCTTCATGCTGTCGCGGTACGAGGAAGCGGTCGTGTCCACGCGCGATAGCCATGATCGATTTCCGGGACGCGCATCCATTGCCGCGCGCAACGGATTTCTGGACCGACCATTGGTCGACGAGTACGTTGAACTGCTCTGGTCTGCGTTGAAGAAACTTGCCCCTGGCCTGGAGCGTCGACCCCATCAATTCAGGATCGCGCCGAGCCACGATGTTGACGAGCCGAGCCGGGACGCGTTCCGTGGGATCGGATCGGTCCTGAAGGAGAGTGCTGGAGATCTGCTGAAGCGGCGCAATTACCGTCGAGCCGTGGCCGGGCCATGGCATTGGCTGCATGGGCAGTGGCGGCTGCACGAGGCGGACGAATACAACACGTTTGAGCGGCTGATGGATCTTTCGGATGCACAGGGCGCTACCAGCACATTCTTCTTCATGGCTGGTGTTTCGAACCCGGCGTATGACAGAGACTATCGCTTGAGTCACCCAGCCATTCGAAAGCTCCTGTCACGAATCCATCGGCGTGGTCACTTGATCGGTCTTCACCCGAGCTTCGAGACCTATCGAGATGAGGCATTGCTGCGCGGCGAGGCCGATCACTTGAGGAACACGCTCGCCAGACTTGGTATTCGTCAGGAGAGACTGGGTGCACGCATGCATTATCTGCGATGGAGTCTGCCCTCTACGTGGTGGGCCATCTACCACGCGGGACTTGACTTCGATGCAAGCCTCGGTTTTGCGGACGCCCCAGGCTTCCGGTGCGGCACATGCCACGAGTATCGTGCATTCGACGTGGTGTCCCTTCGGCCAATCGATCTGACGGTGAAGCCACTGATCGCCATGGACGTGTCGGTGATGGACCCGCAGTACCTGGGACTTGGCGCCTCCGCGGCGGCTCATGCATTGCTTCGGAAGCTGCGAAGGCGGTGTCAGGACGTCGGTGGCGACTTTTCGCTGCTCTGGCACAACAACGAGTTCACCAAGTCGGGAAGTTGGGATCTCTACCAAACTGCTTTGGGGACGGATTCATGATGACGTCGACACGTGTCGACCATCGTTCGGCTTTGGACGGGTGCGGCGTCCGACGAGTCGACTGGGTCGAAGGTTCGAGTTCAGTCGCGGGGTCGCTGATGTCAGCGCTCGGGCTGCTGTTACTCAGCGGTTTTCTTTGGACGAAAATTTCCTTCAACACACAGGGCACTGGATGGCTTTTTCTGCCCGCGTTTTGGGCCTGCGTCATGATCGTGACGACCGTGCGCCTGAAGGAAGGTGACCGGTTGTGTCTGGCCCCATCCGCGCCCTGGACAACGATCTTCGTGCTGTGGTTGCTGATTCGCCTTGGCCTCGATTCTGAATCGCTGGCAGACGTCGTGAGCTACACCATCGGGTACGGAGAGGGGATCCTCTTCGCGTATGGAACCGGTGTGGCCGCGAGCATTCTTCTGGATTCGTTCTCGCGAGCCCGATCCGCAGGACTACGGTGGTCCGGCACGATGGCGCTGCTGATGTTCAATGCGTGGAGTGCCATGTGGGTTGAGCAGACGGCACTCTCGGCGGGGAGTCTTCATCGGGATTACGCCTTCTTCTACAACGACACCTATCAGGTGAGTGGCGCTTTGGCGTCCGTGCTGCTGGTGGTTCTGTCCTCGCTCTTTGTCCGGTCCGTTGGTGAATCCGGCCGTGGTGTGCGGCGCATCGCACGGTTGGCGTTGATGGTGACGGCGGCAGTCACATTCCTCATGATGGCTCGACTTGCCCAGTTGCTTGGCAGCAACGCTGGTCCGGCGTTCATGCTGCCTGTCGCCGTGCTGTCGATCGCGACGGCGTGGGTCGATCTGCGGATCCCGGTCAAGCGTCATTCCGGTTGCGGAGCGGGCGGTGCCAACATGTTTTGGCGCGCACTCCTTTCGGTTGGTGCGTGGACCATCTGTCTGGCCGTTCTTGTCGTCGGAGCGTTTCTTCTTGCCGTCGTTGGAGGCAGCATCGACATCACACAGTATCGGATTTTCGGTTTTGAAGAGGCAAGTCTTCACAACACGTCCGTCGACTCGCGGCTCCGCCTGTTGACGTCGAATTTCTCCACACATCTTGCCTATGCTCCGCTCCTTGGAAACTTCTTTGTCGATCGTTTGACTACTGGCGAAGGTTCCTATGCGCACGGTCTCATCGCCGTCGTTCCCCATCTCGGACTTGTTGGAGCAGTCCTGTTCGTGGCCATGTTCCTTGGGGTGGGTGGACAGTTGCGGGTGCGATGGCTCGAGTCTCGACGGAGTCCCCCAGAACGACGATTCGCCATGTTCGCCATTCTTCTGATCGCATGGGTGCTGGCTTTCATGCTGCTGACCACCTTCTTCACGAACATCCTTCTCTGGCTAACGCTTGGCATCGTTTCGCCTGCAGTCATCGTTCGGGGTCGCTTGGCAAGGCCGTTCACTCGTGGCCATCACCTTCGGGGGTGAGCGGCCATATCCGGCGATGCTCCCAGTGCTGAGGGAGATGTTCGAGGAGGCAGTGCCGAGCACTGACTTGCTTGATGCGCTGGCGCTGACGCGAGTCCGGTATCCTCCGCTCAATGCCTAGCTTCGCACTCACCGGCGCCGCCGGCTTCATCGCCCCGCGTCACATGAAGGCCATGAAGGATACGGGTCAAGGGCTCGTCGCCGCGCTGGACCCCAACGACAGCGTGGGCATCATGGATTCGTACGTCCCGGACGCCGACTTCTTCACGGAGTTCGAGCGGTTCGATCGCCACCTGGAGAAGCTCCGCCGCGACGGGCAGGGGGTGAATTACGTCTCGATCTGTTCGCCCAACTATCTGCACGATGCGCACATCCGCATGGCCATGCGCAACCACGCCGACGCCATCTGCGAGAAGCCGATCGTGCTCAATCCGTGGAACATCGACGCGCTGGCGGACATCGAGCGGGAATGCGGCCGCAAGGTGTACACCGTGCTGCAGCTGCGGCATCATCCGGCGATCATCGCGCTGCGGGATCGCTACGCAGACGTTCGTGATCGGAAGATCGACATCGACGTCACCTACATCACCTCGCGTGGCAAGTGGTACCACCGCAGCTGGAAGGGCAGTCTGGAGAAGTCCGGTGGCGTGGCCACGAACATCGGCGTGCAC
>SXGR01247488.1_pt1 | contig 24755 bp, 17 predicted proteins | sample 3174711 | NCBI WGS metagenome assembly SXGR01 (sample SAMN11356860, study PRJNA531348) | freshwater metagenome | isolation source: freshwater sample F1-60 | place: China: Fuxian Lake, Yuxi | collected 2017-12-25
GAAAGTACCCTTCGTTGCGCTGTCAAACCCGTAGAAGTGAGCCACCACACCGATGACTTTTCTTGCACCGCCCTTCTTGGCGGCCTCGGCGGCCTGAAACATGGTGGTACCCGAGCGCATCATGTCGTCGTAAATGATCGCGATCTTCCCCTCGACCTCACCGAAAAAGTCTAGGATCTCCTTCTCATCAACAGAGCCTCGCTTCCTGAGTTGATGGACGGAAGCCTGCCCGGCCAGAAGCTCCGGCCTCATGTTCTTGAAGAGTTCTTCGCGGGTGCGGACACCGCCATCATCTGGAGCAATCAGGACCACAGTATTCAGCTCGTCGTTTAGCCGCCGGGACAGGTAGTCGGCGAAGAGAGGCGCCATCTTGAGGTGGTCAAAGCTGTCAAACGCGATCTCGATTTGCTCCGCGTGAAGCTCGACGACGATGATGTGATTCATCCCACGGCGAATGAGATCGTCGGCGACGTCGCGAACGCTGATGGGCTCCCTTCGAGCATGTGTCTTGTCCTGTGCCTGGTACCAGAGACAAGGAGCGACCACGTTGATCTGGTTGACCTTGCAGGTTCGGCGAAGGGCCGACACCATCCTGCAGGTGTTGGCAAGCGAGACATCCGGGTCTTCCCCATCTCCGACGGTCGCGATGACATAGACGTTCTTGCCGCGCAGGTTCTCGTGAATCACCGCCTTCTTTTCCCCGTCACCGAACACAATGATGTCCTGCTTCACCAGAGCCTTCCCCAGGTGGCCTGCGATGGCGTCCGAAAGTCGGCAATGAGGCCGCACAGGCACTATGGCGAAGGACTCGCGGAAGACACGGTCACGCTCGCGAGTCAGCTCCTCATGCACCTTGTCTTCAATGATCCGCTCAAGCCACGAGCGGAACTGCGGATCGCCTTGGTAGTCGGTCATCATTCTAGTATCCTTCGCTTCCAGCCTCGACATGAAGGTCACGGGAACTTAACCCCAAAGACAACTCTTGTCGACGCCAGAATCTCTTTCAAAGCCAGGGCCGCTTCGATATAGTGACCGGTTCGTGTGCAAGGAGTCTTGACCGGCTCGAAAGAAGCCTGACGCGGCAGACTCCGTGTAGAAGGTGGGTCTATCGCTTTTGAGGTTCGCTTCGCCCGAGGAGACTTCCATGGAGGTCACGTACTACGAAGATCCAGCCTGCATCTGGTGCTGGGCTTTTGAACCCGTGGCGACGAGGCTTGCTTTCGAATTCCGACAAACCATCAAACTCCGCCATGTGATGGGTGGCCTTCGCGATCAGCCGCCAGTCGACGTCGATTTCACCGTGCGGCAGTGGCAGAAGGCGTCCGAAATTTCCGGGATGCCTTTCGACACAAGGACCTGGCAGAGCCATGTGAATCAGACAACTTTCCCCGCATGCCGCGCCGTAAAGGGAGCCGCGCTGGTCAGCCCCGCCAGGGCCGCGAGACTCGCCCGTAGGCTCAGCGAAGCCTACTTCACCGAGCGAATCCCCATCGACAACCTCGATACGATCCTTCAACTCGCCGCCGAGGTGGGGTTCAACCCCGACGTCCTGAAAGAAAACATCGCCAGCGGAAGAGCTGAGGAGTTCTTCACCCGGGACCGGCTCGAGGCCAGCCGGCATGGGTTCGGGTTCCCGACGACCATCTTCTCCACGATCAAGACAGAATCAGCCGTCCTGCTGCAGGGTACAGTCGACTATGCAGTCATCTTGGCTGCTCTCAAGTCCCTGAACACCCCCAAGGCAAAGCGCCAACGGTTTCAAGACGTCCCCGAAGACTGGAAGGACCTCTTCAAGATTCACCCACGCCTCACCTCTACCGAGATTCAGCACGTTACTGGACTGAGCGCCGACCGCGTCGCCGCGCGAGCTTCCCAGCTTGGACTGCACTGGACTGGCATCTTCTACCAGCGCGAGAAAACGGATCACGACACTGCGAGGGCCGGCCTGGAGGCTCCACCCAAACTTCCCGGCGAGCACGAGCCTTACGGCGACGAGCCCGCCAGCATCGGCCGGAAGTTGGAGGAGACGGACACGCTCTCGGGAGACCTCGACACGGAGGGCATCCGCGAGACCAGCGCCGCAGACTGAAGGGCATGGATCTCGAACGGGGCGGTCAACTCCCCAGCTGAGCTCGCTACCGCGGCGTGCGCCGGGGAGGTCGGCCTGGCAATCGGCACGCCACAGGGCGTGGGGACATGGCCGAACCGTATCACGGATGCACGTCATCATCGTTATCATCTTCTCCTTGCCGTCCGATTCGTGTTATGGTTTTTAGGGTCGGCGAGCCTCAAGGAGACTTTGCATGAACCCCCGGGTTCCCATTCCAGGGCGAGGTGCCGCTCAAAATCCTGCCAATCGCTTCGACCGGCTCCACTACGAGCCAGAGCCGGAAATCGAAGATGGCCGAGACCCTCTGGACAACGAGTCGCCACTCCCCCGGACGCAGTTCTTTCGCGACACGTCGCGCTCGCTCATCACGCAGAACGATAGCCCCGACGTCGGCTTCGCGGCCAGTATCAACATTTACCGTGGGTGCGAGCACGGCTGCGTCTATTGCTACGCTCGAGCAACGCACGAGTACCTGGGCTTCTCCGCTGGCCTCGACTTCGAGACGAAGATCCTGGTGAAAGAGAACGCGCCCGAGCTGCTCTACTCGGAGCTGCTCTCACCCCGCTGGAAGCCACAGGTGCTGGCGATGAGCGGCGTGACGGACCCTTATCAGCCCATCGAGCGGCGGTTGAAGCTTACACGAAGCTGCCTGGAGGTTCTCGCTGAGTTTCGCAACCCTGTCGCAATCATCACCAAGAACCGCCTCGTGGCGAGGGATACGGATGTGCTCCTGCGGCTCACCGAGCACAGGGCCGCGGCAGTCTACGTTTCAGTCACGAGCCTGCGTCCGGAAATCCACCGGGTGCTCGAGCCGCGCACATCGGCACCCGAGCGCCGGCTCGCCACTATCAATGCCCTTGCGACGGCAGGAGTGCCAGTCGGCGTGATGGTCGCCCCGGTAATCCCGGGCCTTACCGATCACGAGCTGCCGCAGATCCTGGCAGCGGCGGCGCAGGCTGGCGCGAAGGATGCCGGGTACATTCTGCTGCGGCTACCCCATGCCGTGGCGCCCCTCTTCGAGGATTGGCTCGGGCACCACTTCCCCAACCGCAAGGAAAAGATACTCGCGAGAATCCGCGAGGTCCGTGGCGGGCGACTCAACGACCCCCGCTTCGGCACCCGGATGAAGGGCGAAGGCATCTTCGCGGAGCAAATCGCTGCGATGTTCCGCGTCGCCGCGGCACAGCATGGCCTGGCAAGGCAAAGCCTGGTGCTCTCCACGGCAAGTTTCCAGCGCCCCGGGCCGAGGCAGATGACGCTCTTCGACTATTTGAACCCGCCCGGAAGCGGCTCCGGGGGATAACAACCCCGTGCTCTCGAGCTCTTTCTCTTAAATTCTTGGGTCACAAGAAGCTCCCAACTTCGCTGGATGATCTTGTGGACACCCCGGAAACCGCCCCCCTGAAGGAGCTTGCCATGAGACCCATCGCCGTCACCCTGGTCCTCGTCGTTTTCACTCTTCTCTCCCCCCCGGTCGCATACGCCGTCAAGATCCCTGTGGGCGATATCGCGATCGACCCCAACCCCGTCCTCGATCCGGGAAGGGAACCGCTCCAGTTCCGCCGGGGAGACGTTCGTGCCGACGGAAACATTGCTCTGAGCGACGCCATCACGCTCCTGAGGCACCTCTTCTTCGGGGACCCGGCCACCCTCCCCTGCGCGGATGCGGCCGACACCGACGACGACGGTATCTTGACCATCGGCGACGCGGTCGCGATCTTGAGCCACCTCTACTCGGGTAGTAAACAGATCCGTGGACCCGTCATGGCGTGTGGAGCGGACCCCACGAACGATTTCCTGGGCTGCGACTCCTTCCCTGCCTGCATCGCAGATCCGGCCCCCTCCGACGCCGAAAAAAGGCTCGACATGGCCTACCACTACGCTCCGGTCCACCACCAGGATGCCTCGGATTCGGGTTACCGCTACGACATGCTGGCCCGCATCGACTTCAACGGGAACTGGGACATGGCGAGCAAGTGGGAAGCAGCCGCGACCATGGGGGTTCCGGCAGCGCACGTCTACTACAGCGTGGTCTCCACGGCGACCCACTGGTACCTCGTGTACGCCTTCTACCACCCTCGTGACTGGACCAATGAGAGCTTTGACCAGGAGCACGAGAACGACATGGAGGGGCTGCTCCTGGTGGTTTTCCGCGATGGAAGCAGGTACGGCAAGCTCGAGGCGGCCGTCACGGTGGCCCACCTTGATTTCTACAGCTATACGCCGGGGCCGACCCACCTGAGCGCTGGCGCGGAAGACCTCGACGGGAACCTGGGGCTCATCGACGGAAGCCATCCCCTCACCTACCAGGAAGCGAAGGGTCACGGGGTCTACGCCTACGGGGGATCTCACACCGAAGACGGTGATGGGATCTGGTACTACCCTTCGCTGCCTTACCTCGGGCACGAGGAGGCGACACGGCCAGCCCTTCCGACACCTCAGAGCGGTGACACCAACCCGAAGGCCCACTACAAACTCCTCGACATCTTCGAGGCAGGTGGATTGTGGGATCGACGAGAAAACGCGGAGACTTTCCACAGCTTTGGCTCGTTCCGCGGAGACGACGGTGGAGAATGCGGGGATGGCGTGACGGTCACCTGCTCGGAGAACTCCCCACACCCGCCGTGGGGCTGGGACGACGTGAATGACGGCCCGGTCTTCGCCGGCGAGCTTGCTTTCGACCCCGCCCACCTGGTCGGCCGGTACTTCCACGTAACGACGGCGTTTGCCAGGGACTACGAGCGCAATCCCTATGCAGTCGAGATTGTCCTGGAGGAGCTCACGGTGCTCTCGAATCAGGACCCCAGCGGGGATCGATCCGACCCCTACTTCAACCTGTACTTCGGGGACGGCGTGGGCGAAGAGACCCATGGGGGCTACGGTGACGGGATCGTGGACGGCGACAGCGGCGCACAAGTCTCCTGGGTCTTGTGGGATCCTCCCATGAGCACCCGAATCAACCTCGCGACCGCCATGCCGCGCAATCGCTTCTACACGATCAAGTCAACGGTCCCCACCTTCCGGATCCGCGTCATGGACTGGGACAACGGGAGCGGCGACGAGTGGCTCATGAGCCCGGCGCAACCGTACGCGGAAGAGCGCACGAGCGGCAGCTTCACCTACGAGTTCGGGCGCAGCCGCCTCAAGGTCCGCCTGACCGACGCGCCAGGCGGGCGTTGAAGGTCAAATCAGGGACGCGGAGCAGCACCGACGACCAACTCAGCGTGCCGCTCCGCGCTCCCGTTTCGGAGCAGGTACAAGGATCGGAATCGCGATCTCTGGCGTTTCAAGATCGCTTCGGAGCGTGATGTTCTCCGCATCTTGCGGCAAGAGGAATCTCAGCCAGCCCTGCGCTTCCTCGCCGGGCTTCAAGTACTGGGTCGGTAACGGAGGCTGCTTGATTGCGGACAGGACTGGATCAAGCTTCCTGGAGTCCCGGGAGCCCTTTCGAGAGAAGCGAAGGCAGAAACGCTTGGGGGACACCAGCGGGAACGGGTCCTTTTGTACGCTCGCGACCACAACCTTGAGGTCAACAAGCTGGTGATCGGGCAGAACGATTAGCCCGCCAGGCAGCGCTGTCCCGTCCTCAACGCTCTCGACTCTGACGCGGACGGCCTCGCCCCGCGGCTCCTTCAACGCCTCAATACGCGCCAGCACGGCTGAATCCTCGATGGGCACTGAGCCTGCTCCACCTCCAGGAACAAAATTTGCTGTGGAAGACTGTTGAGCTGGATCGGATGTCGAGGAAGGTAGCTGCTTCTTTTGAGCAGCGGTCTCTTGTGAGCAAGCAGCCAGCCCAAACGAAGAAAGCAAGGAAACAATCCAAATGGGCCGTAGCATTAGCCTTACCAATTCTCTAGAAAGTTGTGTAGAGACAGAGGAATCGACACCTTTTCTCTTTCGGTCGCCCGGCCCTGTCTTCGTTAGAAGAAGGCAGAAAGACGAGATTCACCGCCCGCTTCTTACCAACCAGGGAGGTTTTCCCTGGTATCCATCGGGTTGCGGCGCTCGCAAGGGCCGAGAACGTGCCTTCACAATCCTTGAAGTCGCGATTTATTCCTCTCTCCTCATCTTGCTGGGGAGCCCCTTCGTGACGCTGGTGCTCACCTCCACTCGCGCGACCGCGGAGAACGATACCGTCAACAAAGTCGAGACCGAAAATCGTAAGGGCCTCTTTCGCATGGAGCGGGACCTCAAGAGGGCTTTATTGACCTCGGTCTCCGTCGGCAACTCCGGCCTGTCGCTAACATTCACTCCACCAAATGGATTCGATGGCACGGCGGCAATTGCCGGACAACAGGTTCAATTCCAGTTTCGTCCGAGATCCGGCGAGACGATGAATGGCGCTGACGACAATCAAAACGGCATCGTCGACGAGGGCGAGCTCGTCCGGCGAGACATGGTGACTGGAACGGAAGTCGTCGTGGCCACAGGCTTCAACCTGGCCACGTCGGGATTCGCGATGTCTGGTAGCACCATCACGATCACGATCGAGTCACTGGCTTCAGTGGATCGACGGTACGGAACCGTCACGGTCTCCAACTCCCTCAGCATTTCTCCCCGCAACTGAGTCCCACCGTCAATGAAAGGAAGCAAGCCCATGAGGAATACAACCGGTACAAACGACGGACACGCGATCCTGATCGTGCTGATCCTCATGACATTCCTGGCGGCTCTGGCCACGGCGCAGTTCGCGGTGGCGCAGAAGAACTCCCAGTCCGCCGCCTACTTGAGAGACTACTGCGCCCTCAAGCAGTACGCGGACTCGGGCATTGGCCTCGCCATGCACGACCTGCAGCATGATCTCTCCGGCAACAAAGGCAAGATAGGCACCGTGAGCTGGACCGTGGCTTCGGACTACGGGAGGGACGGCTATGCCGGGACGCTTGACGAGGGCGAGGGTGACGGCGTCCCCACCCCCGGGGAACCCAACGTCGCCCCGGTCTCCGTGGGGCCGTCGAGCCTCGCGGCGGGGCTCATCGTGCACGTCGCTGACAGCGGATTTGCCAATACGAAACGGATCGTCGCGGTCGCAGCCAACGCCAATGCGACCGCGACCGTGTCAACCTTCGTACGCAGCACCCCGGCCTCGCTCCCGAAAGTGGCGGCCATGTACGTCGACCCAAACTTGGCGCTGGATCTAAAGGGCAACGCTTTCCTCATCGATGGCAATGACCACAAACTCGACGGCACCCCTCTTTCAGGCGGCGCCGTGCCCGGCATCGCGACGGCCATTGGCAGCCCGGCAGGAACCAACAAGACTCTGCTGCTTTCTCAAATTCCAAGCAAGAGTTACGACCAGATCATCGGCAAGGACACCAGCCCCTCGATCGGAGAGCAGGCCGGCGTGGACCTTGCGACGATCTTCAATTCCCTGAAGGCCGCGAAGACCGTTACTCTAACCCCCGGAACGTACTCGAACTCAACCATGGGCACGCTGGCCAATCCCGAATTCACCTATGTCAGCGGCGACCTCCAGCTCTCTGGAAATGGAACTGGCGCCGGCGCACTTGTGGTGGAGGGGTCCGTCACGTTCACCGGGCAGTTTGATTTCAAGGGCATCGTCGTGGTGCTCGGCGACATACGACTCACAGGGGGAGGTGCGGGAGTCCACGTGTACGGAAGCGTCCTGGCAGGCGAGTCGTTCACGGCCGTGGACACCACATCATCCGACGTCACACTTTCCGGAAACGCCGACGTCTATTACAGCTCCGAGGCCATCAGCATGGTCGAAGGCAATATGAGAACTTCGTACGCCATTGTGTACTGGGACGATCAATGAGAAGCGAGGGTCAGAATGAACATGAAAAATAGCGAAAGAATGGCTTTTCTTGCACCGGTTCCAGCGCGTTGGCTCCTCGTCCTGATTTGCACTCTCTTGCCCCGGGCCTCCTCGGCCGAAGACCCACAACCTACCCAGACTGAAAACACGGGCAAGGAGCTGGACCGGTTTCGAGCGGCCATTGCAACGCTGGATTCGTCCGGGGAGACCCAGCCGATTCTTCGCGCAATGGAAACCCTGAGAACGGGTTACCCACAATGCCGTCCTGTACTACTTGACTGCTTCAATACTGAATCCGTGCAGTTGAAGTGCTTTGCCCTCCAGGTCCTGGGCGAGCAGGGGGCGGGAGCTGACGACATCGAGGTCGTCTCGCGATCGCTAAGGGATCAAAAGCCCCGGATCCGGCTTGCCGCCATAATGGCCCTGCGACGCCTGGGCAAGGGAGGCTACGAGGCTCTGGCCGCATACTTCCCCGGTGAGACGGACAATAATAACAAAAAGATGGCGGCAAAGACTTTTCAGGTCTGGAACACCGAGGAAGCACTTCCCTTGCTAGTGAAGTCCCTGGAGAGGGAAAAAGAGAAGACCGTGCGCAACTTCTTCGTGACCGCGCTTGAATCCTTGACTCATTGCAAGCTAGGCGACGACCCGTCTGCCTGGAAGACCTACCTCGAAAGCCTCCGTTTGAAGGAACAGGCCAGGGAACTCAAGAATATTCAGGGCAACAACGCCAAGGAGGAGAATCCATGAAGCGTGAATCAGGATCCTTACTGATCGAGGTGGTCATCGCCATGACTCTGCTCACAGTGGGCCTTCTCGGCTACCTGCGTGCGTTTGCGTCATGTTCCACCCTCACGGATGACGTCTCGGAGTACGAGAAGGCAAGGTTGACTCTGGAAAACACCGCGGAGACGCTGCGCAATGCCGACTTCAACACCGCGTATGCGAATTACAACTGGGCCTTCCTCGAGACACCTGGTTTGAACTCCGGCTACTATCCGGGCTACAACATCAACGCGTTTGTCATTGTGAACTGCTTCGTTGACGAGAATAATCTGCCGGCCGAGTTTGGCCCGATTCTTGACCTGGATGGCTCCGGAGGGCTTGAGAACTCGAACTGCAGCGCGACGTACAGCCTGCTCCCCGTGAAGCTTTCCTTGAACTTCGCGGTGGGAAAAACCTCACGGACGATGGACCACTATCTGGTGCTTCGGCCGTAGTGGATCCCCGGAGAAGCCGGCGCGCGAAGCGCTTGCGGTATTCCCATTGTCTGCCTGGGGAAGGGTTATTTTCTGACCGGCTCAGATCACCCCGGGACAGAAGAGCCCGCGTCCCGTAACTCCTGCAAACGAATTCCAGCTTGCAGGTAACGCAAGTAGACGTTTCGCTTTGTGAGGCCCAGTTCCTTCGAAATGCGCGCCACGTCCCCGCCACAGACCTCAAAGAGGTGGAGGAGAAACTCCCGCTTCACGTCCGCAAGCACTTGCTCGTAAGTGCGGCCGGTGAAGGCCCAAGGAGGAAACGAAATGCGTGATTTCTCGAGCCCGAGCACGTGCGCAACCTGCTTCTCGTCGACGGTCGCTCCGGCGGTTAACGAAAGGCGACGGATCACCGATTCGAGCTCGCGCACGTTGCCTGGCCAGGAGTGACACTTGAGCAGTTCCAGAGCACGCGGCGCCAGGTCGGGAGCATGTCCGCGCATTTGCCCGCGGAAATGATCCATCAGTAGCGGCACGTCTTCGGCTCGCTCCCTCAGAGGTGGGACCTCAATGGAGATCCCACGGAGGCGATAAAAAAGGTCTTTCCTGAACTCCCCGGCAGCCATCAAGCTACCCAGGTCTCGCTGGCTGCTCGAGATTAGCCGAACATCCATCTCTATCTCCACCAGGGAGCCCAGCGGACGAACAGCGCTCGTCTCAAGCATACGCACAAGCTTCGCTTGCACCTCGGGAGTCAGGGAGTCGACGTTATCGAGGTAAAACGTGCCTCCCTGGGCCTGGGCCATGCAACCCACTCGAGCGCGCTCCGCGCCCGTAAAAGCCCCCACCTCGTAGCCGAAAATCTCCGCCTCAAGAAGCGCCGCTGGAATCGCCGAACAGTCCTGCGCCACAAAGGGTCCTTCACGGCACGGACTTACAGAATGGATCCAGTGGGCCAGGTGATCCTTTCCTGTGCCCGACTCGCCCGTGAGGAGGACCGGCAGCTTCGAGTCGCGCGTACGCTCGATCAAGCTCACGACCTCACACATCCTTGGCGACTTGCTCGCGAGCAGGATCGGACTCAGCGTGCGAGTTTGCGTGGACATTTCCGAGGGGGAGGCGGTGGGGGGCAACGGTTGCGCCAGATCCGGGCGCTGGCGCGCCAGCGCTTCACCCACGAGCACGCCCGCGGCTTCGAGGAAGTCGGGGAGGTCCGCAGCGAGGGGATCTGTCCCGGCGAGGAGGAAAATCACCCCCCAGCGCCGTGTGCCCGGCCCGCGCACCTCGGCACACCACCCATGCGGCACAGCTCCACTGCCTGTCCCGAGACAGGCCCTTCGCAAGACGTCGAGGTCCTGGCGGAATTCGACGACGCGGCCCCGAACAACGCTTCGGCCCATGCCCTCCTCGAGAAAAATTGCACCACCCGCCGCCTCTGCCCCCTCCATGATCCAATCGAGCGCTTGAGACAGCTCCACAGTGCGCCGGAGCAAAAGGAGCGTCTCGTACCGCCGGCTCGCGGCTCGCGCCTCCTCCGCCGGGCCTGCTTTGCCGCTGGCATCCTTCCCGAGCCCAAGACGAATTTGGTGCTCTCGCGCGAGGTAGCTTCTGCGGTCCTCCGGCTTGAGCCCACGGACAAACGCTGCCCTGGAAAAGCGCAGCCTGCGGCGAGCGCCGGGAACCTCGTGCTCGGAGGCGACCAGATCGAACAGCCACCGCACTTCTCCCTGCAGGGCCGAGCTGAGTTGCGTGGCGGCATCTCGCAGCCTCTTGCGCACCGCTTGGCCTCCCGGGCGGCCAACGAGCAGATCTAGACGCGCCTCGAGCCACGGGAGCAGTCGCGCGGCGCCTCGCGAGCCGCTTCCAGCTTCGTGAATGCCGATCGCGGCTCGGGCCTCCTTGATCCGCGTCCTTGCGTTGGCGGCATCGCGACGACGCAAGGCAACCTCGACCATCGCGATGGAGCACTGAAACGAGCCGGGGGCTTGCTTCGTGCCATTGAAGATCTTCCTCGTCCGATGGAAGATCCGCTCGGCAAGCTCAAGATCGCCCAGCTCCAGGCGAGTCAGCCCGTGATACAGGCGATCCCACAATCCGGCGTGGTCGATGGCGCGCCAGTCGGTGGGTAAGGCGCCGAGAAGCGCGCGGGCTTCCTTGCATCGGCCACAAAGGGCCTCGAGGTAGGCACCGCGTGCCGCCGCGGAGCGCTCCAGCCGCGGATCAAGCTTGGAGCGCAAGAGCGCATCGAGGATCTCACGCGCATGGCACCACCTTCCCTCAAGGATCTCGTTTTCGAGGAGGAAGATCCGCGCCGAGGAGGCGACGAGCGGATCGGGCACCTCCTCGGCAATACGGATCGATTCCAGCCAGGCCTCGCGGGAGTCCTCGAGCGCCAGCCTTGCCACGAGCCCCTTCGTATAAAGGAGGAAGAGGTGTGCTCGGCGAGATCGGCGGGAGTGCGGCAAACTCTCGGCATCGAGGAGCAGCCGTTCTGCGGCTCGCACTTCACCAAGCCGTGCTCGAATCGCTGCGACATTGCACCGGATGGCCAAGAGCGCCGTCGAATCCCCCAACCGTCTCGAAAGGTCCTCAGCACGCTTGTAAACGCGCAACGCTTCCGGGAGCCGATTGGCTTGATGGTAGGCAATGCCCAGGTGGTTGAGCAGCAGCACGGCGCTCGAGAGGGCACCGGTTCGCTCGGCGTGCTCGAGGCCAAGCCGAAGCTCCTCTCTGGCCCGCTTGTAATCAAGCTGCCGCAGGAAGATGTGACCCGCTGCCGTGTGGAAATCAACCGCGAGGCGGGCGCGTTGATCTCGGCTCAGCGTCCGCGCTCTACTTGAGTGAAGCAGCTCCATGCCGCAATTCGTGAAACTCTGTGCCCGCTGCACTTCCCCCACAAAGAGGTGCAATGCCGATAGCTCGCGGAAGACATTGAGGTGCTCCGCCACATCGTCGCTCGAATCGCAAAGACCCATCGCCTCATCCAGGAGATGTCTTGCCGCCTCCGTTGCCCCCTGCCTCTGCCGAATTCCGCCAAGCCGCCTCAAGAGACGCAAGCGGTCTCGTGCGAGCACGCCGGGAACCGAGAGCGTTTGCTCGTATCGCAGCCCCGCCGCATCGAATTGCCCACAGCGTTCTTCGAGCTCCCCCAGCTCTTCGAGCCGTCTCGCGCCTGATGCCTGGGGACCCACCCGATCCAGAGCACTCTTCAGGAGCGAGGCCGCCTCGTCAAGCCGGCCAGCCGCCTTGAGGGCGCGGGAAGCCCTGTCCACGGCTGAGAGCGCCTCGGAAAACTTGCCCGCGTCGAGAAGGTGACGAGCGGCGTTCCTGGCATGACGGGGATCGGACAGGAGAGCCATTCCCAGCCTCTCGCGTGCCGCGCTCAGCTCTTCCGACACCGCAGAGCGAAGCACCGGCCCCCAGGCGTCCTCCTCGAGCGCGAGGCCACCGCGACCCAAACTGCTCCAGCCTGTCCCGGCCAGCTCCGCACGGGCGAGTTCGAGCGCTTCTTTCCCCAGGAGCGTCGCAGCCGCCAGGAGCTTGCCGTCGGCTGGTCTCTCGAGCAGCGCCAGGGCCAGCGCCAACTTGCGAGCCCCGTCGCCGAGTGTGCTGGCGACCTTGAAGGCACCTTCCTCCCCGGGGACGTCAAGGCGGTTGAGCGCATGGCCCATCCCACGCCGGCACAAGGCCCGGGCAAGGGCTCCAGGGCTCCCACCGGAAGTCTGCAGGAGCTCACGGGTCTCCTGGACTCCGATGGGCGGGTCTTGCTCGGAGAGGATCGCACGCAAAGTCTTCCTGTCGAGCGGCCCGAGTTTCAGGACCGTAACACCTTCAGACGGGGTTTCTTGAATTGCGGCCCTCACGGCCAGCGGCCGTGAAGTGGCAAGGAATCCGAGCGTGCTCTTCGCGACGCCAGGTGGTCCTGCGGCCCCAAACCAGCGAATAAATGCAGCAAGCTGTGGGTCGCCTCGATGGAGGTCCTCCACCACCACGAGGAGGCAAGGTGAGGCTGTCGCCTCGAGGACGTCCCGAGCCTCCTGGAAGACCCTCGCCTTGACGGCCTCGAAGCTCATGGCCTCCGCCTCACGCCGGCTCGTCGAATCCGCGCGGAATCCCAGCACCTCCAGGAGGAACCGCCACCTTCTGCGATCTTGAGCGGCCAATGGCCTCAAGAGCATTGCCTTCTCGAGGAGCAGGCGCAGGGCGCTTCCGCCGACCACATTACTCAAGCGAACAGGAATCACGCGCACGCCCGTTGTCCCCGACGTCAAGGCCTCGGTGACACAAGCTTCAACGAACCTCGTTTTCCCGATGCCCGCCCCGCCAACCACGGAGAGCACGCGGGGCCCCCGTGCCTCGGAAAGCCCCTTGAACCACTCGAAGAATACCTCGAGCTCGCCTCGTCGAGCCAGGAAGGGCGCTTCAAGCGGCGCGTGAAGCTCGGGAACACTGCCGGGGCCGCGGGACGCCTCGCGGAGCTCCGAGGCAACCTCCTCCGCGCTCTGGAAGCGATGCTCGGGGCACTTCTCGAGCAGCTTCAAGATAATACCAGCAAGCCGCGGCGGTAGACCAGGCGGCGCCTCGGGCCTGGCCCGCTGGTGGTTCTCCAGGATCTCCTCGACAGTACGGCCAACAATGGGATAACGCCCGGTGAGCCCACGATACAGAGAAACGCCCAGGGCGTAGAGGTCACTCCGGTGGTCCACTCTATACTCCTTGCGGGGGAGGAGGACCTCCGGGGCGCTGAAGTAGACGGTGCCCCTGGGGCGCTCAAAGCCACGGTGCTCCGCGTTACAGAAGAGGCCAAAGTCAATCAGCACAACGCGGCCATCGGCAATGACCATGTTTGCGGGCTTCAAATCCGAATGGACAAGACCCTTTCTGTGCAGGTATGCGAGCGCCTCGGTCACTTGAAGGAACGCTTGAACTATGGCGTCCTGCCACCCGACAGATTTTTTTCGCCGGAGCATGGAGCACCAGAGTTCCAGATCAGGCCCCGCAACGTGCTCCAGAGTAAGGAAGCAAGGACCACCTGCCGCGCGAGCGAAGTCAAAAGCCCGCGGGATGCCGGGATGGCGAAGATCCCGGAGAGCTCGAAACTCTCTCAGGAGCTCATTGCGCGCAACGTCCTGCCGCGCAACCTTCAACGCTACCTGAGCGCCATCCTCGAGGAGATCCCGGGCCAGGTAGACGGAGCTCGACCCGCCTTGCCCCAGCCTCCGCACAATGGCATACCGGGGGTGCCTCGGCGGTTGGAGCTTGAGAGACGGACTCATGGGCGCACAAAGTCACGCTCGAGAGCGGTTAATAATTGGCGCAGCCCAGCTCGTCCGGGGTTTCGTCCCTCGCTGGGACTTTCAGCGCGAGAGTGGACGGCTCCGTCCCCAGGAAAAGGAAAATAAGGACCGAGATGGGGTCGCTCACATCAATTCCCCCGTCATCGTTGGCATCGGCCGCGTCTTCGCAGGGAAGAGGCGCGTTCGCCCCAAGAAAGAGAAAATCCAGGATGGTGATGGGGTCCGAGATGTCGAGCCCCAGATCGCCGTTTGCGTCTCCGCGCAGGAAAATACCGATGTCACCGATGATCTGAACGACCAGGGCCCCATCGTCAAGCCCTGGGTCCACATTGTCCTCAAACTTGTCGTTGAAAGAGAATGGCTTGCCATGACCACGCACGGCGTTGTAGACAGGACCCAGGCTGTTGTTGAAGAGCCCCCTAAACCGCGCTCCCTCCGCACGGGTAAAGACGAGCGGCAAGGTTCCTTCTGCCGCCTCCGGAAGGATCACCAGTGACAACATCAACACTCCCTGGCGCCACCCTGCAGGGAGCCCAGCGCCCTCACGGGCCTTGAAGTCGAAGACCAAAGATGCCTGGAGCCAGCCTTCTTCCTTGTTCACAAACCACTCAAAGTCCCAATCGATGCCCTTGATACCCTGGAGGAGTCCTTCGACGTCCAAGGCCGGCCGCACGTCCACGACGTCGATTATCGAGGTGTCGAGCTCGATGCTGACGGCCACCATGGAGAGGGACTCCTCGGCCACAACGTGGACCGGGACGTCAACCCGGGAGCCCGGAGCCCCCTCGACATGCGGGATATCCATGCTGACCGTCCGGGACGGCGGGCCCTGAGGCGGGTCGAGGAGGCCCGGCCCCGCGGCCCAAAGACGTGGCCCCAGAGCTGGGGCCAGGAAGAGGGCCAGGAGAGCCGCTGTCGTGGGGAACCGCCTGTTCATTGTAATTCTTTGAATAGTAACCATTCCCGCAGGCGCCTCGCAAGCCATGAGAGACCCATGTGGCGTAAAAAGTGGCCCGGCCCTCAAAGCCGAGAGCCGGGCCATCCGACCTGGATATCCTCATTCCTGGGGAAGGTCGGAGACGCCTCAACAGCTATTCAAAGCAAACCTCGAGATCCGGCGTGGGGTCGTGGCCTGGTGCGTATGGCCCCGGAGCCGGCGGTGCCGCTCCGCCGGAGAAGAGCCATACCAGAGTGTAGACCGCATCGGATATGTCCACGTTCCCATCGTCGTTCGAGTCGATCCGGTCCGGACAGTCCACCGAAAAGGCATTTCCTTGCCCGAGGAAAATCCCGCCCAGGGTATTGATGGGATCCGCAATGTCTATGTGGCCATCGCGATTCGCATCGCCGCGGGTGAAAGCGCGGGGTGGGGCTTTCTCTGCAAGCTCAAACCAGTCATCCACCTCGCCGACGACCACCGCGCACTTCGCCTCGAAGCTACGCGAGAGCAGGTCGCACTCGAGCGCGCCTCGTCCCGAGGTCAGGCAGGCCGCCAAGATCTCGGCGGCCCGCTCGGCGCAGACGACCTCGCTCCTGGTCTCCGTGGCGCCGCCACCACCTTCCCCCGCCGAGTCGCCGTCGTCGTTGTCTTCACAGTGCCGATTGCACCGTTCGGTGAAAGCAGCCACCACGGCGGCGCACTCCTCCTCCGTGCCTCCGCGGGTGGCGCAAGCTGCGGCCAGCTTCTCGGCGGCCGCGGCGCAACGCTCCCCGCAGGCCGGGGGAGCCGGGGGCTCCTTGTCGCAATGAGCCTGGCAGCGAGCGAGTAGCTCGGCCGCCTCTGCCTCGCACTCGGCGGGGTCACCCCCAGCCTCGGTGCAACGGGCGAGGTGCTCCCGGGCAACTTGCGCACAGCGTTCGCCACACGGAAGCGGTTTCTCCTCGTTGCAGCGGGTCAGGCATGCGTCGAGAAGCGCATTGGCCTTGGCTCGGCAATCTTCCTCGGTTCCGCCCGCGGCGACGCACTCGGCGTAAGCCTCTTCGGCAGCGCGGCCGCATCGGTCGGCGCAAGTCGGGGGCCTGGGTCGAGCGCAGCGTTCCTTGCAGGCAGCGAGGTACTCCGCGGCCTTGGCCTCGCACTCTTCCTCTGTCCCGCCCGCCTTGACGCAGGCCTCCTTGACAGCCGCGGTCCCGCGCTCGCAGCGCTCCTCGCACGTCGGCGGCTCTTGTGGGGGATCCTTGCAGCCACCGCCGCAACGGGCGATGTGCTCCGCCAGGCGCGCTTCACACTCCTCGGGACTTCCACCATCGTTCACGCAGGAGCGCCTCACGCCGTCAGCAGAGCGCTCGCAGCGGCTCCGACAGTCGGCTGGGAAATGCTTCTCGCAGGCGTGGCGGCACTCATCGCGAGCTTCCTGGGCCGCGATCGCGCAGGCGGAGGCGCTGCCGCCGGCTGCCAGACAGTCTCCTTGAGCCTTGCGGCCCGCGGCTGCGCATTCCGAGGCGCAGTTGGGGTTCGGTTCCTGTCGGTCGCAGCGGCCAAGGCAAGCCTCAAGGGCCGCCATGCCACGCGCAGCGCAGTCTTCAGCACTGCCTCCGGCAGCCGTGCAAGCGGCAGTCACTCGCTCAGCCACCGACGAGCAGCGGTCCTCGCACGTCGCGTGAGGCGGGTGGTCCGGTGGCTCATGGCCATCATCGTCGCAGTGGCCGAGGCATGACTCGAGAAACTCAGCACCACGGGCCGCGCATTCCTCTTCGGTACCACCTGCCGCCTTGCAAGCTGCCTGGATTCTGCCTGCAGCGTTGTTACAGCGTTCCTCGCAGCCGCGGGCCGGCGGCGGAGGGGGTGGAGGTGGCTCGTGATTGCAGGCCGCGAGAAACTCGTCGACGCGTGCCTGGCACTCCGCCTCGGTCCCTCCACGAGCCAGGCATTGCGCTTTCATGCGCTCCGCTGCCGCGGCGCACTGCCGTGGGGTCTCCTGGGCCGCCGCTGGCCGGGCCCAGCCCAAGAGCCCTGAAATCGTGAACAACATGAAAAAGGATCGTCGCATGATGGCCTCCTGACAAAAAGGTGACTGGAACACAGACCATCCACACCGTCCGCAACCAGCGGTCCAAATGCCCATTGAAAATGTAAGCAACAACATGAACAATGGTTACGACAAGGCGCTGGCAACGAAAGGGAAACAAAGTTTACAGGCGATCCAGACCAGAGGGATGGAATTCATCCCTGGGAGTCCCGCCAAGAGGTCCCGGCTGCGCCCGGGGTCACATCTTGTGAGCCGCCGGCTTCACGCCTCTTGTGAATGCGCCGAATCCGTAGGGGGTGGGCTTGTACTCTCCGACAAGACGCACGTCCGACTTCTCGGGAATCTTGTCCTCGAGTTCGAGCCCCCAGTAGCAGGCATTCACGAGAAGGCGCCGCAAGCCCTCGCTCTCGAGATCCGTCGAGGAGCCCATTGTGGTCGTGAAGATTCGCGAGGTTTTCCCCAGCGAGCCTGTGTAACTCTTGATCCACGCGACGGGCAACCTCGGGTCGTTCTGCTGGCCCTCCACGGGCTTATCGGTGGGCTTCATTCCCTCGAGCACCTCCCCCAACACGACGGACTTTGAGTCACCCGGCAGGGGCAAGCGGACGCCGTAGACGTCCGTCGGACCCCAGATGTCTGCCACGCCACGCACCAGGGGATGCGACTCCATCCCCTGGGCGATCAAGCCGCGAGTGCTTTGCAATTTGTGCTTTCCGTGATGACTCCTCCACGTCTCTCCAAGCACCTGGCGACCGAAGCCACCGTCCCATTGCTTCGAGTTGTAGCTGTACTTCGAGTAGGTCTTGCCTTCGGGGATGTTGAAGGCGTGGGTCGACGTCCGGAGAGCCACGATCGGCTTTCCCGACTCCGTGTAATCGACGAAGTGCTTCATCGCGCCATCGGGCAGGTCACGGAAGCGCGTGAAGAGAACGAGGAGGTCGGCCGAGTCGAGCACCTCGAGGCCCGGAATGTTATCGACCTTGTCCGGCTGAATCGTCCCGTCGGTCGGATTGATCGCGAACAGGACGGTGCACTTGAAGCCGTGGCGCACGGCAAGGATCTTGCCGAGCTGCGGAAGGCACTCCTCCGAACGGTACTCCTCGTCCCCCGAGACCAGCACGATGTGCTTGCCCTTGCCGGGCCCTTCCGTCCCTCCGTAGGTGACCCAGAGTTCGTTCGTGGAACTACATCCCGCAGTAATAATCACGTTCAAGACCACCGCCAAAAGCATCAAGTTCCGGATCATCTTCCTGTAGCCTTTCTACTGTATTCTGTATTCCTCCGCGCCCCATGCCTGAGTGGAACTTCAGTAACCGGCAGGGGGCGCATTCGCAAGGGAAAGCATTCCTTGACCCGGCAGAGGGCTCCGACAACCGCCAGCAAGCTCGCTCAGGGTACGACTCTTGCCTCAAGCTTCGCGGGATCGTCCGCTCACAGGTTCCGGACCCAGGGGCCGAAGCCGCCAGGAAGTGTCCAGACGGAAGACAACTCGAGCCGAGACTCGAGCGGGGTGCTCAACCGGCTGAAGTCGGCACCGACCATCGTGGTCGCAACGGGCGTCTCTTTTTTTTGCACGAATCGGGCGCGAAAATTGCTCGGACACTCTTGCATGTCCTACCACCACGTCCTGTTGATCCAGGAGCCCCTCCTCTCGCTCCAGCGTGTTGTGCAGGTCAACGGCCTGCCGTTCACGATCGGGAGCGAGGCCGATGCGGCCGTCCGACTCCGGACCCCGGGCCTGCCTTGCGTGCGGGTGGAGGGGGCAGACTCCGAGTGTCGCGTGGTCGATCTGGGCAAAGGCTCACTGACCCTGAAAGGTGAGAGGCGCACGGAGTTGGCGCTTCGACACGGCTCGATTTTCCAAATTGCAGATGTGACCGTCCGGTTCCTTGTGGGGACGGCGGAATCGCTCCGAAACCTGGCAGCTCATTGCGCATCCACCTCGCCTCCCGCTCCCGTTGACCTCGACCTTGACGCGTCGAAGCCCATGTCCGACGGTCCCCTCCGCAAGAGCGTGGTCGCCTACCTGGAGCGTCTCTCCAATCTTGAGCGCAAGCTGGCAGAGATCCGACCCCTTTCGCACATCTAAAGCATCTTCGCACCTCCGCCTGGGGCTTGTCCCCGGACACGTTACAATTCAGGGCAGCATGGTGAGAAGATTCAAGATAGCCCAGATGCTGGTACCGAGCATTGCGATCTGCCTTGAGCTTGCCGCCGAGGCCCTCCCCGAGAGGAGCTCCCGGCCAGCTCAGCAGGAAGAGATCACGCCAGAGTTACGCCTGGCCGTCAACCGAGGGTTTGAGTATCTCACCCGCCGCCAGCTTCGGAGCGGTGACTTTGACTCGGACCATCCCTTGGCTGTAAACGCCCTGGTTGGGATCGCGTTTCTGGCCAGCGGGCACAGCGAGAAGGCCGGCGGGGAGTTCACCGAGGTGATCCGGCGCGGCACATCCGCCCTCCTGAGGTACCAGAACTCTCAAGGGTTCTTCGATGACGAAAGGAGTGCAATGTATGGCCATGGCTTCGCAACACTCTTCCTGGCCGAGCTGTACGGCACCTCGGAATACCGCCACCGCGAGATTCGCGAGGCTCTCCTGAAGGCAGTGCGCGTGATCGAGGGATCGCAGTCGAGATCGGGTGGCTGGGACTATCTCCCGGCACGTCAATTCGGATCCTTCGAAGCCTCTTCAGGCTCGAGCGACACCTCGATTACAGTCTGTCAAACCATGGCCTTGAGAGCCGCCAGAAACCTCGGGATCGGCGTCAACACAAGAGTCACCGCGAGAGCCAGGGCCTACATCGAGCGCGCCCAGAACAAGGATGGCGGCTTCCTTTATCGGCAGCAGGGTGAGCTCTCAAGCTTTCTCTTCAACTCGAGCGCCTTCCCCCGCTCCGCGGCCGGGACATGTATTCTCTACTCGCTCGGCGACTACAACTCGGCGAAGGTGAGGCTTGGCTTCGAGTACCTCTACAAGAATTACAGGATGCCCTGGTCGAACCAGTTCCCCTACTATGCCCACTATTACTGCGCGCAGGCCATGTTTCAAGCTGGCGGCAAGTACTGGAAGGAGTACTTCCCCTGGATCCGCTCGGAGCTGCTCGGGAAGCAGTTGCGGGACGGAAGCTGGCCCAACAGCCTGCGCGAGAACAAGACGCAGTGCACCGCGATGGCCCTCATCGTGCTTCAGCTCCCCCTCCGTTTCTTGCCGATTCACGAGCGCTAGCAGGCCGATCCGTACCGCGCGCCATAAATAGGTGCCTGAAATTTCCTGGAGGCGCGCGGTACTCTTGAGGGGGTGTAGACCACGGCTCGCCTTCGGCGGGCCGTGACACCCCCTCAAATCTCCCCCTGAGGGGGGCCACGCTGCCCCCCTCGCACTCCCCTTGGCGAGTACCGCCCAGGAGCTGCATTTTCAGGTACCAACTTGCGGTGGGCGGTACTCAGTCCTCGCGAACGACGTCCGCCATTCGCCGCCGCACGGATTCGAGGCTCAGACGAGCTGGCAGGAGCGCTGCGGCGTTCTCGGCGGCGGCGGCCATGCCGAAGCGGATGGCGTCGAGCATGTTCGACCCGTGCTCCAGGCTCCAGGCGATCCCCGCGGCCAGGCAGTCGCCGCAACCAATCGGGTTCACGGAGCGCACACAAGCTGGCCGGAACGCGTGGAGACCTCCGTTGGACATGGCCCAGAGCCGGCCCTCGCCGGAGCTCACAACAACCCACTCCGCCCCGAGCCGGACGGTCTCTCGCATCGCCTCCTTGAGCTCTGCATCCGAGTCAAGCTCCCTTCCCAGTGTCTTCCCGAGCTCTTCTCGGTTTGGTTTCACGCACAGGGGCCCCAGCGCCAGCGCCTCGAGCAGCTCGGGACCCCGGGCGTCGAGGACAAAGCGGCTCCTCGTTCGAGCCATGAGGTCCTTGTAAAAATCAGTGGGGGCCCCGGGGGGAAGCGATCCGGAAAGGACAACCATTCGCGCACCATGAGCCACCTCATCGTAAACGCGAAGGAACTCAGCGATCTCCTCCGACCCGACAGGGCCGGCGTTTTCGACGAGCTCGGTTGTGACGCCCGTCGCCTGGTCAAGGATCGTTGTACAAGAGCGTGTAGGCCGCCTGGCGCGCACCATTTTTCTTGCGATTCCAAGTTCGGCAAGCTCTCGATCGATGCTCTCTCCCGTGATTCCACCGACCAGCGCCACGGTCACGCTGGGCCCGCCCAGATGGTGAAGCGCAAGTCCCACGTTGAGCACCTTTCCCGACGAGCACGAGTGGGCCTCGCGCGCGCGGTTCACCTCCCCCACGCGGAGCCCATCGAGGACAAGGATCTGCTGCCAGGCCGGGGTCAATCCTGCAGCGACGATCACCAGATCTCCTCCAGAAGGCCCAGCAGCTCTTCCTCCGACACCTTTCTTGGATTGCCACTCATGCTATTGCCATAGGAGCTCTTGACGATAGCGGGCAGATCATCGCGAGCCACACCGATCGCGCTGAGTCGGTTGGGGATCTCCGCCCCGGCGCAAAGCTCCTCGACCTTCGCCAGAGCGGCGTCGCAGGCGGCGGCCCGAGTGGAGAACTCGCGGCCATGGAGCACCTCGCCAATCCGGGCAAGGTCCGCCTCACGCACCGCTCGATTGACTCGCATTGCCACTGGCAGGAGAACAGCACAGGCGAGGCCGTGCGGCACCCTGGCGTGAATTCCGAGCGCGGCCGCAACACCGTGCGCCAGCCCCAGGCCGGAGTTGGCAAGAGCGAGGCCGCTCAGGAGAGCGCCATGCGCCATTCGCTCCCGGGCCTCGCGGTCTCGAGGCTCCTGGACGGCTCGCAGGATCGCCGGCGCAGCCAGTGAAAGCCCTTGAAGGCAGAGAGCCTGCGGGATCGAGGCCGCCCGGTTGGACAAATAGCTCTCGATGAGCTGAGTCATCGCGTCCATGCCGGTGTGGGCCGTTGTGGCGCGAGGCACGGAGATGTGCAACTCGGGATCGATGATCACCACCCGCGGCACCATGCGGTCCGATCGCAAGCTCTTCTTGAATGGAGGCGCCTGGCTCGAGATCACCGCGTTCCTGGTCGCTTCGCTGCCAGTACCGGCCGTCGTCGGGATCGCCAGCATGGGGAGCGGGTCGGCGTCAAGCGAAAGACCAGGACCCACGCCTTCGAGGTAATCCTTCACCGACGGACCCGTGGTGTTCGTGGCCATCGCGGCGCCAGCCTTGGCAAGATCGATCGCGGAGCCACCGCCCATGGCAATCACCAGGTCTCCCTGCCGTGGCCCCAGCTCTCGCACTCGTGCGGCAAGCCGGTCGACATCCTCCACCTCTGGCTCGTGCCCGATGCTGGCCATGAGAACTGGCTCCACACCTTCTGTGCGCAGGCGCTCCGCGAGTTCCTCGAGGGTGCCCGATCTCTCCAGCGTTCTTGAGCCATGCACAACCAACGCCCGTCGGCCCAAAGTCTTCGCCCACACCCCCACCTCCGACCTCCGACCCCAACCGAAAACGATCCGCTGGGGCGACAGGAAATCGTACCTTGCCGAAAAGCAGCCCATCGTCTGACTCATGTAGGAATCAAGACTTCCACACTGTTCGCTTCGCCCCGGCGGACCGCATAGGTTCGCACCCGGGCTCCCGGATGATTCACGGATTCGCCTGTGAAAAGGTCAAACTTCCAGCCATGGAGCGGGCAGCTCACCACCGCGGCCTCCCCCGCCTCGTCGCAGGCGACGGAGCCCGACGCGAGCGGACCTCGCTTGTGCGGGCAGAGGTGGTCGACTGCGAGGAATTTTCCGTGCACGTTGAAAATCGCAATCTCGTGGGCGCCAGCTCGAACATGAAGGGCGGAGCCTGGCGGAACCTCCTCGTCCCTGGCCACCTGGACCCAGCGTGCCGCGGCCGCAGCCCCGAGCGGGACCGGGACAGCCGGCTCCGCAAGGGCCGGGAGCGATTCCAGGCCTGCGATGCCCATGTCAAGAATCACGTCGATCGCATCGACGACCCTGGTAAGCCCCGCGCACGGGTAGGAGCAAAGCACCGCGTCGATGACCTCATCAGGCTTCGCGCCTTCACTCAACGCGCGCCGGACGTATTGCTCGACACCGCGAGGAGAGAAGTTGATGACTTTCGTGACAATCGAGATCAGGAACCTCGTCTTGGGCTCGAGGTGCCTGCCCGATTCCCCGAAGAACTTCATCAGGTGCTCCATGGCAGCAGGCCGCACGGTGCTCAGATACTTGAGGCCCCGAGATTCGCCCTTTGGCTTGCCCATTTCAGCTTTCCTGCCTTGAAAACAGCCTACGAAAAAAGAGCCGCACGCCCGGGGGAGGACATGCGGCTGGGGAACTATTCCTACGCAAACTCAGATAACTGCTTCGATCACTGGGCCGTGATCGGGAAGGCTGTGTACTCGATCTTGAAGTCGAGCAGAGACATGGTCCGAAAGTCAAAGACTCGGACATTGTTGTCATCCAACGGCTCGATATAGGTGAAATCATTAATCGCGTCCTTCGTCACCACGCTAATCTCGGAGCTACTCGCGACCACGACCACGACTCCGCTTTCGTAGTTCACACTGATGAGTTGCCTGAAATCGCGGTCAAAAGCAAGACGGTTCAGACGAATGTCGACCGTGGCGAAATCGATCTCCTCCGGGGCACCCTGGTTGGGTTGGCCAGTTCCACGCGGATCACGGCGGAAAAGGAAGTCCGACGCATCGACAAACGAGGTCACACTGTTGTCCGGGGTAAGCTTGGGGCTGGGGTCGTAAGCAATGATGCTGGATTGCTTGCCCTCAAAGAAGAAAACCTTCCGAGCACCGGAGCTGCTCTGATACCCGCTCCTGACGTCGTAGGGAGGATCGTTGACCGCGACGGACTCCGAGCCCTGGAGCGCTGCCTCAAAGGCTCTCCGAGTAATGGCTGATGCGACCGAGGCGCCGATGACCTCGCCCGCAGCTCCTCTCAGAAGGCGAATCTTGAGGAACATCGAAGTCTTGCGATCAAACACAAGCGCGAAGGGCGCGGGCAAGTCGGGGTGCGTAAAGACGACCGGCTGATTACTGTCGAGCACGGGGTTGGGGTCTTGTGTAACCGTATCGGCAATCTGCCGGAAGGTAAGGAGCGGCTCCGGGAAGAGCTTGTAGCGCCCGCTCAGACTCTTGACTCGCAGCTTCTCGGAGGGCCTGAAGGGGGGATCAAGGTCGAAATCGACGTCGACGTCCTGTTCCTCCAGCTCGAGAAGGTGGACCGCTCGAATCGTGCCCGGGGAGAAGAAGACCAGGACCTTGTTCTCTTCGATCTCCACGAAACGAGTCACCGGTGCCGAGGCGGCCAGAAGCTGGTTGAGAGTGTCTTCGCCGGTGATCACAACGCTCAGGAAGAGGCCATTGCCCTGGCCGATGTTCTTGCTGTC
>SXGR01310358.1_pt1 | contig 24741 bp, 24 predicted proteins | sample 3174711 | NCBI WGS metagenome assembly SXGR01 (sample SAMN11356860, study PRJNA531348) | freshwater metagenome | isolation source: freshwater sample F1-60 | place: China: Fuxian Lake, Yuxi | collected 2017-12-25
AAAATTTATATATATTATTTTTTTATAATATTAATATATATTTTTTTATAATAATATATAGATATATAAAATAATATTCAATGTCATATTTAGAAATTGAAAATAAAGATTTTTATAATGATATTAATCTAAGAAAAGAATTTATAGAGAATAATATTATAGAGAATAATATTACTAAAAATAATACCTATATTGATTCAATAATTAAAGATAATAATAAATTAATATTAAATAATTATCAAAAATTTATAACAAATTTTATTAATCCAAATACTAAATATGATAAGTTATTATTAATACATTCAACGGGGGTAGGTAAAACTATAACTTCAATATCTACAGCTATTAATTTTATAAATATATATAAAGAAGAAAGAAATAAAAGAACTATTGAAAATGAAAATTCAGGTATGATTTATATAATTGGATTTACTAAAAGTATCTTTAAAAAAGAACTATTAACTAGACCAGAATTTGGTATTATAACTAAAGAAGAGCTTAAAAATATGAATAATCTTAAAAAACAAATTGCTAAATATAATTTAGAAAAAGATATATCAACATTAAAAGAACTTAATATGAGATATTCTAGTAGATTAAAATCTAAAAAAGGGAATGGATATTTTAAATTTATTGGATATAAAAAATTAGTTAATAATCTAATTAGAAAAATAGATTTAAATTATAAATTACAAATATCAGACATTAAAAATGAAGAAGAATTACAAACATATATTGATAAAAAAATAATAGAAGTTAATTATAGTTTTATTGATATTTTTAATAAATCATTAATAATTTGTGATGAAATTCATAATGTATATAATTCATCTGATATTAATAATTGGGGAATGTGTCTCAAAATAATATTTGATCATTATAAACAATCTAAGGCAATTAGAGTATTATTATTATCAGCAACACCTATTAATAATAAACCAATAGAAATAATAAGTTTATTAGAATTATTAAATTATGATATTAAAATTAATAAAAAAGATATATTTGATAAGAATAACAATATTACATCAAATGGGAATGATATTATTAAAAAATATATAACTGGTAAAATATCATATTTAAAGGATATGAATTTGGAATTGTATCCATCTAAAGAAATAGTTGGTGAAGCTATTCCTGGTATTGATTTTTTAAAATTTATAAAATGCCCTATGAGTGATTTACATTTTAAAACATATAAAAAATTATCAGAAGAATATATTTCAAATAAAAATATAATTACTGATATAGATATTAATGATACTGAAGAACATGTTGAATATGAAGATATTTTAAATATTACTGATAGTTTAACTCATTATAAAATAAATTTAGAATCTAATAATAGATATTTAAATGATTTTGTAATATTAGATCCAGATAATGATACAAGTATTAATTCAAAGAGTAAAACTGGCATATATACTAAAAATGATATTAATAAAAAAATATCAAATGCTACAAAAAAATGGAAAACAGATAATGATATTGATATTATTAAAGATGATAAATTATTATATAATACATTAACTGGTAATTTTTTATCTTATGAAAATATTAAAAAATATTCTACAAAATATTATAAAATGTTATCAATTATTAAAAATATTATTTTAGAAAATAAAGGTAAAATATTCATATATCATAATTTTGTACAAGTATCTGGTGTTAATTTTATAGGAGAAGTGTTAAAAAATAATGGAATATTAGAACAAAATGAAGTACCAGTTAAATTTTCTAGATGTGGAATTTGTTATGATTTTAAACATAATCACAATGAAGACAAAAAAAAATCACATGAATTTATACCAATTAGATTTATATTAATTTCTAGTTTATTAAATAAAAATATTATAGAAAAAAAAATAGAACAATTTAATTTAGATAGTAATAATAATGGAGAAGAAATAAGAATTATAATTGGTTCTCAAGCAATTAAAGAATCATATGATTTAAAATGTGTACAAAATTTGATTATGGTACATCAACCTGTTAATATATCGTCTGTAATTCAAATATTTGGTAGGGCTATTAGAAAAAATTCACATATTAATCTACCATCAGATAAAAGACATGTTAATATATATATTTTAGTATCATCAATGCCCGCATATATACAAGAAAAATCTAAATCATATATATATACTTTTGAAGAAATGAAATATAAATATAAAATTAATATTTATAAAGTTATAAAAAAAATTAATAATATATTTGTAGAAAATGCTATAGATTTTGATATTAATTATAATATTAATTTTCCTTCAAATGAAGTACAAAATAATAATGATATATATAGTATAGATCATATAAGCAGAAAAAAATTAATAAAAATAAATTATCATAAATTAAATGATAATACATTTAATACTTATTATTATCAAGATGAAATTAATAGATGTAAATATATAATAAAACGTATGTTTATAGAATATTCTAATATATGGACTTATAAAGATCTGTTTGATAATGTTAAAAACCCTTATTTTAAAACTCAATATAATGCAGAATTAATATCAGAAAATTCTTTTATATTAGCATTAGATTTTTTAGTATATAATAAATCTAATATAAATATTATAAGTAAAAATGAAGAAATTAAATCAGCTCTTATAAATAATTTATTTAATAATGATGAAAAATATATATATGATATTGAGAATGATATTAATATTATAGTATATATTAATAAATATTATATGTTAATCAAATTGGAAGATTATAATTCATCAAAAAATTTATATGATAATATAAATATTGATTATGATGTAATATATAGAAATCATCAAAAAATAGAATATAATGAAATTGATATAAATGAATTTATAAAAAATAATAATATTAATGATTATACTACTATTAAAAAATATTTTATTCAAAAATATTCAAATGTAGATATATCAGATATGTTTAATATAATTTATGAATATGATAATGATTTTCATTTAGCAATGATAGAAGAGATTATAGAATATTTATTTAATCTTTATACTAATCCTGAATATGCTATTAATATAAATCATGATTTATATTTAAATCTACTATATTTTTATAATAAATTTAATATTATTATATTCGCAAATAAATTAGATAAAGAATTAGCAGAAATATATGAAAAATATATAATATCTACAAAAAATGTTACATTTACAGTATCTGATGATATTAATATTAATTATAATTATAATTTATTAGTAAGTTCATTAGAAGATGAATTAAATATAACACCTAAACTTCAATTTACATATTATAAAAAAGCAATAGCTGAAACTGACAATTATTTGAAAAATAGATCTGATAAAAAGAAAATAATTAAAATATTCGATTATTTGTTACCAGTAGGTCATATATTTACTAAAGAATTTAGATTTTACAATCCAAAAAAGTTTTGGTTTAATAAATTAAAATACTCAAATACAAATATGAAATTTATTGATAATCCAAATATTATTGGATATTTAGAAAAAATAAATATTGGATTTGATATTATATTTAAAATAAAAACTGATAATACAACTAAAAAATTAAGTGATAAGAGACAAATACAAACAGGATTAAATTGTTTAAATATTGATAAACCTGAATTATTTGAAATTTGCAAAAAATTAAAAATAGATAAAGATAAATTATCTCAAATTAAAAATAGAAAGAATAATATTTGCGATTTAATAAAATTTGAACTAATACGTTTAGAATTAGAAGAAAGAAAAAAGAAATCTAATATTAAATATTTTTATTTTTATTGGGAATAAAATAATATAGATAATATATAATAAATATGGCCGATAAATATACACCTGATTCTGAAAAAAATACACATTCTTCATATAAACCAGAATCAATTTTCAAAAAAATATTTATAAAATATCCATATAAACTGAAATATATTTTCTGGAATTGTCATTTTGGAAAGTTATTAGTATTACTTCTTATTATAGCTATTATCATTATATTAATATGGAATAATTATAATATTAATGGAGATTATCCTGAATTATCAGATGCAGAAAAGAAACAATTAGAAGATAATGGGGAAGATATAGATAATGTATTAAGAAATTATAGATTTTTAACATTAGTATTAAATATATGTTTAGGATTATTATCTGGTATATTGTCAATTATATTAGGAGTAGAATCTTATAAATCATTATTATTACAACGTGAAAAAAACATTCAAATGAATCATTTAAGTACTTTAAAGTATATTCAAAGAAAATTTAATGAATTTATAACAAAAATTTTTAAGGGTAGAGGTCAATCCGAAAAATCTGAATCCGAAAAATCTGAATCCGAAAAATCTGAATCCGAAAAATCTGAATCCGAAAAATCTGAATATAAATTTAGTGTGAATATGAATAGTACAAATGAAACATCAGATACATCAATTAATAAAATAGAAGAAAAAAAAGAAGATAAAATTAATGAATTAAAAAAGGAAATTGAAAAAATAGATTATATTATTGAAGATGAAGAAAAAGCAAAAATAATGAATAATATAAAAATAGAAATAGCAAATATTTCTAATAGCTTAATAAATGAAATTAAAAATAAAATTAAACATGAAACAAATGATGAAAACAAAACAAATTTAGAATTATTGATTACTCAACTTTCAACAATAAATCATAGTGATAGTTAAATTAATATTTTATAAAATATTTTTAATTTTATTAATAATTTCTTGATTATTTAATTTAGTATATCCTTGTAATGTATGATTATATTTAAATACTTCTATAATATTTTTTTCTTTATCTAAAATTCTATAATAATAAGTTTCGCCATTTATTATTATTTCTTCTGCTTTTACTGTTGTAATTCTTTTACAATTATTTGATAATTCCATATCTTTATCTATATCTTCATGATATAACTCTTTATTATCACTTATACAATTAAAACAATCATAATTTATTTTATTTTTATTAAAGAATGGACATTCTATTGATGTGGATGCTATTACTTTTAAGAACTTATATATTAATTCTTGGTTTTTAACAGCATTTTTAAATATACTGATATCTGTAGTCATTTCTATTTGATCTTTTTTAGATTTTTTTGTATTCTTAGTTTGTCTTTCCTTAATCTTACTTTTTTCATTTTCTAACATTTCTTTATTATAATCAGATAAATATATATAAGTTTGTACATTTCTTTCTTCTTCTGGTAAATTTACATGTGATTTATATCTTACTCCTCTTGCTATAATTTGCTGGATAAGAGAAAAATTCCAATATGGTTCCATAATATGAATTGATCTTACATTTTTTAAATCTAACCCTTCAGTACCTGATTTAGATATAAGTAATATGCTAATTAAATTTCCATATTTATTTTCTTCTAAATTTAATCTATTCAATATATCAGCTTTTTCTTCCGAACTTTGATCACCTGAAAATATAGAATAATATTTAAATTCTTTATTATATTCTTCATCTTTATTATATAATTTATAATTATTAAATTCTAAAACTTTAGCAAATGCTAAAATACCATATTCTAAAAATGTACTATATATTAAGGAAATTTTATTCTTATATTTATCATTTATATTTTTAAACATTATATCTAATTTAGGAGAAAAAATTCTTAAATTTTGTTTAATTATTGTGGTATTATCTGGTATATATATATTAGATAATTGTCTTGATTTAATACGATAAGATGTAGATGCGCTGTTTTTTTCTCTTACTATTGAACCAGCATTTTTGCTTTTTAAATTTTCATTTTTTCCTCTAAAAGATGAATTTTCTTTTTTTTCTATATTTCTTGCTTTAGTATATTCTATATTTTGATATTTAGACATTTCAACAATTTCAAATATAATAGGCAATCTATCAGGATAATTTTTTTTCTTTAATGTTTTTTTTAATTCATCAGTTACATTTCCTTGACTTTCAAAATAAAAATCACCATAATAAGATACTAAACCAAATATTCTATTCATGAATTTATTTACATTTTTAATAGAACTTCCATCTTCATTTATAAAATATTTTTTAAAATCAGTATAATATTCAGGTAATATAGTATTATAATCTTTATTATTTCTTTTTCTTATATTATGAGAATATATTGGACCATATAAAAGATTTAGGCATATTGAAATTTCAAATGGATCATTAATAATAGGTGTACCTGATAAAAATATTAATTTGATATTTTTAGTATTCATAACCATATCATAAAATTCATTAGCAATTTTTGAACCGTTTGATATAGAATTAAATAAATTATGAGCTTCATCTATTATTAAAATTTTATCTTCTAAATTTTGTGTATTTATATCTGATAATATATTTTCTATATTTTCTATATATTTTTTATTAGGTTTTGCTGTATTATTAGATCCTTTTGTTTCTAATGATTTAATCATATTTTTTGCATTAGATGTAACAAATTTATAAGAAGAAATTATAGATTCAATTTCTTCATCATTTATATTTGGATTTAATTTTTTACTAAAAGCTGTTATTTCTTTTTTATAATTATTTTGTAAAGATTTAGAAGATAATATTATAATATCTTTATTTAATTGTCTAAAATGTTCAGCTATTGATATAGATGTTATTGTATTATGAGTCACAGTAAAATCACCTAACACATATCTACTATTACCATCTATAGTAAAACCAAAATAGTTATCTATATTTTTGTATACTACTCTTATCTTTTTTCCTTTTGTAATATCGTATGTTGAATTAACTATAGATTCTTTGTTAAATTCTTGTGTAGGAATTTCATTTATTTTATTACCATTAACATATATATATAAAATTTTATTAATCTGTTTTTTATAGCACAAAAATCCTAAACTTTTGCATAAAAATAATATATCATTTATTAATTTTGTATATATATTACTTAATTTCATTATATATCCATCATTAATATTATATGAACCTGATACATCTATTATACCTGCTAATAATTGTAAACGTTTTTCTCTTGAATTACATTTATAAATATGAGGAATATGTTTATTATTTATTAATCCTAATTTTTGAATTTCAAATGTGAATTTATTTGGATTATTTATAACAAATATATTTGTATTTATATCGCCGATCCATATTCCCAAAACATATGGATCTATATTAATTTCTACATCTTTAAAATTTATAATAGCTTTATATCCATATAAAAGTTTCTTTTTGCTATTCGATAATTTTAAATAGTCTAATACAGATATTTCTATAATTTGAGAATTATTAATAGAATTTAAAAAAATATTAGCATCTTTATATTTTTTATCTTTATTTTTTTTATTAAAATTAAATCTTTTTATATTAAATTTATTATTTTTAATCCAATGTACTGTATACCCAGATTGATTTATTTTTAATAATGGATATGATGGAACCTTAAGACATAATATATGTGCTTCATTTACAGTGTATTTACTTCCTTTATTCGAGATAATATCATACATATTATCAACTCCCCTAGCTAATGTTAATACTTTTCTAGGTGTACTATCATCACCCATAATTAAATCTCCAACTACAACATCTTGTATTTTTTTTATATGTCCATCATACATTAATATAGGAGTATCTATTTTCATACATTTTCCACTACCTACAGAATGATATAATAATATACCTCTATTATCCATTTTAGTCATATAATCAAATACATATTTTTGATAATCAAATAAATTCATTTTTATAAGATTTTCTTTATTTTCTTGGTTTTCTTTGTTTAATTTTTCTAATTCATCATACAATATTTTAGGATATGAGGTTGAATTTTTAGAATCAAGATCTGACATATTTTTAATTTTTATTCTTTTATTTATATAATATTATAATTATTAATTTTATGAGATAATATATTATAATATATAAATAGTTATATATTATATAAAGTGTATACAATATGAGTATATGTATTCTAAATAAAGATAGTAGTAAATCTAAAACATGTCTTCCAGTACCTATAATAAAAAATTTACAAAAGGATATATTAAAAACAGATTATAATTCAACAGATAAGATAATAAAGGAATTAGCTCATAAAACAGAATGTCCTATTACAAATAATGTACAGGATATGGAAATATGTGTTTTAAATAAATTAAATAAAAAACTTGAAGATAAAGAAAAAAAAGCTAATATTAAAACAGCGATAATAACTTATTTTAAACCAATAACTAAAAGTTATGATAAAAACCATTGGCTTAACAATTCAGAAATTGATCAAATTCAACATCAATTTAAAACTTTATTTCCTGGTTATTATTATAGTAATATACATATGATAGACTTAGTAATGTTTAATCCTAAACATTCAGATGTAATTGACTATGATATAAAGTGTATAAAAGATATAAATTTTATTGATGAATGTAAAAAAGAAAATAATATTTTTACTTATAATGGAGATCTAAAAAATTTTGGTATCGTATTTAATACTGATGTATCATCAGGAGGTGGTATACATTGGTTTAGTATATTTATGGATTTTTCGTTAGATGATGATTCATATAATATCGAATATTTTAATAGTTCTGGTTATGATATTAGAAATAAAGCATTTAAACAATATTTTATAAATTTAGCAGATGAAATTACTAGAGAAGTAAAAAAATGTAATTTTATTAAAGTAACAGATATTCAACATCAAAGAGCTGATACTGCTAATTGTGGTAGTTATTCTCTTTTTTATATATGGAAACGTTTAAATAAAACTCCATATAGTTATTTTGCTAATAATAAAATAAAAGATGAACACATGGAAGAGTTTAGAAAATTTTTATATAGATTACATTAAAAAATTATATATATTTACTAATATATTTACTAATGTATTTTTTAATTATTATTAGTTTAATAATAATATCTATTTTTTTATTTTATCAAAAAAATAGGGATTCAAAAAATGCGATTAAATATTATTTACAAGATATAAATATAAATAAAGATAATTCTGTATTATTAGACATTGCTAATATATATCATTATTCTGATAAAAATTTATTTCAAGCTATTCAATATTATTATTTATACCTTATATCAGTAAAAAATAAAAATGATATAATAAGTAGAAAAAATAAATTATATGCTTCTAATAAAATAAAAGAAATTTTAGAATATAATATTTCACAATCTACTGATATAAATATAAATAAAAATTATACTAAATATACTAATTATACTGATTCTAATTTTTCTATTAATGATTATTTAATAAATAATATATTAGATGGATTTAATAAACAAAATTTATTTTCTAACCAAATGATACAAGAATCAAACATTATACAAGAATTACATAATACAAATAATAATACAAATAATCAAACAAATCAAGAAGATGAATATATAATAAATAATATAGATATAAATGTTAATAATGATATAATAGATAATACTATATATAATTTTTATATAGATGATGTCCCTATACATAGACCTATATTAAATGATAATCAAAACATCCATGATACTTATGTAAATAATACTATATTTAATTCTATAAATAATATTAAAACAGATCAATCTATATCTAATAAAATTAACTTAAATATAAATGAAATTAATGATATAATTAAAGATGAAATAAATAAGCAAAATTTTGATAATATAAAAAAAAATAATATACTAAATGTTTTAGAAAGTATAAATTCAAATTCAACTAAATCATATAAAAATAATATGACATTATCAGAATTATTAATTTTAATCTTTAATAGAATATATAATGAATATAATGAAGATATACAAAAAACATTTCTTTCAAATTTAATAATAGAATTAAATGATTGTATAGAAAATAATAATATAGTATGTCATACCGGAATATTTAATAGAATAATAAATTCAATTAATTTATTAGATATTAATGTAAATATCAAAACTTATGACTTTTTAAATGAAGAAATTATGAATAAATGTATAGCAATTAGAAATACATTAGAAACAAGTATATCTGATAATGAAAATGAATATAATAACTCTTTAAAAAATAAAATAAGATTAGAAATGAATAAAGATTATGTAGATACTAAAATTTTAACACAAAGTCAATTAGATGATATTCTAAATATTTGGATAGATCATCTATAATTTTCTTTTACTGAATTATTTATAAGTTAACCAATAGGCTAGATCTTATTATTTTGTTTTTTTTTCATTTCTCCATAAATTGTTGTTATGGGACAAATAAGAGAGCCAATAAAAGATAATACACATACAGCTCCACTGAAATGGAACAAGTAGTTTAAAAAATCATTTGTTATTCCAAATAAATATAATATTACAATTACAACTAAAATAAACAATGATATTACAAAAATTAATAAAGACGTGGAAAATGTATCATTAAACTGTTTACAATCACTTAAACTCTCGTTTATTTGATCTTTAAAAGAAGGCATTTTTTATATCGCAATTATATATAATATATAATATATATTAAAAATTGAATTTATTATTAAATATATATAAGATGACAATTTGTTATAATATTGATTGTTTAAAAATAGCAAGTTTTAATTATAATGAAGGCATGCCTCGTTATTGTGCTACTCATAAATTAGAAAATATGATAAATGTAAAAAATAAACATTGTGAAGAGTTAAAGTGTACAATAAGAGCTGGGTTTAATTATAGTGGTAAAAAACCTAAATTTTGTGGAAAACATAAAAAAGATGGTATGATTGATATAGTATCAAGAAAATGTATTAAAAATGGTTGTCACAAATACCCGTATTATAATATTATAACTTCTAATAAACCTTTATTTTGTCATATACATAAATCTGATAATATGATAGATGTAAAAAATAAAAAATGTAATAAAATTGGATGTTATAATAGAGCATCATTTAATTTTAAAGATATATACCCAGCTGAATATTGTTCTATTCATAAATTAGAAAATATGCTTGATATATATTCAAAAAAATGTGAATTTAAAGACTGTACTAAAAATGGATTTTTTAATTATGATGGTATAAAAAAAAGAAAATTTTGTTCAAAACATAAATTAAAAAATATGATTGATATTAGAAAAATGAAGAAAAGTAATTAATTATATCTTTATTTATTATAAAATGGATATTCAGTGTAATTATATTTTTTATATAATCTTCTTGGTTTTACAAATCTATATATATTATTTTGTTGTATATTAAATAATGTTTTCTGATCTAGTTGTATTTTTAATAAATCATCTTCATAAATAGAAGGTTCTAAATCTTCTAGCATTGGTATATCTATAATAGTATCATTATTTTCATAATATTCTGCATTACTATCTTCTAATATATAAACATCATTATCATTAATATTTTTTTTATTAAAAAATGTATTAATTATTTTATGTTTTAAATGATTGAACATTTTATAAATGATTATTTTGATTGATTGTCTAGTTTTTTGATAAGTATATATTAATAAATATAAAAAATAAAATGATATTTAATTCTATTATTTAGACATTTTTTTATAGAACATATAATTTGTATAATGAGTATATATGTATTTAATCTTTATTTTTTTATTTAATTTAGTATTATCATTGATATTATTATGAATATTATCAAGATATTCATCATTTATATCTTGATCCTCATATGTTGTCGATTTATAATCAGATAAATTTAACTTTTCATAATGATATTTAGACATTATTATACTTTAATATTAAAATATAATTCAATTTTAAATTGCCATAGAAATATTATATTTTTTATGAGAATTATAAAATAATAATTTAAAGTGTTCATATTTAAAATCTTCTATTTTTTTAATTTCATCTTTTGGATCTTCAATAAATAATAATGGAAAATTATATGGTTTATTTTGAATAATTTTTTTAACGACTTCTATTTGATTCATATATATATGAATATTTCCAATATTATGTATAATCTTTCCAGGTTTATAACCTGTTAATTTACATAGCATAAATACAAGTATAGATGCAGAACAAATATTATATACACCAGCTAACATATAGTCATTAGATCGCTGATAAAAACTACAAGATAATTCATTAGTATCAATATTTACATGAAATTGATATAATATATGACAGCTAGGTAATGGAACCCTGTTTAATGCTGATGGATTCCAATATGTAAATAATATTCTTCTAGATGTAGGATTTGTTTTAATTTGATTAATCACATCTTCTAATTGATCAAACCCTTTTCCTATATAATCAGTGTCATCATCTATAAATTCAGCATTATAATGTCTAAGTTGAAAACCATAGGATGGACCATAAGAACCTTCTTTATATTGCTGCAAACTTCGCGAATCTAAAAATTCACGAGAAGTATGACCTCTCCATATATTTACTTTTTTTTCTTCTAATATTTTGGTATCAGTCTTTCCAGAAATAAAGAATAGCAATTCTTCAATAATACCTCTTAAAAACACTTTACGATGTGTAAATAAAGGAAGTCGATAATTTCTAATATCATATGTAAATGATTTTCCAAAAAGCGATAATGTACCAACTCCACTTCGATCTAAATTATATACTCCTTTATTTAAAATTTTATTAATAGTTTTAATAAATTTATTTTCCTCTTTATTAATATATGAATATTCATAATTAAGTAGTATATAACAATTTTTTGATTTTTTATCAAAATCAATATATTTATCACTATTTTTAATTTCAAATTGCTTTTTATAGACTTCTATATTAAAAAATGTATCACATTCATAAGATTTATTATTAATTTGAGTTAAATAAATAGTATTTATTAATTTTAGATTTAAAAATATATCATAGATCTTAGATCCGCCAATGATAAAACACTCATTAACATAATTTTTAATTTTATCTAGATATAATAAGATATCATTAACATTATTAAAATATATTATATTATTTTTTATATATTCAATATCTTCTAATAAACTATTATTAGTTGGTGTATTTGATGTTGATAATGTAATATTAATTCTTTTTTCTAATGGTCTATATTTTGATGGAATTGACTTATATGTATTATTACCCATAATAACAACATTGTATTTATTATTTAGATTTTCTCCAATCGACATTTTTTTAAAATATTGTAGATCTTTAGTAAAACTCCATGGGATATCATTATTCTTTCCAATACCATAATTATTATCAGTACATACTATAAGATTAAAAATCATATTATATAATACTTTTCTTATATAACTATTATATTTTTAATTCAATTTTGAATTTAACTATTATTAGATAAGACTATATAAATTTATATAAAATGTTAAATAAAACTAAATTTAAAAAACCTTATAAAAAAAATAAAAGAAATTATGTAAATAAAAATAATATTTATAGAAATGGTATAATATATAAAATTTTTCATAAAACTATAAAAGATATAGTATATATTGGTTCTACAGTATGTAGATTATCTACTAGATGGAAAAGACATAAGATAAGTTTTAGTAATTGGAATAATGGTTATACTAAAACTAAATGTGCTATATGTCCATATTTTAAACAATATGGTATTAAAAATTTTGAATGTATTATATTAGGAAAATACAAAATTGTAGATTCAAAACATTTAAATGCATATGAACAATTATGGTTAAATAAAATAAAAAATATTAATAAAAATGAAGTATTTAATCCTACTAAATATTATAAAAAAAAAGTAAAAATTGAAAAAAAATTAGAAAATAATTTAACTAAAAAAATAAAAAAAATGAAAATTACTTAATTAATTATTAATTAAGATTTAATTAAATGCAATGGTACTTTTTTTCCTTCTATATGGCCAAATGCTTTTTTAAGAAATAATATTCTCGCTCTACTTAATTCTTCATCTTCTAAGGCTTTTTCATCTTTTACATCATTAAATTTATTATATTCATTTAATAAATCATTTTCAATACTTACTTTAGTATAATCATCTGTTAATAATTTATCATATCTGATAATATATTTTAATAAAATATTAAAATCTTCAGATTCAAATTCATAATTTATCCTTTTTAAAAGATTTATAAATTTTTCTATAAAAATGTTATATTGTATTTTTTTTGATGAATATAGATGGAAATTATTATCAATTTCTAATACATAATATTCAATTAAATCATTATGTGTTTTATTAAATGAAAATATAGCACAATTATTATTCTCCGTATATGCTAAATTAAAATGTAATTTTGCAAATAATTTAATAAAATATTTAAAAATTATAACAAATATTTCGTTACTGCCATATATATTTTCTTCATCTTCTTTAAAACTATTAAGAATCTTCATTAATTTATAATCTTCTATCATTAATTTATCAATATCAGTTAAACCAATAGCATGTAAATTAGTTTCACTAAATGGCTTAGTGCCTTCTGGAAATGTATAAATATTATTAGTTATATTAATATTACCATTTAAATTTTCTATATGAATATTATAATTATTTATATGCTTTTTTGATTTTTTGTGTCTTTCTAATAATGATTTATGTTTAAATTTTGATTCACATATGTTACAATCATATGTTTCTACTGGAGTATCACAAGCTTTTTTATTATTGTTATGTTCTTCTAATTTAGACTTAAATCTAAATTCTTTTTGACATTTCTGACATTTAAACATTTCTTAACTTTATCTTATTAATATTTTTATAAAATAATATAATAATTTATCTTAAATTATATTTAAACCTATATTATATATATTTCATTTCTGTATCCTATCTTATTATTCATTTCTAATTATTATCTTTTAAATTATTAATATTCTTGTCTCGAATACACTAATGATGGAATAAATCGCATTATTCAATTATGTATCCTTGAACAAGAAAATATAAAGAATTTTTACAAAAATTTTATAAAAATTTATATAATATAAAATCAAAAAAAAATATGACTATTCTATAACCAAAAAAAAATTGATAATAATTTAATATATAATATAATGATGATATCTATTACCGAATATAACGCAAATCTTATTAATAATATGATTGATATTAATTTAATTGATTATTTTAAAGAAATTCATAACATTTTTTATAAGGATATAAATATATCATTTATGAGCTATTTTTTAGAAATATGTAATAAAGATGATGAATTTATAATTGATCATAGTAAATTAAAAAAATATAAAATTATTACATCAGGTAGATCAAATGATATTAAAGAATGTTTAAATAGATTAGAATTGATAGAGAATAAGGATTTTATTATACGGGTTATTCCGCAACAACAGGATATAACTAAAGGAATTAAAAATGTAAAAGAATATATGTTAACACCATATGCATTTAAATTATGTTTGATTAGATCAAAAAATACAAAAGTATATGCTAATTATTATTTACTACTAGAAAAAGTATTTAAATATTATAATGATTATAAAATAGAATATACTAAAAATATCTTATCTATAAAAGATTCTGAATTACTTAAATTAACTAAGAAGTATAAAAAGAAATCAAAAAAAATAGAAGAATTAACTGATTTTATAAAAGAGACTATGATAAATTAATGTATCATCTAAAAAATATGTATTTTTATTTTTTTTAAAATTGAATTTGCTATTAAGTAATAGATATATAAGTAGTAAAGAAGTAAGTAAAAGGTCAATTTAATAAAATGGATTTTTCTGATATTGATATGGATCATATTTTAGATAATGCTTTTAATAGATCTGATAATAATACTTCTAATAATACTTCTAGTAACACTTCTAGTAACACTTCTAATATAGAAAGTAAAGAATATTTAGATCAATATAATTTAATCTTCTTTACTGATGGAAGTTGTTTAGGAAATGGAAAACATGATAGTAGAAATAAAGCTGGGTTTGGAATTTATATAGTATGTAATGATGAAAATTCTCAATATTACAATCATAATGATACAAAAATTATTAAAAAGATTGATAAAGATATGATTTTATATAATATGAATACATATGATATTATTTATATGAATATTACTCATAATAATGATATTGATGCTAAATGCAGTGCTGATTCATGCACATACTATGCAATATATGGAAATAATTCATTTTCAAAATGCAAGATTCATAAGTCAGATGATATGGTTTTAAATAAACAATATAATCAATTTTCTGGAACTAATATTAGAGCAGAAGGTTATGCTATTCTCTATTCATTAGTATACATCAAATTGTTGACTATTGATAGATATTCTACCAAGCAATCTATTATTGATAATTTTAAATTAGATAAATTAACTAATATTAAAAAAGATATTAATTCTGTAGATTTTAAATTAAAATCTAGAAATAAATATTTGATTGTAAGTGACTCTGAATTTTGGATTAATGTTATTACAAAATGGACTAATAGCTGGATTAAAAAATTTATAATATGTGAAAAAAAAAATTTAGATTTAATTATTTTAATTAATTATTATATGCATAATTTATATGATAATGGAATTGAAATTGTATTCCAACATGTAAATGGTCATGCCGATAAAAATAAAGAAAAAGAACTTAATTTCTATGAAAAAGGTAATATAATGGCAGATAAGCTTGCCAATCTAGGTCATAAAAATAAAGATTTATTATTAAAAATTGTGTAAAAATTTACTATTGAAAATTGTATACAGATTTTATATTATATTTTTTTTTAAGTAAATTTATTAATAGAAGTATAAATTATAATTTCAAAAGATCCATTATCAATTAAAAGATTAAAAACTAAATCATTTTCAGAATCTGCATAAATTTTAATTTTTTCACTTAATAATGAATTACTTAATGCTTTAATATAATCAATACGAACAGATACTGAAAAAATATCATTTTCAGATAATGAGGATTGTAATTTGATTTTACTACTATCTTTACAAATATTAAATCCTTTAATAGTATTATTAATATTTTTATATATAAATTGTAATGGATTATTATTTACTTTTTCAATAGTAAATATTTCACTAAATGTAGAAACATCATTAATTAACTTTTTAAAATATTTACCAGTTAATTCAAATTTTAAAGGATATAAATTATAGTCTACAGATTTATCATTAAAACTATCATAATCAACATTAGTTTCTATTAGATTAATAATATGAGATTCATCAATTGAAAGTATTTTATTATTAAGAATAATAATAATATTATTCCTATATGATTTTTTTTTTAAAATAATTGAAAATAAACTATAATGTTTATCAATTTTTTGTGTAATTTTATCTAAATTTTTTGGATCTAGTGTAATATTAATTGGATGTTCACAATAATAATGATTTAATTTATTTGAATCGATTTTTATATTTATTAAATTCTTTTCTAAATGATCAATTCCAAAAATTTTTGTATAATTATTATTAAATTGTATATTAATTTCCTTTACATTCATAGTTTTAAGTAAACTAAATATTTTTTTAAAAATAGATACATTATCATAAGATAATTCTATCAAATTATCTTCATTACTAGGACTATTTAAAATCCCTAATTTAGGTAATGGATCTATTCTTTGTATCAAACGAGGTCTACCAACAGATCTTTTAACTTGTGTATTAGCTGTTGACATCTCAAAATTATTTTTAATTAATTTTATTTATACTAATAAATAATTAATTATTTAATTAATTATTAAATTAAAATTTAAAATTGAATTTATTCTATGATTATCTTATATAAATACGTATATTACTTCTAATATTTATCTTATTTCTATCATGTCTAATAATCAAAATTCTTATACTAAAAAGGATAAGAATTTATTATCAAAATCTAAAGAAGATAAACATTTTGTATCAGATGAAGAAGAATTTATACAAAAAATCAAAGAAGATGAAATCAAAGAAGATGAAATCAAAGAAGATGAAATCAAAGAAGATGAAATCAAAGAAGAATATGAAACAGAAGATGAAGAAGTTAATAATAAAGAAAAAAAAAACAAAATCTAATAAAAAAATAACACAAATATGTAGTGGAATTAAAAAAGATAAAACTAAATGTGATAAGAAAGGTACTGAATTACATAATGAAATATATTATTGTAAAGTACATTTAAAACAAATTATTAAATTAGAAAATATACATATATGTAACGGAATTAAAAAGGATAAATCTAAATGTGATAAAAAAGGTACTGAATTACATAATGAAATACATTATTGCAAAATACATTTAAAACAAATTATTAAATTAGAAAGTATTCATTTATGTAATGGTATTAAGAAAGATGATACTAAATGTACTAAAATTGGAACTGAACTACATAATAATTTACATTATTGTAAAGTTCATTTAAAAGAAAAACTAAATAATTTAGAAAAAGCAAATAAAAATGAATCAAGAAATTTACTCAATACTATTCATAAATTTATTAAAATTCCTAGTAATAAATTTTATACAGAAGAAGAATATTTAAATATAAAGAAAGAATATAAAAACATTATGTTAAAGATTCATCCTGATAAATGTAAATATTCAAACTTAGATTCAGCTGAATTATCTAAAAAAATGAATATGCATATGGATAAACTTAAAAAATATGAATAATATTTAAAAAAATATATATTATTCACATATTTATTACATACTTAATTAATTAATATTTATTTTTTTTAATATTATATTATAATATATATAATATATATAATTTAGATAATTAACTAATATAAAATTTAAAATATGTCAGGAATATTTGGTGGTGCTGTAAGCTTCAATATGTTAACATTTTGGGTAGCTGTATTAACAATATGGATAATCGTTTTAACTATATTTGTTGCTCATCCTGAATATGTATCACGCTTTTCAAATCCAAATGATACCCAATATGCTAACAGATTCCAAGCCGGACCAGATGGTGTTTCATTAAATGATCGTATGGTAGCCGCACAAGCTAAAGGTGTAGCTGCTTGGCAAGCTTCTCAAGGTAATGTATCTGGATTAACTGGATCTCGTGATGTACCAGTATTCTTCCAAGATTATGATTATGATATGCAAGTTAAAGGAGGTAATATTTACAATCAACGTGAAGGATTTGGAGGACCAGAAACAGACTGTGGAGTTCCAGGTGGATGTAAATAAAAAAAATTAAATTAAATATAAAAAAGATTAATTATAATAATTTTACTAAGTTTTATTTATGAATTGTAATTATATATTAAGATATATAATTATTATATGTTTAATATTCTCAGTTATTATTATTTTATATAAAATAAACAACTATAAAAAAATCATAGCAAATAATAATAATTGTGAATTAATAGATGAATGGAATTTAGAAGAAGAAATAAGAAAGTTTTCATATAAACAAGATTTACTTATAAAAAAATAAAATATAATAATTCAAAAAAGACTATATTTTTTTTAATTAAAGAATTGCTATAAAATTAATAAAGAAATGAAGAATAATATTAATAAACAATCAAATATTGTAATATCATATGGTATTGCATTAACAAAAAAAAATAAAAATACAAATAATTATGAATTATTATTTATAAAAAAAAGAGTTACATATGCATATATAACCTTTATTAAAGGTATTTATAATAAAAATAATGATAATGAATTAATTAAATTATTTAATAATATGACTATAGAAGAAAAAATTTGTATTATGTCATTAAATTTTAATATTATGTGGTATAAGCTTTATATGATGCATCCATATAATAGATATATATTAAAAGATTTATCAAAATTTGAAAGTTGTAAAAATAAATTTGAAAAACGATTTTTATTTGACGAAGGTAAAAGATTACTTAAATTAATTAAAAATACTAAATCGGTAAGCAAATTATGGGAAATACCAAAAGGTATGAATAATAAAAATGAAAGTAATTTAAATGCTGCTATAAGAGAATTTACAGAAGAAACTAATATTAAAAAAAATAAGTATAAAATATTATATAATTTAGAACCAATAGAATATATTTTTGTTGATGATAATATTACATATAAATATGTTTATTATTTGGCAGTTATGTTAGATAACAAATATGTACCCAATATAGAACTTTCTATAAATAGTAATTCCTTAATGGAATCAATAGATATAAAATTTTTAAATATATTAGAAATATCTATTATAAATAAAGATCCTAAATTTATTAAATTTATTAAAAAAATATTTAAATTGACAAAATCATTTATGATTTAGATATAAAATAATTAATTTATTAAATATAAAAAAATATGTTAAATATTCAAAAAGAATTAGATAATACATTAGATGATTTAAAAAAATTTATTAATAATATTGATAATATTGAAAGTATTAATGATTTTAATATTATGTATGCAAAAATAAAAAATTATGAAAATAATATAATAAAAATTAATAACACTGTGCAAAAAATGCTTTTAGTAAAAGATAATTTGAATATAGTATTAAATAACTATATTTTAAAAAAAAAGAATAAAATGCAAATATATAAATTAAATAATAAAGAAAAAAATAGTATACATATAAATAATAAAAATGTAACGAATGATATAAGATATAATAATATAAATTTTGTTAAATTTCCAGTAATTAATATATCAATTGATAATTTAGATATTATTGAAAATACACCAATATATTGTATTAATGAAACACAGCAATATTGTATTAAAATAAATAATAATTTAATTATGGGCAATATTGGCAATATTTTTTCAAAAAAAAATGATGCAATTAAAGTAAATAAATGTAAATATAATGATTGTGATGGAAAGTTTTATAATAAAGATTGTAAATATTATCATAATAATAATAACAGAAATTTTACTAATTTTAGTTGGAATAGTATTAATAAAAATAAAAATGGAAAAATTGATATTAAAAATAATATATGTAAATATGATGTAGATAATACTAGATTTATTGGTTCTTTAAATACATTAATGGAGGATTTGCCATATTCTTCCATAAATGAAAAAAAATTAAGAAATAGTCAATTAATGCATGATATATTATTATATTTAATTTTATCAGAATATTTAATTCATTGAATGTACACATCCTATTAAAATACATGATAAATTAGATTGATATAAATTAATAGCATCATACCAATTAATTTTTTTTATATTTTCTTTAACATAAAATCCGTCTTTAAATGTAATACAATTATAAATTATAGGATTATATGAAAATTGTCTATTTTTATGATAATTATCATCATAACCAATAATAATATCATGATAATATTTACAATCTCTTCCATTTATACATTTTTTATTTAATTCTTTTATATTATTATTACATAAAATTGACCTATCATTATTAATTTTATTTTTTACATCATATGTTCTATATAATTTTGAATTTATATATTTATATTTATGTTCATTTCCTATTTTTATAACTACCTGATCTATTGATTTTATATACACTAATAAATTAAAAGGTATATTACATTGTAAACTATCATATATATGTAATTTATACATATTATCAAATCCTATATTAACATATTCATAAGGTACTTTATCATAACTATTATTAAAATTATTTGTATCATTAATAGAATCTATAAGAGAATCAATACAATTTAATTCTAAATTTATATGATTTATAACTATATTAGATTTTAAATATTCATTAGATTTTTTATATATAGTATTTTCTAATATTTTTTTATAAGTTATATTTTCATATATCATATTTAGATCATTATATTTTTTTAGTAAATTATAATGAGTATTATCTAAATCAGTTGATATATATAATAAATTCAAATGATATTTTTTTACATCATTTGAATATTTATCAAAATGTATATAAAAAAAATTTAATAACGATTTAAATAAAAATAAAAAATGAAAAATTAATAAAAATATATTATTGATTTTATTATCAATATTAGGAATATAATTTACATTATGTATATTTTTTATATTTTGTAATAATAAATTTAGAATATTATACAACTCTATACAAATATTATTTAAATAATTCATATATTTAATTATACAAATATTATAATATATGTTTAAAATAAATATTTCATAATTATTTCTTCACTAGTAATTCTATTTTTAAAATCATATATATAAATTTTATTACATAATGATAATAATATATTAGTAAATTCAATATCAGGATGAATAATATCAATATTTTTATATTCAATATTAGTTAATCCTATTAATTTTCCATATGAATAATACTTATCTACATAATTTCCTTCTACAAAATTATTATCTCCTAATTTATATTTATAAATATATAATAACGCAAGATTAGACATAGATTCATCGTTATAATAATATCCACTATATGAATTACTATCAGATCCCTCAGATCCCTCAGATTCTTCAGAATCATCTGAATTACCTGAATTATCTGAATCTTTTGAATTATGATAATTAATAAAATTTAATCCATTAGCATCATTTTCATTAAATACATCAAATAAAAATGTACTAGTAACTAGTTCATAAATTATATTCATCATAGCCCAAACATCAATAGAATAATTAAAATTGCGATTTCCTAATATAATCTCAGGAGGTGTATAATATAAAGTTTGTACATTAACAGATTTAAAAATAGATTTTATACTCTGTGTTTTATTAAAATCAATTATCTTAATATCTATATATTTATGTATATCTTCTTTTTTTAATTTTTTATTATCAATATCTTTAAATAGTTGATCAATAGATCTGTATTTAAATAAATCTATTAAAATATTATTAGGTTTAATATCGCAATGAATTAATTTAGAAAAATGTAATTCATATAAGCCTATAAACATTGAATTAAATATTTTTTTAATTAATGAGACTGGTAATGTTTCATTAAATTTTTTATTATATTGAATATTAAATTCATCTAATGTAGAATGATATTTTTTAAAAACTGTAATAATATAATCATTTGTTATATAAAAATCTTTAATTTTTATTAATTTACTTTTAATAAATTTATCGTCTTTAAAAGAATAAATACTTTTATTATTTATAATATTTTTTAAATTTTCTTTAAATTTTTTTGTATTTTTTTTTAATTTTAAAAGCATGTCAATTTCATTAATTGCTTCTTTTCTATATTTATATTTATGTAATTTTATAACATAGTTATTTTTTTTATTAATTTTATTATCTACATCATATATTTTACTAAATGCCCCGCCATTAATTTTTTGATCTTTAAATTTATATTTACCATCTGATATTTTAAATAAATCCATATTTATATAATTGATATTACACTATTTTTAAATACTAAAAAAATAATGAAATTAAGTCTAAATATAAAATATGTATTTAAATAAAGAATTACTTAAATAAGATGAGTTATAAAGAATTAGTATTAAAAAAATTTATAGAATCTAATAAATTTTTGCCTAAACAAGGATCTAAAGAATGGTTAGATTCTAGATTAGAAACAATTGGAGGGTCTGAAATATCAACTATAATGGGATTGAATCCATATCAAAATATAAAAAAATTAATAATGCAAAAACTTGGTATTACTAATTTTGTAAAATCAGCTCCTTTATGGTTTGGTAATATTTTAGAATATCCATTACAAAAATATACTGAATTAATTTTTAATACTACTATCTATGAAACAGGATCTATTCCATTTAAAAAATCAAAATATATTAAATATTCACCAGATGGTATAGCTGTTATTAATAAAAATAAATTAAGAAAAATATTTAAAAATATTGATATAATAAATAATAGATCTAATTTTGATAATTCATTAGATGAATTAAAAGACGAATTATTAATATTATTTGAATTTAAAAATCCATATATGCGTGTAATTAAACAAAATGAGATTCCTATTTATTATAAACCACAACCTCAATTAGGATTAGAAGTAATAGATATATGCGAAGCTTCTATATTTATAGAATCTATTTTTAGATTTTGTTCATATAATGATATTTTATCTTTAAATTATAGATATAATACAAGATATCATTATGATAAAATTAAATATAATAATAAACCTATATCATATAGCGCATTTTCATTATATTATGAAAAAAATAATGAGAGTGACTCTCTGCAAAATATATTAGATAAATTATCAGAATATTTATATAATAATGATATAAATAATTATGATATATCCAATATATCTGATTCTAAGTTATTAAATGCTATATTAGAAAATATAGTAGATTATAAAGACATAAAAATAATATATCATGATATATATTTAAATAATAAACATGATTATCATGATACAGATATGTTTTACTATAATAAATATAATAATATAAATAAATTTAGATATGAAGTTAATAATAATAAAAATTTAATTCAAGAAAATTCATCCTACGTATACTTAGGTTGCATGTGCTATAAAATGTTTAATATTAATATTCAACCAGTATATAAATCAGATATAATTGATGAAAATTTATTAGAAAAAGTGAAAAATACCATTGATATAATTAAATATTGTAAAATATTAGATTCTACTGAAATACAAAAAAAATATATTAATTCTAAATATTAATATATTTAAGTTTTCATAATATTTGTAATAAGTTGTTTTTTTATCTCTATAATTTTTTCTTTATTATTTAATCTTTTATATGATTGTTTTTTTTCATCCGTAGATAATTGTTTATAATGATTTTGTTCAATTAGATAATTTAGATCTATTCCATCTATTTCTATATCATTATTAAGATTATATATATTAATATCATCAACTTTAATATATACACTAATTGCCCATGAAAATAATAATAATACAAATATACTAATACTGAAAATAATTACAAGATCTAATTTATCATTTTGATTTCTTAATTCTCTATCTACTATAAATGGATATTCTTTATT
>SXGR01114297.1_pt1 | contig 24740 bp, 35 predicted proteins | sample 3174711 | NCBI WGS metagenome assembly SXGR01 (sample SAMN11356860, study PRJNA531348) | freshwater metagenome | isolation source: freshwater sample F1-60 | place: China: Fuxian Lake, Yuxi | collected 2017-12-25
AAAATAGTAAAATCCTCCTTGAGAATCGTCGCACCGACGACTGTGAGCGAGCTTGACAACGTCGTCGCACCAGTAATGAGCCCAGTACCCGTAACCGCTAGTGTACCGTTCATGGTGACGCCACCGCCACCGTTGGATATTGCTAATCTTCCGCTCTCAACATCAATACCCGCGTTAAGCACAGCTGCACCATTAAGCGTTGTCGTACCGGCAACCACGAGGGTGCTCGATAGCGTTGAAGCACCAGTAACGGCGAGTGTACCGTTCATGGTGACACCATCACCACCATTTGCTACTGCCAACTTTCCGCTCTCGACGCTGATTCCGCCGTTGAGGGTAGCCATGCCGGCCGCAGTGATCGTAGAATTAGTAGCGATGTAGCTGTTTACTTCGCACTGCCCGCCGACTGACATGTTACCAGTAACGGCATCAAATATAAGTGTCGTACCGCCGGTGGTTGGGTGTAAAATAGTAAAATCCTCCTTGAGAATCGTCGCACCGACGACTGTGAGCGAGCTTGACAACGTCGTCGCACCAGTAATGAGCCCAGTACCCGTAACCGCTAGTGTACCGTTCATGGTGACACCAGCGCCGCCGTCGGCAACAGCCAACCTTCCGCTCTCAACATCGATGCCGCCACTGAGCGTCGACATACCAGTTACGCCAAGAGTCGTACCGATGGTCGACGCGCCGGTGATCGTTGCAGAAGCTAAAGTAGAGGCGCCGGCAGAAAGTGTCGATGACAGCGTAGTTGCACCCGTAACCGCGAGTGTACCGTTCATGGTGACGCCGCCGCCACCGTCGGGCACCGAAAGCTTTCCGCTTTCAATATTGACACCGCCGTCAAGTGTAGCCATCGAGGAAACTAGTAGTCCAGAAGATCCAGTGACATGAAGCCTGTTTATATCCACATATCCCTTTATTACCGTGGTGCCATCGAGTGAGACATGGAATTCTGGATCGTTAATATCGCCAACATTTAACCCAGAACTTCCTGTGATAAATGCACCGGCTATAAAATTTTGTGTATTGCGGAATTGAGTAATTCCATCAACATATAGACGACTATTCATTGTTGCATAAATTGCGCCATCGCTTATCGCGAATAGTCCATTTTCAAAATTAACGCCTCCATTAAGCGTTGTTAGTCCTGATACTGTAAGACTATTATTAAGCGTTGATTCTCCTGTTACTGCGAGTGTACCGTTCATGGTGACACCAGCGCCGCCGTCGGCAACAGCCAACCTTCCGCTCTCAACATCGATGCCGCCATTGAGCGTCGACATACCCACCGTGTTAAAAGCTCCACCTATAGAAGCGCTTCCAACCGTGGTGATCGCGCCCTGGAATGCCGCGCCATTGCCTTCGGCATGTACAACCGCATAAATGTCGGCAAGATCTTGTCCACCATCAAGAGCTTCATACCAGCTGGAGTTACCAACGATACGCTTAACTTGTGACCTAAGCGCGTCGAGATCGCCGCGCAAGGTTGTTTGAATGGCAAGATCTGAATTTGCCGCTAGCGAATCGTCAAAGGAAAGTGATCCACTAATTTGTGTTTGTTGAATTTTCGAAATAGCCATAATCTAATACCTTTTGTGTCGTTATCTATGAATTTAGATAACTCATAATAAATACTAAAAATCATCAATGAACTTTTTGAACAATCGTCTGAGCGCTAACATTTTAGTCACAATTATGTCATATTTAAAAAAATGTTTTTACAAACTCAATTTTTCTATTTCAAAATAAAAAAGGCCCGGAGTTTCCTCCGGGCCCCGCGATCAATCAGTCTAGATCGCTATCACAAAAGCGATCGATTATCAGCCACGCGCAATGACTGCGATGACGTCGTCACCCATGAGGGCGCTGACGATCGAAGCATCGAACGTTACCGACGTCGTCGATATCGCGGTGAGGTCACGTCCTGGGGACATGAGAACGCCGTTGAGATAGACATCGACTAGTTTGTGGTTTGCCGATGCAAGTGTTTGTTGTGCGGCGAAACTGAGGATATTTCCTGAGAAGTCGCTAGAACCATAAACTGCTTTGGAGAGGTTGCCACCGGCATCCGCAGCAGTAAGACCGCTACGGAGTTCGTTGAGCATGCCGACGATCGTGCTAGCGCTGAATCCAGTTGGAGCTTGGCCAGTAGATGCGAAGCTCAGCGCGGCGTTACCGTTGCTGGCGATTCTTAGTTCCGATGCAGCGCTGACGATAATGTCTTTTCCTGCCTCGGAAGAAAGAGAGACGCCGCTGGCAGAAACTGCTAACGAACCGCTGAGACTTCCCTCTGCGGAGCCAACCTTAAGCGAGCTCATCCACGCTGGCACAAGTTCAGCACCATTGATGTCGGCCGGCGTATCACCAGACGCATTGTGGGCTAGCTTCGCGAACACAACTTCGCCGGCTCCACCGTCTTGTCCCATGACGAGATCATAACCGCTACCTGCGCCCTTGCTGAGGATGATACCAGAGTCGCTTGCTCCAGCGGATCCTGTAGCAAGGTAGATGAATGCATCTTTTACCTTCATGTTCTCTGTTTCGATATAGGTAAATGCTCCTCTGACAAGAAGATCGCCATCGACCTATGCATTTCCCGTGACCGTTAAATTTCCACCAACACTAGCTGCGCCCGTAATCGTTGCAGACGCAAGAGTGGAAGCACCCGCGGAAAGTGTCGAGGACAGCGTAGTTGCACCAACGACTCCAAGAACCCCACCAACGCTAGCTGCACCATTGATGGTTGCAGACGCAAGAGTGGAATCACCCGCGGAAAGTGTCGAGGACAGCGTAGTTGCACCCGTCACTCCAAGTGTGCTATTAAGTGTAGCTGCACCAACGACTCCAAAAATCCCACCAACGCTAGCTGACCCGATGATGGTTGCAGACGCCAAGGTAGAAGCACCAGCGGAAAGTGTCGAGGACAGCGTAGTTGCACCCGTGACGCCGAGCGTGCTGCCGAGCGAAGCAGCTCCTATCGTGGAGAACATACCTACGACGCCGACGTTACTTGTAAACGAGGCAGCACCGACTACGCCAAGTTGACCACCAACATTAACGTTGCTAGAAGCAGTAAGACTTGTTACGGTTGTAGCGCCAACTACGTTTAGCGTACCAGCTAGAGCAGAGTTGCCAGCAACCATCAATGAACCTGAAGCTTCTAGTTTTCCAGAGCTAGAGATTTCGCCGGCGTCAAATGCGGACGCCACGCTAGCTTCGCCGGTCACAGTAAGTTTATTGGATGCGAACGACATACTTGCGGAATCGCTAATCTCTCCCGCAGAACCAACTAAGTAAAGACGTCCAACAACATCACCGTCAATGCTAATTTTGTTGGCTGTCATGTCGGCGTTAACATCAAGAGCTGCGCCGTTAACTGTAGCACCTGCCGCAAATGAAGCAGCAGCTGCGACTGCTAACGAAGAAGCAAGGTGAGCGCTCCCAGTGACGGAAAGGTTAGAACCGACCGATAGCGTGCCACCAACAGTAGCAAGTCCGTTGACAGCAAGGCTACCGCCAAGGGTAGCATCGCCAACAGAAGAAATTGCACCTTGAAATGCTGCATCGGCTCCTGATGCATGCATCGCTGCATAAACGTCGGCAAGATCTTGCGATCCGTCAAGAGAGTCGTACCAGTTGGAATTACCAACGATGCGATTGATCTGCGAGCGCAATGCGTCGAGATCGCCTTTAAGAGTAGCCTTACCAGCCAGGCCCGACCCAGCTGCAAGTGTATCGTCTTGAGAAAGCGAACCACTAATTTGTGTTTGTTGAATTCTTGAAATAGCCATAAATGTTAATACCTCTTTGGTTATTGCCTACAAATGCAAGCAACTAACAATAGATATTAAAAAATCAACAATGAACTCATGAGTGGCCCTTCAGATCTCTACTTTTTAGTCATAATTGTGTCATATTTAAAATAATTATTTTACAAGCAACTCTTGTCGTAATGATCACGATTTTTCATATACGTGTCGCGCGATTCAATTATTTTAAAATCGACGTCGCGGGGATCACGTTCACGAATGTACACGGGAAATCTAATTTTACCATCGACCGTGAGCCCGTCGCTGGTGAGTGAATCGGGCTGGCCTTCTATTTCAACGATCTTGCTGGTCCAAGCATCGGGAGTCATGTTAATCTCCGCCTTCTTCTTGTCCGTAAAACCACCGGCTACTCGCGTTATAACTCCGTTTGACAGTAGTACCTCGAATCCGCACCACAAACCTTCTCGTTTTGACCCTCTCTTCCCCTCATAATGTCCTACAATAATTCCTTCATACGTAACGGTTGGTTTCAGTTTTCTAATATTTGAAGATCTTTTAAAGACATACGGGGCGTTAATATCCTTTACCATAATGCCTTCGTATCCTGCGCTAGTGTCTTCTGCATATGCAGCGAGCAGTTCTATTTCGTTATTTACCAATCGACCAGGAATAGTAACAATTGCTGGATTTGCAATATTCTCGACAATATCGCTAGCAAATTTTAAACGTTCTGTAAGAACTAAGCTATTTTTTTGGTTTCGCCAATCGTCAAACGACATTGCATCGAAGACATGAAAAACCATACTAGAATCGTCTTTATTTTTTTTGTACGACATCACGACCGAAGCAGAATCGTTCCATGTCGTTCCCATGATTTCTCCGTCAAGAATAAATTCGCCCTGTGGAATCATTTCGATTAACGACTTGATTCGTGGTAGCGTTTCGAGTACATTTCCACTTCGTGTATACATCGTAACCTCACCAGCGTGTTTTACTAATATACACCTAAGACCGTCTAATTTCGGCTCGACCCTAACAGGGTACGCAATATGATCATTTATGACTATGCCTTTATTGTTTTCATATCTTGTCGACAACGTCTCTGCTAGTTGAACTGAAAATTCTGCGATTAAACCAGGCCATATCTTATTGACCGTCGTAGATTGAACGCCACACCTGAGATTTTTTAAAAGTATTCGAAGACACCATTTTTGCTGTGAGCGCGTCATATTTTCAAATAAATCGCATACGAAAACTTTCGCAGTAAGACCTGTCACACTTCTTGTCGACAAATTTTTGCAAATCTTATCAATAAACTGTCCTACGACCAAGTGGTCGGCACGACCACTTGGTCGAGCCTTAGGCATTTTAAATTTATTAATATAGAAGTTGAGGTATACATCTCCTACTGTCATGAAAACTTTCCTCAGTAACTCGTCTCTACGATGTGTCTCGAGAAGATCTTCTTTAAAGAGACGCGAATTATTTGATTCAAGTTGTTCTAGGATATCGATAACGGTAGACATATCACTAATTTAACATGCTAGCTGTGCATTATCTATATTCAATTACTTTGTCTTTTTTAACGTCGAAAGTTTCGAAACTGGATAATCGATGTTGTCTTCAACGCTCACGATATCGCCAAGATCAGTTCCTGTTTTTTCGAATATCTCTGTTGGTAATGTCGTAATAAAAACGCTTTCGTCTATCTCTATCTTAGCAATCTTTTCTTCGCTTTTTTTTAGGGCGCTTTGTTCGACTGTCGTGACAATCGTTTTGTCGACTGCCGGAAGTACTTCGATCTCTACGTTGCGAAAATCGCGTAACTCATCGACGCTAATTTTTTCTCCCGTCGACTCCTTCGTCAGAGAAGGAGAATCAAGTACGATAATTCCTTCCTGAGGAGAAGACGCCGCCGAGTTTATCGCGTGTTTAAATTCCTCTTCTGGGGGAGGCGAAACTCCCATACTGTTACACTTGGTTACCAGTGTAGAATAAGCTACAATTCCATACGAATCGAAAAATTGCTTAAGCGTAATTTTACGCTTCTTTAATAGATCTACAAGCCTGATTGGTGGTAGTTTTTTTATTTTAAAATTTGCCATAAAATTTAAGTTTTCGTAGCGAGTTCTGGTTCTAGGTCATGAAGAAGATCGGAAATTACGTTTTGAAATTGGGGTGACGCTGCGGCGCCTCGAATTTTTTCATCAGATAAATTAAGCTTCCATTCATCATCGAAAGCCTCTACGAATCTCATCATAACGCGAAGTACATAATTTCTGGCAGACGAATGATTCATAACGAATCCAATCTCTGACATAATATCTGCAATTTCTCGATAATTCACGCCACCGTCATCAAGCACAGTAGCATAACCCTTAACGAACTTAGACCCTTTTTTAAGTACCATTTCTTTTCTCCAAATTTGCGCCTATCGAATACCGTCGACTTTGAATATCGAGCAAACGATGACTTAAGATATTTTGAACGCTTGTTGAATTATCGGGCTTTTGTGAAACTAGTTTTTCACTTTTTTCGTTCATCGTAATCATTAATATTCTACGATATATCATGATCGACGTCAAGAAATTTAACAAGATTAAACTGGCCAACAGATATTGCATCGCTAAATTAACCCTTGTCCGCGTGCAATTTGTTGTGACTCAATATCTGTAACGTTATAATCTTCTGGGGCAATATCTTCATATAATCCGAAGCGTAATCTCAAAATTGCCGCTTCTTTTGTAGAGAGCTCGCCCATGACCCTTTTGACTATTTGCATCATTTCTTTCTTCGCAAGAGATTCAAAGGGATCACACGCAGGATTCGAATCCTCGATCTTATCTCCAAACGTAGATGTACCGTCATCACCCGTGGGTTGATGAAGCGAAATAACGTTTTTACCAGATTGGATCGTCGCTTTGACGACCATCTTTGACACAGAAATCATTTCTGATAATTCTTCAGAAGATGGTACGTATCCATTCGACTCCTTAAACGAATCGGTTGCCTGAAGTAACTTTTTCTGGGCTGTGACGGCGTGGGCCGGCAATCTGATAATTTTCTTTCGAGTCAACACGTATTGACTAATCGCTTGTTTTATCCACCACGTTGCATAAGTCGAAAAACGAAAACCCTTTGTCCAGTCGAATTTATCAATTGCCTTGAGAAGGCCAAGATTTCCCTCTTGAATAAGATCCTCGAGTGGAATATTGTGTCCTTTTTGTTTTTTTGCGAGATAGACGACAAGCCGCAAATTCGATTGCGTCAGTTTTTGATGAGCAGAAGTCGAATCTTTTCCACCCTTTTCATATGTTTGAAATAATTTTACTAGTTCATCATGTTCGAGCTGCGGATATGCTTGCAGCGAATTCAAATAACTCGAAATTGTTGTCTTGGAAGTAACGATATTGTTGAGCATCAATTCAAATTTCCCGTTGGTTCCAACGTAATATCAGTTGCCGTCTCGTCGACGGGGTCGACGGTATTTCGAACAGCGCCAAATCTTTGAATGAACTTAGCATGTTGTTCGCCGCGGGCAAGACGAATTTGTTGCTCTCGCTGGAGATATGCTAGTTCGAGCTCGTATGAATATGCATCTCCACCGACAGATAAAAGATAATTTCTCTCGTTCTCGAGATGATTAGCCCTATCGCGAATAGCATCGTCGACCATATAACCAATATCATCCATATTATATACGTCAGGAGCCTCGGTATCAAAGTTCTTGTTAGCGTGCTTATTTTTTTTTGACATTATTAAATTACTCGTTTAGTTGAATATAGATTCAGTCATTATTGTTGTACATGGAGCACATGACACATTCAAGTGCTTCACTAAGTTCTTTTAAGAAAGTTACAGAATCAAAAAATTCTAGTTTCGTAGCTTCATCGCCGTGATAAATCTTAAACTTTCCATGAGAAGATAAACGAACTCGAAGATCGTCTTTTGTATAGATCGTCTTCCAAATTTCTCGTTTTTCTACAAGCGATATTACATTTGACATATTGTTGTACGTTATGATATTCAGTTTAACATAGTAAAGCGCATTTTTGCATGCGACGTTTAATTAAAATTCAATAGTACCCCATTCGTCGGGCGCGATAGTATAGACGACTTTCTTCACTCCCACCGCCCGCATTCGACCTTGACAACCAACACATGGCCTCGACGTCGTCCACTCGCCTGTTGATCGAAGCACTCTTGCGACCCAAACCATAGAATCAGGAGTGAGTTTTCTCACTACTCTTGCCTCTGCATGATGTGTTGGTACAATATTTGCTGCAGCGATATTTTTAGCCGTTACAATAACACCATCACGCCTTAGACCAACGGCGCCAAGATAAAAAGACCTATTGTCGAATTTATCGCTATTATCCTTCGCGACCGAAGCCGCCATGGCTAACATTCGTCTATCAAGTGACATACTAAAACTTTACCACAATCTTTTTCATTTTTGCATGTACTTAATTTAAGAAGAAAAGGGAAATAGTACGAATATGAACGACTCGATGAAAACGTCAAAAGCGGGACTTAAGTTTATAGCACAGTGGGAAGGTTGCGTATTAAAGCCGTACAGAGATATCGCTGGACTTCGAACAATTGGTATTGGTCACTTAATTAAACCCGGCGAAAATTTTTTAGACACAATAGAAATCACAATTGAAAAAGCGTATGAGCTCTTAGCCTCGGACGTCGAGATTTGTGAAAGAGCGATAAAGGCACATATTAATGTCGAATTAAATCAAGATCAATTTGACGCGCTCGTTTCATTTGGATTTAACTGTGGAACAGGAGTCTATAAGACGTCTAAGGCGTGTAAGGTTCTCAACGCGGGGAAGTATGAAGAAGTACCCAAAAATTTACTTCAATGGAGCAAAGCAAGAATTAACGACGTCTTACGAGTAAATAAGGGTCTCTATAATCGTAGAAAATCCGAAGGCGAATTATTTGCTACACGACATGTCGCGATCATAGTATGGTCGAGCGCGTCTCTAAAAGAAGCGCAGAATTATCTCAAGAAATTAAATTTATATACACTAAAAATAGACGGAATATGGGGTCCTGGTACGGCTGGCGCGTTAACAAAATTTGCGAATAGTAATAATCTCGTCCTAGGATCGAATTTTAAAAAAGAAATTCCTTTAGCGGTATTTGAAAATCTTAAATTGCTAAGTGAAAATATTAAATCGACTTAAGTCATTGTGACTTGGTCGACGAAGAATAATTATCTACGGCCCAGCCACCGCCGCTTAGCACGAACGATGTTCTAGAGATTAATCTATTATCACAAAAGATTCTACAGCTTGGGCACTCTGTACCCTTATCGTCCTTGATCGATTGCTGGACTTCAAATTCGTTTTTACAAACTAGACACTTATATTCGTATGTGGGCATGTGTACTCCATCACACAATTGGTAAATTACTCGCGACCGTTGCTACTGTAGGTAGCGGAAATAGTGTTAATTGTCCTTGTACAACGGGCACGTTTGGTTGTCTAATATTTTTTAGTGGTCCTTGGTGACTGACCCACGACGACAAAACGGGATCGAGTAAGAGATCCGAAAATCTCTTTTCTACACCATCGATCCAGCACGTTTGAGAAATCAATTGACACACTTGTGAATAATCGCTGTGCGACGCGTCGTGGGCCGTAGCGTTGGGTTGAATGACTTTGACGCCCTTACCCCCTATTGAATTTAACTTAGACGCTACACGAAATCCTACGATACCTCGATATGAGGTACCTATAAAATGCCAACCATAGTTACATGCCCGACCGGGAGTGAGTTCCATTTTTTTATCGAGAATCCAGTGTTTGCCCGGGTCGGCAACGAGGCCATCAGATATACCCAGAGTTCTTAACCTACTGTCGACATTGGAAGAGTGTTTTACCATCGAAACGACCGACGTCGATATCGTCATAGGTGCAGGATCTACGCGACGGGCAGCTGAAATGTATACAAGATCAGCAATCTGAGCAGTCATTAACGACGCGTCGAACACGTCGGCGAGGCGTTGTTGTAGGGCTGCGCTGACGTTAACTCTAACATTATCGATTTTTAGGGCGTCTTCCATCACAAAAAATCGTGCCGTTTTATCTAGCACAGTATGTGTTACTTCAACCCACTTAGCTTCAAAAGTGCCAGCCAGCACTCGATCGAAGATATATTTTTCACGATCCTTAGTCTTTTCAGGAAATATCATAATTAATTAATTATAAAACAAAAATAACACATTTACAAAAAGAAAAGATATCGACTTACATTGGGCAATTATTTTGGCTTTCGATACAGCGTCAAATCAATACGCGTATTTGAATATGACAAATAAAAATGATAATCGATTAGATCATATTTGGTCGAAATCTAAAATCTTATGATATATTAAAGACACCAATCGTACATTCATTGGTAAGCGCCAAATAAAATGATTAAAAATACTATAATGTTATTTGCCATCGCATCTACTCTCGTTACGTGTAATGAGAAAAATAAAACTCGTGGAGAAACACCGGTGGCCACTACTGCTAGTAGCGGTGGTGGTTCCTTATCACAAGATGAAGCAACTTCATGCGCAAGTGCCGGTGGAGGGTGCACGTGCGACGTCTGTACCTACGAATAGCCAAAATCAAGTATCGTGATTAAGTTGATTCAGATTCCAATTCATAACGTGGCGATTCTTCAATGGGACAACCACGATATTCGTCCTGCGTTGGATCACAAAGAATTGGTATTTCTACAAGCTTAATATATCCATCCGGACCTTCTACTTCGATCAATTCCGTGCCACAATCCCAGTGATCAAAATATGTAGAACCCGTTGTAGATGAAACTACGGAAACCGATGGAATTTCTTGCGAATATTCATCTTCAATATTTTGTTCATTACCGCCCGCGCCGCTCGACGAGCCGATAAGACTATCATCGAATCGAACTATGCATGCCGTGGCGAGAGATAGAAACGCACAACTTAAAGCATATCGAACGTTCATTTTATTCGACTCTAAATAATAGATATTGTTCATGCAGAAAAAGATCGAAATTATTCTAAAGACATTACTTCGAGAATTCGTTAAAGAATATACAACTCGAAATAAGAATGGTTCGGAGCACGAAGAAAATTATTGTCTTGCGCTCGCTGACGATCCAGCCTATAGAGCTAATAGCGTCTATGTTCCCGATGACACTAAGAAAAAAATAAATAAATGGGCAAACGATATGGGTCTATCGTTAAAAAAGAAAAAATAACAAATATGCCCTTATGCGATTCAAAAGCAAAAATGTAAAAAATCCAATGGAGATGATGGATCATATGTCTTGTCCTACGTCGATAAAAATGGCAAAAAATATAAGGCATATCATAATTCACAAAAGAAAGCCAATGGCCAGATTGCCGCTATAGAAGTGGAATCTGTGCATGGCGGTGAAGATGTAGTTCAAGAAAAGCAGAAAGAAAATACCACAATGAAAATTAGATTATCGCAACTTCGACAAATTATTCGTGAAACTATCGAAGAACTGGCTCCCATGAACCACGTTAAACAGTGTGATGAATTAACCGAAGATGAATTTGTATACGCGCTGGCCAGTGCCGCGGCGAAGGGAGAAAAGACAACGAACATTGCTGGAAAGAAATTTCCTGTCACAATGTCGAAGAAACGCGCAGAAGATATCGTCGACGAGCAGAAATAAAGCTATATACAATGACAAATGTACGAATTCGTAAAGCTGGAAATGCCGATTCTTCTGGTGGTTTAAAATTTAGAAGAAACCTTAACATTGATTGGTCTATCGAAACAGAATTGACGTCCGACACGATCGTTGGGAACGAGGGCGCCCTCGTTCAAGCAATTACTTTCGGCGACCCCTATTCGTCGGATGCTAGGGGACCGATATCGATTGCCGACGTACAATTTCAATATTTCAAGTTGTTAAAAAATGTAAATCTAGAGTCGTCGAGCGGCCTTGCACATAAAGTCGTCGATGGGCCCTTCTTCAAATTACGAGAATCCAACTTCACACCGGCGGTGAATTCGTTGGCATCGCTCGGCGCGTGGGTCAATAACCTGCCATCGAGCTCGCACCTTAATATGACAATAGGCGAACTAGTTCCAGACGGCGTCTATCAAGTTAGGTGCATATTCGTCGATGGGAAAAACAAAGTTTCACCCAAGCTATTTTTAGGCACCGAAGGCTATGAGATTAACTATAATCGACAGAAAGGCTGCGTTGTTGCTGGTATATTTACAGCGAATGATCGTAGCATAACAATTCGAATCGCGTCGAAGACAATTGAACCACCGCATATAAATGCTGTCGTCCTGCGTAGAATCGGTTATAATCCGCGTACTACTGCTTCACTACTTAGGACAATTTCTGACTTAAAGTCCTGAATAAAAACTCTTTCTTTTCGGCCGGCATCGCCTCGACGAGCTCGAGCAAGAATTCTTCTGCACCAGAAGAATTTAATAAAATATCAAAATATGCCACGACGTCGGCAGCATGATCTAGGACTTTTTCGCCATGCGGACCATCAAGCGCTAGTTTTTTATATCTATCGAGCGTAATTACATCACCTAATACCGAGCCTTGTAATCCACAGATTAGCGCGGGAAGCCCCGTGCCCTCGACGACGTTGCCGACCTTAATCTTTGAGTCGACTACGCTCGCCATGGGTACGTCACGAAAAACCAAATCCTCTATTCTGTCAATTACGGCCCTCGATCGACTCAGGAAGCTATCGTGAACTTGCTTCGAGGAGTTAGACGCCTTTAAAATACCCATTCTTCGAAGCGTCGCGCAATGAGCCGAGTCTCCCAAAACCAACGGAACTGCATTGTTTTCGACTAGTCGTCGCCATCCTTCTTTATCGATGTAGACAATATCGATGTCCGATACAAGTTCTAATCCATCGCTTGGGCCGGGCTTCGATGAAAAATAAGAAACATAAGTTCTATCGACACTCGACGTCGGCTCAAACGCCGAACGATCAAGATACGAAACAACGAAGTCGGACGATCCATTCGCAGGTGACGATATACTTACAGCGAATTCATTTTCCTCGGAGCGAAGTTGCGCTTCCATCGTCGCGCCGGTGTCGACCTCGATTGTCAGTTTTTTATCGACCGCTAGTGACAACTTTATTGAACGCCAACCCAAGCCTCCGGCGACCACACCAGGTACGTCCAGAGTGGCGCTGGGAGTACCACCACCCCGTCCAGATCGTACAAAACATCGCGTTTTTTCTAATCCAACTTCGACGCCTCCTGGCCCCTTTCCGCTTCCGCCCGGGCTCACGGCAACATAAGAACCAGCGCTACCCCTAGTCATGACATTGACGCTGCGTCCACCGGGCGTAAGATGTAAGCTTGTGGACTTATATCGATAGCTCGTCATTCCAACAGAAACGTGTGCCGAATAATCGATACGCTTAAGCTCTTGTCTATCCATGGTAACTATTTTTAGACCGGTTTCACCATCGATAGGAATCGTAGAACGTAAACTCTCTGTTCCTATATCATCCGGTGTAGCGTCGATAACTCTCAGCGAACTTAGTAGACCCGCAGCCACGAGCTCGTCGGTAATTCGCAAGAGTATTGGTAGCGTAGCATGATTTCGTACGGTCGTTGTTAACGTTATAGATCGCATAATTTATTTTACCCTAGATACAATAATTTGTACGTCGCGAGGTATACTTGGGTCTTGTTTGAGATTCCTTACTGCTACAAGGTATTTCGGGGCGTCGTCGTAATATCTAACAAGCTTTACATCCCTAGACAATATTTCGTTCTTAATTACTGCTGCTTTTGCTAGCGGATCCGAGTTTCCAAGTGCGAGTACTCGTATACCGTCGACGCCAAGCTCGCTAAGAAAATCTCTTATGGGCGTCGCGTTATCTCGTGCCGTTAAAACGAAGACATTGTCGTGTCCAAGACTACGAATTGCGTACTGTAGTTTCAAGACCATGTGGGCGATAGGCGTAGGATTAATCACTTGTTGAAAGTCAGAAAAATCGAATTGATCGCCTGGTTGTTGGTCGTATTCCATGAATTCGTGCGAAGTCAATTTTACACTTCGACCATCATGCGTCGTCAAGTATACGCTCGATGTTGTTCGAACAAGCGTGTCATCAAAATCAAAAACGTTAACTTCTGTCGCCACGCTAGTCTCTAACAATCTCCAACAAAGTTGTCGTAAACTTACCACAAAACAAATATCCTAATTAACTGGTGCATTCTGGTAGACTACTCGCCCATCTTAATGCGCTTTACCAATAGCGTACCCAATGCCACGAGGGCGTTTCGAAATTCCGGTCGAGCCATAAGTGCTTCCGCGATCAGTTCACCGGCGAATGTATCGTCGATGAAAGATTCTGGTAGACTTAATTCTTCGCCATCGAGGACGCCCAATAATCCCAAGGCTTCCTCCGACGCGTCTAAAGATATTCCTCCGATCGATTCACCAACGAAATCGACGAGGGACGCTGCTAACTCCTCAACAATTTCACGTTCCATATTATTTTTATTCATTTTCGTCTTTTTACCTTACCAACTCCAATTCATGTCATGAACCCAATGCGATTTATACTAAACATAACGATAGCATATCTACTGATAAATATTTCGAAATATTCATGAATTGACGATTTTCGCGAGAATATTGTAGGCTGGTATCGTAATAAAATCTGGCATGGAGGGACTAGTGATCGAATCGATCAGCAATTCGACACCTTCGTGTCGAAGGGCGATGCCGCCGGCGCCCAGCGCCGCGGCCTCTCCTCGTACGACCCAGATCACGATATCGCCATTTATCCATTCACCGTCGTCCAACCGCCCGTGGCCACGAGCCCAGAGCCACAATAGGCACCGAGACACTTCGCACGTGGCGGCGTCCTCCATCTTCCCGTCGAGGGCGACGCACCCTCGACCATCAAGCCACGCGTCCAAGTACAATAACGCCGCCCTTGCGGCCGCACTTATGCCGTGCTTTGTCACTGCACCATCGATACTCGAGCATATCACAGTCGTATCTAGGCTCGTCGGGCCCGTCGGCATCACCGTCTTTTGTTCGACTCTACCTTGCAGCACAGAGTCGAAGGCCGCGAGGGCTACGGGGATAAGGTCGGGATGCGCGACCCACGTTCCATCATGTCCCAATTCTACTTCGCGTTTCTTATCGATCGCCACCGCCGCCATGGCCAATCCATTGATGTTGGGGTCCTTACGATTGGGCACTTGTGCCGCCATACCACCTATCGCGTGACATCCTCTAGCATGGGCAACGTGGACGACCCACCGCGCGTACTCGAGCATCTGCGGGGTCGTCATCGATATCGCGCTAGCATCGGGAACGGTATACTGCTCGTGGCACCCACCAAGCGTCTTAATACACGAAAATGCATAATCCCATCGGCCGACGTTCAGACCCGTCAGTCGTGTCTTCAGGGCGTATACGATGGCTTCGATCCGCAGCAGCGCGGGCAAAGTCTCGACGAGAACGGTACAGCGGAACGTATTTTTAGGTAGCTCGAGACGATCCTCGACCCAGTCCATTGCGCGGCACCACCAATTTGCCTCGTGTTCGTGCTCGAGTTTTGGTAGATACAGATATGGTCCGCTCCCTCGTTCGACGAGATCTCGTGCATTCCAGTACGCGAACATGCCAAAATCGAACAACGCCGCAGGAGTACCGAAGTGCGCTTCTTGCAAGTGCAAACCTCGTGGTCTATAGTGAATAGTGGGCCTAGGATGAGCTCCCCTCGGTGCATGGACCAGTCGAAATATATTACGTTGCGTCGCCAATACGTTCGTCCACGTCGGTGACAGAGAATCCTCAGAGTCGATCATATAACCCTGCGCCCCAGATGCCATGGCCTTGGCGACCATCTTGTAGTCGACCGCCGGACCCGTAATCTCGACGCGGCGGTCGACGAGGTCATTCGGCGGGGGCGAGCAACGCCACGTTGGCTCGAGCGCGGGGTCGCTCTGATCGAGTGTGCTCGGAACGAATCGTGACATAGACCGGCGGCGGCGGTCGGCGAGCAGGTCGGCTAGTTCCGATCCAAGCGCGGCGTCAAGGTCGTGCACGAAACCATAAGACCACGGATCGATCGGGTCGAAATTCGAACCATCAGTGACGTTGTCGATGTTTAATGGTGGTAATGACATGTTCTCGTACGCTTTCTTATCAGAATCGCTCGAGTCTTCTTCGCTCATCGCGATTTGTCGCCCATGCCGACCTTATGGAGCTTTTTCGACAACGCCTTCCATCCCCCTTTTTCGTATATTAACTTAAAACTGCGACGCCAGGTACGTATCATCGACGCATTTTCCGTCACAATGTCGACAAGGCGCCAATCGCTACCATCCATGACGAGGATCCAATCGACGTCTAAATTATTCGAGTCTTGTTTTACGACCGAAGCGACCGTCACTTCGTGACCATCGATCGTCTCAAGACCCCACTTCACTTCTGTGGCAAGGATCCTTGAAATTTGTTTTCGCAACATCACGCGGACTACGTCGACGAGCAATTGTTTAAATTCTACTCGCTCAGACGACGTCAATCCAGGCAGCGCCTCGAGACACTTCTCGGAGAGGTACGAATGGCCGACGGTCGAATCGATCGCGGCCGTTTCTGCGGAAGAATTTCGTTCTACGTCGTAGATCCGCGCCAGCTTCATTCGTATCGTCTCAGTCGCCGTCGGACCAGGACCCTGAGCGAAAGCAGAAGTCGTCGTCGAAAAACCTACGATCAACGCGACCATCGACGAAGCAAATAACCTACGAGTATAACGACGCATATACTTTTATTATATACGACGATCGTCGAAAAGAGCATGTCGACGACCAAAAAACTTAAACATCAACCACGACTTAGTTCACAAGTTCCCTCCATGGATAAGGGCAGGCACACATTTTTTAAGTACGTTTTTCGCTTTTTTCGTAGGGACAATGCCGGCACGATCCATTACAACAAAATCCACGATCGAGGAGGTACTTGCTCGTCCACGTCGGTGCGCCCGTAATAGGATCATAATACCAATCGACGTCCTGAACCAAATCTTTCGCTCGGGACGAGAGGGGCGACGAGGGTGGAGCCAATGGAATATTCATATCAACTATTCGTCGACCTCGTATTGCGAACCCTTTGAAGGAGCAGGAGTCTGTGGCCGGTGGAACCTCCAAAAAATTCTTCTGCGTCTTCGACGATGGTCGGATTATAGCAGCGAAATGAACCACCGTGACCCAGTCGTAAGTGACAATCGAAATCGCCCATGCACAACGTCACGAGATTGCTCGGAACCAGCTCGAGGTCGGTCGCGAGGTGAAACGGCACAACGTGATGAACCTGCAAGAGCTTCGTACCACCGCACGCGGCACACGTAGGCCGACTCGCCAGGTGAGCGTCGCGGACGGCCTCCCAACCGCTCGACCGGTGGCGGATCTTGTCTCCTTCGCGATATATCGAATGGAGCTTCGATATCTTCGACGATAGTTTAGACGATAGTTTATGCAGCATCTTCTTCGCCCTTCGTCTTGGTACATACATCGTCCAAGAAACCCCCGTGGAGTTCGATGACCGCCGCGTCGAGCTCAATAGGTACGTACGCGTAGACCGTATTGGTACAATCGTTGCTCGAGCCAGGTTCGACATAGGGCCAGAACAGAGGTTCGATCGACGAGGGATAACCGACTTCGACGAGAGACCATGGTCCGCTATTCGTTCTTGGGCTGCAATACATACCCGGACCAACCTGTACCGACATGTCGAACCCGTCGCGACGACGACGACGCTCGCGGGGCACGGGCTTGCTGGAATCGTTAACAACATCGTACGTGGTACGTACGTTCAAATTCTGTCCCGACATTCGACGATGCTGCGATAAATGAACCATGAGTTCGTCGACGATCGATACGTTAACCATTGTTATAACGCGACCCCTTATCTTATACCACGCCTGCCTCGAGCAAGATTTACTATAGGCGATTAACTTATAGCTTTTGCGTTTTACGCACGTCTTTGACGACGGCAACGATGAGCGCACGCAGGCGGCGCTCCGTCAATTTTGCCACGTCGAGCGATTTATTTTCAACGGGTCCCGCGGCATCACCACCGGCATCACCACCAGCCGAAGCGACCAGACGACTCGCCGAGGAGACCAGCGGAGCGATCGACTTGAGATCCGCAAGAGCATCGACGGCGGAGGTGAGGGAATCTACTTTATCGGTGAGCGCTAACGAAAACTCGAACGCCGTCTCTTCGACGTCGTCGGTCTCGCGCTGGCCCAACTTGACCCTTGCGGCGTCGAGGCGATCGATAACGTCGTTCAAGTGCGCCAGAACGACAGGCGATAGGTGGACGAGCGTCTTGATGGCTTCATCGACTTGTAAGAGCGTAGTGTGGATATCGGTTGGTGGCTTTTTCATCGATGATATATCTCTTTCTTTTTCTTTTTCTTTTTTTAGAACTTCTCTGATGGTGATTGTTTCGAAAATTTAAATATTCTATAATCTTATAGATATAATGCCAAAAAGATATTTTAGAATAATTTAACGACGCTCAGTCACCGATCTGCGTACTATTTGTCACAACCGCAACCGTAACGATATCTGTCGTACCTTCGCCTTCGAAGGCATGTAGGTTATTATACAGCACCGTCTTCTTGCCGCGCTTCTCGTTCGATAAAAGTGCTACGAATGCGTCGACGACGGCAAGGGCCGCGGCTTTGACTCGAGGCTGGTGAAAGAACATGGGGTGCATCCTGAGCTTCATGAAGTAACCACCTTCGTCGTACCAGGCTGTCTGGTTGTACCAATCGCCCATGTCCACGAGGATGACGCTGTTTCGCTTCATACAATCTTTTTCGGGGGCGACGTGCACGTCCCAAATCTTATTAACAGCGCGTGACATGTCACGCATGCGTGTTAACAATAGTTGTCGTGCAGTAAATTGCACGCACGTTCCGCGCATAGGAATGCTTGTGTCTCTTCTGTGGATTTGAAAAGTCTGGGCACATGTCATGTGATATGTGCGGCCATCAAAGTTAGTTATTGTGTCGACATTCACGAAAGGTTCGTAACATTTGGTACAGCAATAAATGTAATTTTTGTTCATGTGTATCTTTCCTTCTATTTTTCTCGTGAAGGTACCTTAGTCGCCGATCGAGTGAATGTTCCATCCATAGTCTTAGTAGTATATCATGTCGTAGCGCGAGCTTGCACGAAGGGCACGAAAGACGTTTTCGAAAAATCTGACTTCATAAGTTTGCTAAGTTTTTAGCCGTGGCTAGGTTTTGGAACAAAAAATATTTCTGGAAAATTTTTGATTTTGGCGCAAAGTTAGATTCGATCGTGGCCACGGTTTCGCGCTGTTTTTGAGCGCCGTGACGGACATATAATCATACGACGGACTGTGACTAGTATGCTATAGGGATACTTGAGATTCGAGTACTCGAACGTGTCGCGAATCGGTGCGCGCTGGTCAAGCAGTCTCAGTCTGTTGGACGCCGGCGTCTCGGATCGATTCGGTTGTGATTGTGACGTATAATACGATCCAAATTTTTCCTGGAAAATTTTCCGGAAAAAATGTGATCAGGCTTAGCCCACGCGGCGGCTGGATAAGCCCACAAAAGTTGCCATTTGGCCCCGGGGCCCCCCGGCTCTAGAGCGCTTTTTTAGGGGCCCTTTTTAGGCCGGCCCCCCGGGGCTTTTTTGGCTTTTTTACCGGCGGCCCCCCGGCCGGCATCGAGGGCGCCTAAAGGTGGTCTCTTATTGGCATGGTTAGCCGAGAAGCTACCGTGGGGCCGACCGACGAGATACTGCCACGTCTGATTGCGAGAACGGGGTAGGGTACGCCTCTGGCCGGGTGTGCGCACCATCACTGATGAGGACGAGCGCGCCGATTGGACAATGGGCATGTTGGCGAACTGGCATGCTAGCTCTACTTGGTCGACCCAGGTGATTCCGTTCCAGTAGTACTGTACGTTGTCGGATTGGATGGCTTTAACGAGGCAGATCATGTGTGGTGGCTAGGCGTTCGTGGTGAGGGGAAGAATTTATTTTGTCTCGCCCCGGAGGGTATGTGGTTAATTCATTCGCAATTGTGGCATGGTCGTTGATTGGCACGTGGTGCACGGACAGGCACGAGGGCCGGTGTAGAGCGCACCGGTACCGATGCAGTGCACCGGTCCGTGGTGATGGTCGCCGTCGAGTCGCCTGAGACCTACCCATGCATCAAACACGTCGCGAGCCACCGGTATATACGCGCCGCCGGGCACCTCGATTTCGAAAACGTGGCGTACGCCGATGTATACGTCGCTCATGTACACGGGGTCGTCGGGATATACGCCCAAGGCGTCCGCCGTCAATTCCCAAATACTATTCCGCGGTGGGGGCAGCGCGGTGGCGTCACCGACTGTCGCGATGACCTGATCGACTAGCGACCTGATGTCTGCAGGACGAATCGTCATGGTATACGTACTCTTTCGTGATGCTCAGACCTTCGTAAAAGCCAACTTCTCGTAGAGCCCCGACTTTCGCATGCCAAGGATGTACGATCGCCCGGCGCAGCCGAAGCGATTTTTCGTCACCTCGAAAAGGCGCTCGCCGTAGGTCTCTGAACGTTTCTCCTCGTCGACGAAGAGCCGCGCGCGTACGTCGACCGCATGGAGGATCGTCTGCTTACCGGCGAATTCACCATTTTTGGTGACCTGACCGATGAAGCAAATGATACCGTAAGTTTCTTTCGCCCAATTGGTTAACGCCTCGATGCAGCGCACCGGCGTGTTACCGTTAGAGTGACCGCTAGCATACTTGCCATCGTCGAGCGTCTGAAGCGAATCCTGAAGCACGAACACCTGCTTCGTGGGATTGAGTTTGCGCAAGTAATCGGCATGACTGAGAACATTCATGACCATGATATCTTGGCCGACGACGAAGTTATTTTTGAGACCGAGACGCTCGGTGACCATCTTGACCTGATAGAGACTCTCTTCGCCCGTGTTGTAGAGGCACACATGTCCCTGATTAGTGATGGCATCGGCGAGCTGCAGAAGCAAGGTCGTCTTGCCCGCGCCAGGCGTACCGGTGAGCATCGCCACCGACGAAGGCACGATGCCCTCGCCGCCGAGCGAATCGTCGAACCAGTCGACGCCGGTTAACTTGCGATCGCGAAGCGCGGCGGGGACGCCGATGTCGCCAATCGTGGTACCACGCTTAACGTCGCGGAGGCCAACTGAAAGATTCATCTTGCTCATAGTATTATATCCTCGTACGTGTATGAATTAATTATGAAAAACTATCACAGCGACGTCGTTTCCGAGTCCGGAGCTAGCTTCACGATGGATAACTCGCCAGATATATGGACGCACCACGATTGGGCATGCTGTGATAGTTTAGCTTTTAGCGTATACCGTTTAACTGCTCGTTACTTATCTAGTATACTACTTTCATTCGAAACTTTGCACGGACCCACGAAGAAAATATCGTTAAATTTTTACCAGCCATTATACGTGGACAAGTTTTTAGCCATCGCTATAATTTAATCAATCAGGAGACAAGAAAATGCTGCGCTAGCGACCCATGAATCAATACAGTCGATCTGTCGACGTCGTTGGATCATTCCAACGTTCGGTAACAATATCGATGGCAGCTCTCAACTTATCATCGTCGTAAAACGCGTCGAGCTCACGGTATACAAGAAAATCAAATAATTCGAGGCGGTGCTCGTAGAGCGCGTTCATGAAACGCTGTCCCGATCGTAAGCCGGATACAGGTTCAAGTGCCGTGGAAAGAAATTCGCTTAATGGCATCATCACGATTCAAGCCATCCCTGAAATCTATACCCCACCATACCGGCGCCATAAATGGCGAGACAAACAAAAATAAATTGAAATAGCATCTTGATGATCGTCATGGCATTTTTATATCTATCTTCGCTGCAACACTTATTAGTTCGTCTTGATGTGGCATTCGTTTTTGTCTTCACGCCACGTGGCTAGTTGCATCTGTCCTGGATTCCTCATATCGGCCGTCAACGGTTCGAGGTCGTACTGACTAACGACTTTACGTACGAGCGATTTCATTCTCTCGGAATGACCGGTCACGATGGCTAGCACAAGGTTAGGTCTCCAGTTCGAATTGACGAATTGATGCACCAGGTCTTCTACTTCTTCATGAGGTACACCATGAAGATCTAGCGTTTCTGTTTTAATCATTTGACGTTGGTAGACAGATTTAAAGTATCAGTATAGGTATCAGTATCACGATTGGAAAAATAAACTATCGTTTTTCAATCGATTGCTACCGCGCGATCATAATCTCTATCTACGCCCTTTCTACGATTTTCAGACTTGGGAAAATACTATAAGTTATCTTTGATGATGTATTCCCCAGTCGAATTCGCACCTCATAAGTCGCCGCTAGCTAGCCTTCGAACCCAGTTAAATTTGCTGATGGGGTAGGATTCGAACCTACACATAGACTCGTTAACAGCGAGATGCCTTACCATTTGGCTACCCATCAATATCTCGTATCTATCTATACAACGTTTTTTCTTTTATTCGTCGCGGCCGCAAAGATTTGTCGACGTCGAGGAGTGCGTCGTACTAGCGATCGTCGTAATAGTGCTGGTTGCCTCGTCGAGCTTATTCGACACCTCTAGTGTAACTAGTCGCTGTTCTCCATCGGTACAATTCGCCGGCGAGGGAACCGGACTCCCGACTACTACGGTGCTAACTGGCTCGTCTGACGGAGACGACTGCGACGCCTCTTCGGCGACGAAAGAGCCAGTGCGATACCTGTACGTACAACCCGTTGCGGCGATGACGATCAGCGCTAGCGATGAAATTCGAATATACAATTTAAAATCCCTCCGTGGCACAAAATAGCGCATCGTCGTCGTCAAATTCAATATCGTCGTCGTGAAGAAGGAGCTCGTTGATCCTAACCATGTCTGTCACGTCGGCTTCAGACATGTAAGAAAGACAAGCATTAACGACGGTATTCTGATCGACCACACCGTGGGCTAGCGCGTCGAGAAGTTTATTTGTGGTCTTACGTACATTCGTCATGGTTTTATTTTTGTAGCGCGAGAATGTTAGCATACGCGTTGCAGTCAAAAAATGAGTTCCCTTAAATTTCATTTCAGCTGTCGAAGTCCGGACAATCGACGGACGCGGAGTCCTGCGCGTCAGAAATTTCTGGATTGGGCGTTTCGACTGCAATGGGGTTCTTTTTAATCTTCGCCGCCGCGACCTCGGCATGCTCGATAACTTCGCTAATGGTATTAAACAATACCGCGTTGGTATCCTCGATCGATTTCAAGAGCTTGAGCATGATCGTCGATTTGTTCAAGAGCGGCAACTCTCGACTTAAGTCAATTCGAAGCGCATCGAGCTCGCGGCGTACCCAGTCTCGAAGGTTGATGGACATGGTCTCGTGATGACCCCATGTATTGTGGACCACGTGAGGTTGTTTCTTCCACTGCCTCTTTACTGGTACCATAGGTTGTGCCCAGGTCTTCTGCGCTGACATCAAAGATCTCCCTTCCAGGAACGTTTGGGATTGTTGGCCCGCTTCTCTTGATTGTTCTTGTGTGGCCGACTCGTCACATGACGTTTGTTCATCACCGAAGTCATACTATTTCGCTTGATCTTCATCGTCTTAGTATATCCTGCTTAGTTGTGACTTTGCATTCAAAGATACGCTGTTATTTCGGAATTTTTCCGCCGAACAACGTCTACGTTAAAATTCCAATTCCTCCATGCGAATGTCTCTGGCTTCATGCGCTTCTTTTGGCACGGCGACTGTACTGTGATGATTTTGTCGCTAATGGACGTAATGGGCCCATAATAAGACAAATTGTACGAGTCGTACTCGACGTAGTCTCCAACCTTAAATAGTCGTATAGATATCACGACGTCATTCTCGAAACGCTCGACAATAACATGATTCTTGGCCGACAAGGTCGTACGATATCGAACGTGTGCACCGCCGTGCGATTCGAACATGTTTATTGCATTTGGGCGTGCCATTTCCGTTATGGTCTTTTAAGGTTAAAACCTTTAGCGACCAAAGGCCGCGTTGTTGCCGCCCTCGAGCCACGCGTCGATATCTTTACGGGTGAGCCGCTCGTGGGCGGAAGGCATGCAGACCTTACATTGGGCGAGAACCGGGGTCCCGTTGTGGTAGTGAAGCACCGTTGGGCCGCAAGACCCGCAGGAGTCGCAGTTGTAGTTGGAGAAATGGGACTGAATCTCGTTCGTTTCCATGGTTCTACCTTATCCTGTTCAGGGGTGACTTTGCACTCAGTCGAGGGAGGCCTTCAGGTTCGCGATGCCGATCTCCAACGCCTGGATGTCGAGAGGATCCACAGCGGTTCGAAGAGATTCAGTCATGCTTTCAAGCAGGGTTCGACGGTATTCCACCGGCAATTTGTTGAGGTCAAGCTTCTCGACTTCGGACTGGTTGGCTTCCATAGTTATATCCTATCATTTCAAGGCTGAACTTTGCACTCAGATCGAGAAGCGTGCTCCGCAATCGAACACGAATACCATACCTTCCTTGGTGCCGCCCTCGATCAAGGTACCTTCCCAACCTAACTTGCGGGCCAACTGGAGGGCCGCCTGAGCATGGGACCGGTTGCCATCCTCATAGGCATATGGCACCGTGAGGGTTTGACCGCCGCCGCTGATAGCCTTGATCCGTGCGCCGCGGGAGTTGATGGGACCGATGAACTTCGTCGTGATTGCTTGCATGGTTTATACTACCCTTTCCTGGTTGAACTTTGCACCGCTCAGCGGTCAGAATCCATCAGACGATCCGGATTGACCCACAGGAGGCTGGGTTCCTCACCGGGATGCAGGACCACCTTGACCTGGACAGGGTCACCGACGACCGGTTGCCGGTATCCAGCGTGGGTAATGCGGCTGGGATCGACCTGCACCACCTCGGCTTCATAGGC
>SXGR01648448.1_pt1 | contig 24740 bp, 15 predicted proteins | sample 3174711 | NCBI WGS metagenome assembly SXGR01 (sample SAMN11356860, study PRJNA531348) | freshwater metagenome | isolation source: freshwater sample F1-60 | place: China: Fuxian Lake, Yuxi | collected 2017-12-25
ACGAGGTCGAAAATCGCGCCGGCGCGCTCAACACCGGCGACGAAGCCGAGGACGCGATTGTCGAGCGCATGCGCCAGTTCGGCCGGCAGGCGCTGACGCAGTGGGCCGAGCAGCGGCACGCGGCGGTGCAGCCGGAGCGCACCCCCGGCCTGCGCCAAGTGGGTAAAAAAAACTCTGCTGGCAGACGACTCTCGGCCCCATTCGGTTAAACGAACAGCTCTGGCGGCACGGGTCGCACACCCGGCGACCGTTTCGCGCCGCCACCCAAGTGCAGCCGCGGGGCTGCTCGCGGCGGCTCCAGCGCGCGCTGACCGACTTCGGCGCCGATCACGCCTTCGGTGCCGCTGCGACCAAAGTGCAGGAGCACTACGGGGTGAGCGTGCCAGCGGCCCGCGTGCGCACCGTGACGCTGCAGCACGCCCAGGTGCTGGCGGCGCAAGCGCCGCAGCCGGTGCGGACCCTGCCGGCCCACGGCCCCGCGCACATCGTGGCCGAAGCCGACGGCACCATGGTGCCCATCGTCGACACGCGCGCGGCACCCCCGGGCGCCGACCGGCGCAAACATCGCCAAGTGCGTTATCAGGAAGCGCGCCTTGTCGCCGCGCAGGCCCACGGCACGATCACCACCCACTTCGGGGCCACCCTGCACGACGTGAACGACACCGGCCTGCGCTGGGCCCAGGCGGTGCACGCGGTGGGCTGGGCCGTCGACAGCCAGATTCACGCCCTGGGCGACGGCGCCCCTTGGATCGCCGAACAGGCCCGGCTGCAGTTTCGCCAGCAGGGCCGTTACACCGTCGATCTGTTTCACGTCTGCGATTATCTCGCCGCCGCCGCCCCAGACCCGGCCCACACCAAACCGTTTGTCGCGCCGCTGCGCGAGGCGCTTCGCGCCAGCGATCACCCCAGCGTACTCGCCACCCTGCGGCCCCGCGCGGAGCCCCCGGACGTGCCGGACGAAGATGCCCCCGTGCGCGCCGCGCTCCGCTACCTCGGCAATCGCACCGACCAACTCGACTATGCCCGCGCCCTCTCGCTCGATCTGCCCGTCGGCTCCGGCTTGATCGAAAGCGGCCACCGCCACGTCCTTCAGGCCCGCATCAAGAAAGCCGGCGCTTGGTGGACCGCAACCAACGCCCATGCCCTCTGCCAACTCCGCACTCTGCGCGCCAACCTCCAGTGGGAAAACTACTGGCAGAAAAACTGACTTCACTTCCAGTTACACCCTCACCGTAGTTTCCGCCGGTTTTTCGCTCGCAATTGCGCGCGAGCCTCGCCCTCTTCTCCGCGTCCTCGGCGAACAAATTATCGTCCGCCCACTTTCAGCCCGTTTCATTTTATCCCATGAATTCGAAGTCCCTCCGTTCGCTCGTGCTGTCGTTCCTCGCCCTCGCTGGTGCTGCCACCCTGCCGGCCCAGGAAGCCCGCCTCGCGAATCTCGCGACCCGCGGCCAAACTGGCACCGGTGCCGAAGTGCTCACCGCCGGTTTCGTCATCGGCCCCGGTCCCAACAAACAGGTCGTCATCCGCGCCATCGGCTCGACCCTCTCGGCCTTCGGCCTTTCCGGCCTCCTGGCAGATCCTTTCCTCACGCTGATCAACGCCTCCACTCAGGCCACGGTCGCCACCAATGACAACTGGCTCGCTACCGATGCCGCCACCATGGCCGCGGCCGGAGCCTTCGCTCTCCCGGCCAACAGTAAAGACGCCGTCATCGTCGCCACCCTCCCTCCCGGCGGCTACACCGCACAAATCAGCGGCGTTGGCGGCACCACTGGTCTTACCATCGCCGAGGTCTACGAAGTCGGCGGCACTGGCGCGAAACTGATCAACATTTCCAGCCGCGGTCCCGTCGGTACCGGCGCCAACGTCATGATTCCCGGCATCGTCGTCGCGCCCGGCACCGGCAACCGCAAGTTCCTCGTCCGCGCCGCCGGTCCCGCCCTCGCCGCCTTTGGTCTCACCGGAACCTTGGTCGATCCCCAAATCGTCGTTACCAATTCCGCCGGCACCCTGACCTACGCCAGCAATAACGATTGGGGCACCCCCATCGGCCTCGGCGCCTCCACCGCCGCCCAACTGACTTCGTCCTTCACCGCCAATGGCGCTTTCGCCTTTGCTCCCGGCAGCAAAGACGCCGCGCTGAGCGTCGATCTCTCCGCCGGTAATTACACCATTGCCGTCAGCGGCGTCGGCGGCACCAGCGGCCTCGCGATCGTCGAAATCTACGACGTCACCCCCGTTGGCCCTCCCTCCATCACCGTCTCCGCCAGCATCGCCTCCGCCGACAAATCCGGCAGCAAGCCCGGCGAATTCACCTTCTCTCGCGGCGGTGACACGACCACCGCCGTCAACGTCGTCTATTCCCTCGGCGGTTCGGCCGTCAACGGCTTCACCTACGCCCCGCTGCTCGGCACGATCACCCTCCCCGCCGGCGCGACGTCCGCCAAGCTCGCCGTCACCCCGAATCCCGCCCTGCTCGCGACCGGCGTGCAAACCGCCGTCCTCACCATCCTGACGGCCGGCAACGCCTACACCATTGGCGCCGCCAACACCGCCACGGTCTCCATCGCCGACAGTCCGGCCACTCTCTACGTTTCCAACTTGCGCCCCGCCCCGTCTGTCTCGGGCTCTTCCGCCACCGGCACCGCCACCATTTTGGTTAACCCCGCCGGCACCCTCGCGAGCGTCAGCGTCTCGTTCTCCGGCCTCACCTCCGCACTCACCGGTTCGCACCTTCAAATCGGACCCAGCGGCGACTTCGTCCTCGACCTCCCCACCGGCCAAGCGACCAACGTGACGTGGGCCTTCCAACCTCGCGGCACCTACACCAGCGCCGCCCTCCTCGAAGCCCTTAAGTCCGGCAATATCTACGTCGGCCTCGACACCGCCAACAATCCGTCCGGTGAAGTGCGCGGCACCTTCATTGTCGCGAGTGGCGCCCAAGATTTCACCGCGCCCGCCGCCCCGCCCGCCCTGCCCGCCGGTTTACCCACGGCCAACGAAGCCGCGCGTTTCCTAACGCAGTCTACGTTTGGCCCCCTGCGCAGTGAAATCGCTGCCGTCCAAGCCCAAGGCTACAGCACCTGGATCGATGCCCAAATGGCGCTGCCCTACACTGCCCATCGCGCTGCTACAGTGAGCGATTACCGGATCTTCGGCGGCGGTAGCAACGGACTCTTTGGCCCCAGCAACCGCCAAGCCGCGTGGTGGAAGAACGTCATCACCGCACCGGACCAACTTCGGCAACGGGTCGCGTTCGCCCTCAGTGAAATCCTCGTGATTTCGGACAACGGTGGCGATGTCGGCGTCGAGGGCGTCGCGAACTACTATGACATTTTGGGTAACGGTGCTTTCGGGAATTTCCGGACCCTGCTGGAGAACGTCTCGCTCAACCCGATGATGTCGATTTACCTCAGCTCGCTGCGGAATTCGAAGGCCACGTTTGACTCCGCCGGTGTCGCTCTCACCACCCCCGATGAAAACTACGCGCGTGAAGTGATGCAGCTCTTCTCGGTCGGTTTGTATCTCTTGCGCCCCGATGGTACGCTCAAGCTCGACCCGACCGGCTTGCCGATTCCGACTTACAATCAAAATATCGTTACCGAGATGGCCAAGGTCTTCACCGGTTGGGCTTACCCCTCCACCGACCTGACTCGGTTCCGCAGCGCACCGACCGACTACTTCAGTCCATTGCAGCTCTTCCCCGCCTTCCACGACAATACCCAGAAGAGTATTCTGAATGGTGTGGTCCTGCCGGCCGGCCAAGGAGGTACTCAAGATCTGAAGCAAGCACTCGACGCGCTCTTCTCCCATCCGAACACTGCGCCTTTCATATCCAAGCAGCTCATCCAACGCTTGGTCACCAGCAATCCCACCCCGGACTACGTGTATCGCGTGGCTCAAAAATTCGAAAACAACGGTGCGGGCACACGGGGTGATCTCAATGCCGTAGTGCGTGCCATCCTTACCGACTACGAAGCCCGCTCCTCAACGAACCTGACTTCGCCCAGTTTCGGCAAACTTCGCGAACCCCTTATTCGCGCCACCGCCCTGCTGCGCTCGTTTGGTGCCAACCCGGCCAGCGGACGTTACATTTCCGGACTCTCGAACACAGAGACCCCTCTCGCCCAGTCCGCGGTGCGATCCCCCACCGTCTTCAATTTCTTCCGTCCCGACTACGTCTTGCCTGGTCCTCTGGCGGCCGCCGGCTTGGTCGCGCCCGAGTATGAGATTACCGACGCCACCTACGCGATCAGCGTCCCGAATTTCCTGCGTGGCTTTGTCTTCAACACCGCCGGCACTAACCCCGACACCGTCGTGCTCAACCTTGGCTACGAGCAGTCGTTAGTAGCTACGCCCGCCGCCCTGCTCGACCACCTCAACAACGTCATGTGCGGTGGTAACCTCACTGCCGCTACCCGCACCCGCGTCACCACCATGTTGGCAGCCTTACCCAGCAGCACCTCAACCTTGGAACGTGCCCAACGCGCCATTTTGGTGCTCGCAACCGCGCCCGACGGCTCAGTCCAAAAGTAACCTCCACCCCCGCATCCCACTCTCAGCTCTCAACTCCTCCGATTATCCCCATGAGCAAAAAATCGTCCCCCTCTGCCGCGGCCGCCTTTGATCCCTCCCGCCGCCAGTTCCTCGGCAATTGCTGCGCTGGCGTCGGCATGACCGGCATGCTTTCGGCCCTGTCGAGCCTTCGGCTGACGGGGGCCGCCGCCAGCCCGACCAATGGCCCCGTCACTCCAAAAACCGCGGGCGCCGTCGCCTCGGACTACAAGGCCCTCGTGTGCGTGTTTCTCGGTGGCGGCAATGACGCCAATAATCTCATCATCCCCACCGGCTCCGGCTACGCCGGCTACGCCGCCGCCCGTTCAAACCTGGCGATTCCGAGCGCATCCGTGCTTAGCCTCTCCCCGAAGACCACTGACGGCCGCACCTTCGGTCTCCATCCATCGATGGCCGATTTCAACAACCTGTTCGGCTCAGGCAAAGCCGCCCTCCTCGCCAACGTCGGCACGCTCGTCTACCCCACGACGCGCGCCCAATACACCACCAATTCCGTCCCCCTGCCACCCCAGCTATTTTCCCATAGCGACCAAACCGTCCAGTGGCACCACAGCGTGCCCGACCGCCCGGCCGTGACCGGCTGGGGTGGCCGCGTCGCCGACCTTGTCAACGCCTTCAATACGAACAACCGGATTTCCATGTCGGTGAGTCTCGCCGGCACCAATTTCTTCCAAGTCGGCAGCAAGGTCTCCCAATACGCCGTCACCAACAACGGCGCCGTCACCTTCGCCGGCACCACGGGCGGCAACAATGCCCTCAGCTACCAAGCCCAGAGAGATCTTTTCAACGCTACGCAGCCCGGTCTCTTCGACACCGCGTTTGCCGGCATTTCGAGCAGCTCGATCACCAACAGCGATTTCCTCAACACGACCCTCGCCACTGCACCCGCGCTCGCCACCGTGTTCCCCACGACCAACCTGGGCAACCAGCTCAGGATGGCCGCGCGCCTCATCGCGGCATCCTCTTCCCTGAACCTCAAACGCCAGGTCTTCTTCGTGCAAATCGGCGGCTGGGATACCCACTCCGCCCAACTAGACAATACTGCCCCGGTGATGGGCAGTCATGCCGGACTCCTGCAACAGGTCAGCCAGGGTCTCAATGCGTTTTACAACGCCACCGTCGAACTCGGCGCCGCCAATCAAGTGACCACCTTCACCGCCTCCGACTTCGGTCGCACGTATCGCTCCAACGGTGACGGCTCCGACCACGGCTGGGGCAACCATCACATGATCGTCGGTGGTGCCGTCAAAGGTGGCGACATCTACGGTAAAATGCCCAATCTCACCATCGGCGGACCCGACGATACGGCCCAAGGGCGATGGATTCCGACCACCAGCGTGGACGAATACGCCGCGACGCTCGCCACGTGGTTTGGTGTCAGCGCCACCGAGCTTCCCACGGTCCTCCCCAACATCGGACGATTCGCGAAATCGAATCTCGGCTTCGTGTAAAGTAGGGCCGGGTCTCCGACCCGCCCGCGGGAGCGCAACCGTCCCGGGTCGCCACGCGCCCGAGTCCTCGAGACGCTGCGCCCTACTCCCGCCTATCCGCTCTCGCATGAAATTCCCGCTCCGCCTTGTGCCGCGCCGCGCCCTCGCGGTTCTCCTCCTCCTCGTATTCTCCGCGCCGCTCCATGCCGCCGATTATTTCGTCGCGACGAACGGCAACGATAACAACAACGGCCTCACTGCCGCCCGACCGTTTCGCACGATCGCCCGGGCGGCTCTGCTCGCCATCGCTCCAGGCGACAACGTGACGGTGGCTGCTGGAACTTACACCGAGACGGTATCCCTGCTGCGTTCCGGTTCGGTCGCCGCCCCAATCACCTTTCGTTCGCTCACGCGCGGGGCGGCCAGAATTGTGGGCCAAGTCCGCATCCTCGGTTCGAATCTCACGCTCTCCGGCTTCGATATCGCGAATCGTAACGGAAACGGTGTCATTGTTTCCGGAGACCGGGTCCGAGTCCTGAATAATGATATTCACAATTGTTCGGGTCACGGCATCAGCGCCTTTTCCTTCGACTACCTCACCATCGAGGGCAATCGCCTCTTCCGCAATGGCGATCAAAACATCAATCAAGCCAGCGGCATCTCGCTCTACCAGCCAGTCGCGATCGACCAAGCGCCCGGCTTTCATAACGTCATTCGCGGCAATGAGTCGTTCGAAAACGACAGCGTGGTCAGCACCCAGGCCGGCGGGACCAACTTCCGAATTGGCATCGGCATTCAGCTCGATGATTTCCGCAATACCCTCGAGGGCTCCACCGCGGGCGTCTACCGCCCGGCCACCCTGATCGAAAACAACCTCATCTACGACAATGTGGGCCGCGCCATCGTTATCAGTCTCAGCGACAATATCACCGTCCGCCACAACACCGCCTACAACAACCTCCCCCTCCGCAACACCATCACCACCCTCGGCGATTTCAGCTGCCAGGACACCGACAACGTTCGCTGGGTGAACAATATTCTGGTGACGCGCGCCCCGTCGTTGAACGCGATCTTTGACGCCCGCAACACCAACTCCACTTGGGACCACAACGTCATTTGGGGCGGCTCCCTCTCCATCGCCGCCACTTCGACCACCGTCCTCGGCTCGCGCAATTACCTCCTCGACCCCCGTCTCACCGCTCCCGATACGAACAATTTCCGCCCCGGCCCCGGCAGTATCGCGATCGACAACGGCGGCTCCGCCTTCGCCGCTCCGACTGACTTCGACGGCACGGTCCGTCCGATCGGTTTAGGGGTCGACATGGGCGCTTTCGAGACCAAGCCCGATACCACGGCCCCGGCGGGCATTGCTCCCACCCTCGCCACCCAACCCGTCGGTCAGACCGTTCTGCCGGGCGGAATCCTGACTCTCTCCGTTGCACCCAGCGGCTCCCCACCGCTGTCCTACCAATGGTCGCGTAACGGCGAGGCCATCAGCGGCGCCTCGGCCGCCGCTTTCTCGCTCTCACCGATTAAATCCTCTGACGCCGGCAATTATGTCGTCAAGGTAACCGGTCCCGCCGGCACGGTATCGAGCAACGCTGCGACGATCGCGGTCGCCGTCACCCCGACTCCGGTCTTCCGCAACCCCACTCCCGCGCTGGGCACACTCTACGCGGTAAGTTTTGGGGCCGGCAGGTTTGTCGCCGTCGGCATCGGCGGCCGAATACTCACGTCGACCGATGCCGCGAACTGGTCGCTCGCTGCCACGCTCGCCACCACCAATCTCCGCGGGGTGGCTTTTGGCGGCGGCGTGTGGGTCGCCATCGGTGATGGCGGCGTGCTTTTCAGCTCGACCGATACCATAGTCTGGACCCCGCGCACCTCGCCCACGACCCAGGGACTTACGTGGGTCTCCTATGTAAACAACCAGTTCGTCGCCTGCGGCAATACCGGCACGATTCTCGGTTCGCCCGATGGCATCACGTGGGCGTTGCGCCCGCCCACGACTCCGGCTGTCACTCAACAGCTCACCAGCATCACGGGCCGCCTCGGAGCCTACGTCGCCGTCGGCCAAACCGGCACGATTCTGACCTCACCCGACTCGGTCACGTGGACGCGTATTACCCTCCCCGGAGTCACTCAGAATTTTAACAACGTCTCCGTACTCACCGGCCAGTTCATCGCCGTCGGCGACACCGGCCGGATCTATTCCTCGGCCGACGGTATCGAGTGGACGAATCGCACGACCGCCGCGCTGACCAATAACTTGCGTAGCGTGACCTTTAACGGCTCGCAATTCATTCTCACCACCGACGGCGATCGCACCGTGGTCACCGCCGATTTCGCGAACTTCCTCACGCGTAACCTGCCCTTCAACGTGAGCACTCCGCGTTGGGCCAGCACCTCGGCCAACGGCCTGACCGTCGCCGTCGGCCAAGGCGGTGAAATTGCCACGACGCCCGATGGGCTGACGTGGACTCAGCGCGGCGGCAATGGCACTGTGTCGCAGCTCAACGGAATTTCCTTCGTCAACAACTTGTGGTTCGCCGTCGGTAGCAGCACCGGCATCTTCATCTCGTCCGATGCCATCACGTGGACGCGCCTGTTAATCCCCGCCGCCAACTCGCTCAATGCCATCGGCTATGGCGCCGGACGCTACATCGCGATCGGTGATCAGGGTTACATCACTTCCTCCCTTGATGGCGACACGTGGAATGGCAACACCACCGCTTCCGGCACGGGGCAAAACCTGCGTGGCATCGCCTACGTCAATGGCCGTTGGGTCGTAGTCGGCGCCGGCGGTGTCATCCGCACCTCCACCAACGGCACCACGTGGACCGCCGTGACCTCCGGCACCACCACGAGCTTCAACGCCCTCGCCACCTTCGGCAGTACCTTGATCGCCGTAGGCGACAACGGCCTCATCCTCACGTCCGTCGATGGCCTGACTTGGACGCCCACCCCGTCCGGCACGACGCAATCCCTGCGTGCCCTCTGCGTTGATCGCGGCACCGCGTACATCGTTGGCTTCGGTCGCACCGTCCTCGCATCCACCGATGCCCAGACGTGGACCCCCCGCACTGTCCCAGGACAAAACAACACCAACAACAACTACCGGGGCGTCACCTCCGCGAATGGCGGCCTCTTTGTCGTCGGTGATCAAGGCGTCGCCCTCTTCTCGCCTGACAGCGTCACGTGGACCTACCTGCCCAATCTCGCTTTCCGAGAAGGCCTCCTTGCCGTCGCCTCCAACGGCATTTCCACCGTTATGGTCGGTTCCGGCGGCTCGATCCTCCAAGCCTACGATACCGTCGCGGTGGCCGCAGCGGGTGCACCCGCGTTCGCCAACCCCGTCCCGGACCGCAGCCTGATTGCCGGAGGCCTTACGAGTTTCACGGTCTCCCCGACCGGCGCGCCGCCTTTCACGTATCAGTGGTTGAAAAACGGCAATCCGATTCCCGGCGCCACCAACGATCGCCTGTCGTTTACCTCGGCGCAGTTCGCCGACAGCGGAGCTTACTCGGCTGTCCTCTCCAACTCAGCCGGGACCGTCACCAGCAACGCCGCCACCCTGAGCGTCACCCCGCTACCCGACTTCGCGTGGCGCAATCCTGTTCCCAGCGGCGGCACGCTTCAATCCGTCGCCTACGCCGGCGGCCGCTTCGTCACTGTCGGCACCGGCAGCCGCGTACTCACTTCTCCAGACGGAATCGCTTGGACGCCCGCCGCCACCGTCCCTACCGCCACCCTGTTGGGTGTCGCCGGCGATGGCAACCAATGGGTTGCCGTCGGCTTCGGCGGCGCGCTCTTCAGCTCGATCGACACCACCAACTGGATTCAGCGCAACGCTGCCACGACCGTGAATCTCCGCGGCGTCGCCAGCACGGCCGGTGGCTTCATCGCGTGTGGCGACGCTGGCACGGTGACCACCTCGTTCGACGGTGCGACGTGGACCGCACGCAACGCGGGAACCACGCAAAACTTGAACGCTGTCGCCCACGCCAATGGTCGCTATGTCGCCGTCGGCAACGCCGGCACCTTGATGACCTCCACCGATGCGGTGGCTTGGACGCGTGTTCCCCTCACCACCGCCACTGGCACCGCCATCACGGCCAATTTGCTCGCCGTTTCCTTTCTCAATGGCCAGTTCGTCACGGCCGGGACCTCCGGCGTCATCTCCGCTTCGAACGACGGCGTCACGTGGACGGCCCGGACGAGCGCAGCCAACGGCAACAGCATTTATGGTGTGGCGTATAACAGATCCCAATACGTCTTCGTCACCGATGGCAACCACGTCGTCGTTTCCCCCAATCTGACGACCTACACCAATATCACGATCCCCGCCTACAATCTCACCGCGCCGCGCTGGGGCGTCGCGTTTGGAGCAGGCGTCTTCGCCACCGTCGGATCCGGCGGTGAAATCTCGACATCGCCCGATGGCGTGACTTGGACCGCGCGCGGTGCGACGGGCACACGCTGGGTCAACTACGACGTCGCCTACGTTAACCAACACTGGCTGGCTGTCGGTAGCACGGGTGGCGTGTTCACGTCCCCCGACGGCGCGAGTTGGACCCGTCAGACGACCCCCAATGGGACGTGGATGCGAGGCTGCACCTTCGGCGGCGGCCGCTATGTGGTCGTGGGCGACACCGGCTGGATCATTTCCTCGACTGACTCCGTCACGTGGGCGGGCACTCAAGCGGCCTCGTCGACCACGCAAAGCCTGAACGGAGTTGCCTTTTCCAACGGCCGCTTCGTCGCCGTCGGCAACAACGGCACGATCGTCACTTCCACCAACGGGACCACGTGGACCACGACCCCCTCGGGCACGACCCAGGTGCTCTGGAGAGTCGCCGCCTTCCGTGGTCGTTTCTATGCCGTCGGTAACGCCGGCACGATTCTCGTTTCGGACAATGGCACGACGTGGACTGCGCTCGGCGCCGGCACCACCCAAACCCTCTACGGCCTCGGCAGCGACGGCACCACGCTGTATGTCGTCGGCAGTAACCGCACCATCCTCTCCTCCACCGACGGCACGTCTTGGATTCCAAGCACGGCTCCCGCTCTCGGAAACGGCAACTACCGCGGCATCGCTCGGTCCAATGGTGGCTGGACCATTGTCGGCGACCAGGGCGTCGCCCTCTTCTCGCTCGACGGACTCACTTGGGTCTTTCTTCCGACGGTGGCCGCCGCCGAAACTATGAACGCGATCGCCTCGAACGCCTTTAGCACGGTGGCAACGGGCTTTGGCGGTACCATCATCCAGGCGGTCAATCCCCCGTTCGGCCGATCCCGCCTCACCAACGTCGCCACGCGCGGCCTCGTCCCCGCGGGCGGTTCGCTCACCCCCGGCGTCGTGCTGCGCGGGGCTGGCTCGAAAAACGTCGTCGTGCGTGCGGTCGGACCCACCCTGTCCGCCTTCGGACTCTCCGGCCTCAGCGACCTTAAACTGGAAGTCGTCAACCAGCAGACCCAGGCCGCCGTCGCGACCAATGACGATTGGGGCGGGACAGCTCCGCTCTCCACGGCTTTCGCCACCCTCGGGGCCTTCCCGCTGACCGCCTCGTCGAAGGACGCCGCCGTGCAGGCGACGCTGCCGATCAACGAAGGTGGTTACAGCGTCAAGATCGTCGCCAGTGGCGCCGGCACCACGGGCGTTGCCCTCGCGGAAGTCTACGACGCCGACATCGACAGCTCTCCGGTCCGCGTCATCAACGTCTCCACCCTCGGATTCGTCGGGACCGGCGAAAATGTCCTCACGCCCGGCTTCGTCATCCGCGGCACAGGCGCCAAGTCAGTGCTCATCCGCGCGGTCGGCCCCGGCCTCGCCCAACTCGGTGTCGGCGGCCTCCTCAACGACCCGCAGTTCTCCGTCTTCCCCTCCGGCTCCGACGTCGCGATCGCCACGAATAATGACTGGGGTGGCACCGCGACCCTCAAAACCGCCTTCGCCGCCGCCGGCGCGTTTAGTCTCGCCGCCGACAACAGCAAAGACGCCGCCATCGTCCTTACGCTGCCTCCGGGCGGCTACACCGTCGTGACCTTTGGCGTCGCGAATACCACGGGCACCGCCCTCGTGGAAGTTTACGACCTCGACCCGTGAGGTCATCGCTCCGCGTTTCCCGTGCCATGGGCTTTCCAGCCCATGCTCCCGTTCCCCCCGCGGCACAGGCGTTCCGCCCGTTTTCCCAATTAACCCACCCCCACGTCGCGTCACCGCAGCGATCATACGTCCGCCGGACCGGCGACAGTCCTGTCGCCGTGCATGGTCGGCTGAAGAGTCGCCCCTCCGGGTGAACCGCCGGACGCATCCCATTTCTCTGAAGCACAGCTCGCTCGCCATCCCGGACCATCCCCGTCCATCCGCAGTCGGCCCCACCTCCCCAATGCCCCTCCGCATGAAAAACAACCGCCTCACCTTCACGCTCTGCGCCCTCATTTTCGCACTCCTGACTTGGTTTTTCTGGCCCACCTCGCCCACAAAACCGATCGCCGACCCCTCCGCTCCGACCCACGTCCCCTCGTCCTCCGCGTCGGATCCGTCTCCGACCTCCGCTCCCCGAACTCCGCCGACCACTCCCGCGCCGCCCGCCGAACGCAGCACCCTCGCCGATCTGCTCAACGCCCCGTCCAAGAATATCCGTGACGACCTCCGCGTCGTGAGCGAAATCCTCGAGACCTTTCGCACCAACTTCCCCCGCACCGGCAATCCCGTCGGCACCAACGCCGAAATCACCGCGGTCTTGGCCGGCAATAACAAACTGCAACTCGCCCTCATCCCCGCCGATCACTCCGCGATCAATCGTTCCACCGGCGAACTCCTCGACCGCTGGGGCACCCCGTTTTTCTTCCACGCCGAAAGCGGCTCGCGTATGGAAGTCCGCAGCGCCGGCCCCGATAAAAAACACCACACAGCGGACGACGAAGCCCTCATCCCGTAGGGCCGCCGCTCGTCACTCCTCATGTCAATCGCCCAAAAGATTCATACTTTGATTTTCCGGGTAGCCCCGAGCGCCAGCGAGCGGTGATCCCTCCACTCGCTGGCGCTCGCGGCTACCGAAAAGTCCAGCGTTCAAAGGACGTTGCCATCTGGCCACCTCCCCGCAGCGCTCTTCACAGCTGCCGCGCACCGCGATCGGTCAGCGGACGGCAGGAGCGACTGCGTCAGCGCCCCACGCGCCGCTGGGTCGGGATGCGCGGAGTCAGCGGAAAATATTCCTGGACCTCGATTCGGACAGGCGCGTCCGCCGCGACGGGCCGGATGGCGGACCCTCCGGCGGCCTCCCGCAGGCGGTCCTTCTTGCTCTTGCGCTTTCCTTTCACGCCGCCCGTAGAAGCGACCGCCGGCACAGCCGTGTGCAACGGTTCAAACCCAGCGATTTGCTCCCGCGGGAGGTTACAACGATTGCGTTTTTCGATGAGCCGGAAGTGGGCGTCCGTCTCCACACTGATGAAACTCACGGCCACCCCGCTCTCCCCGGCCCGGCCGGTGCGGCCAATCCGGTGTTCGTAATCCACCGGCGAACGCGGCAGATCGTAATTCACAACGACGGGGAGCCCCGCGATATCGAGACCGCGCGCGGCAACATCCGTTGCCACCAAAGCACGGATACGCGACGCTTTGAATTCAGCGAGCGCCGCCGTGCGCGCACCTTGGCTGAGTTCACCATGCAGCGCCGCGGCCTCGATCCCGGCACGGCGCAGTTTCTCGGCGACGTGCTCCGTCGCATATTTGGTGGCGACGAACACCAAAACGCGGGTCCACGCGTGCAGCTCGATCAGGTTGCGCAGGAGCTGCGTGCGCTGCGGCGCGTCGACCTCGATCGCCCGCTGCGTAATATCCGGAGCGTCAGCGGGTGCCGTCGGGATCTCAATCCGCGTTGGCTCCCGCAAAAGACTCTCGGCCAACTGCCAGACCGCCGGGGGAAACGTGGCCGAAAAAAACAGGGTCTGCCGGCGGGTGGGCAGCAGCGCAAAGATCCGCGTAAGCTCATCGGCGAAGCCCAGCGCGAAGAGCCGATCGGCCTCATCCAGCACGAGCGTCGACACCGCAGAGAGCGAGACGGCGTGGTGCGCGATCAAATCCAGCAACCGACCAGGCGTGGCCACGATGATGTCCGCACCGCCGCCGAGTGCGATCATCTGCGGGTTGATGGACAACCCACCATAGACGACGAGCGTCTTCAACGGTGGTGCGGGCAGATAGCGACCATAGTCGCGAAACGCGTCGCCGACCTGAGCTGCGAGTTCACGGGTCGGAACCAAAACAAGCGCGCGCACAAACCGCCCTCGCTCGCGCGGTGCGCCCGCGAGGAGTTGCAGGAGCGGCAAGGCAAAGGCCGCAGTCTTGCCCGAGCCTGTCTGCGCCGATGCCCAGACATCGCCACCCCGGAGCACGGCGGGGATGGCGGCGGCTTGGATCGGCGTGGCTTCGGCATAGGCGCGCTCGGCGATCGCCCGGAGCAGCGCTGCAGAAAGGCCGAGGGAGGAAAATGACATCCCCAAGGGATGAAGCGCGCCGCACCGCGAGGGAAACCTTTTATCCGCTTCGCGCAGGGGTTATTTCAGCCGCAGCGCAGCTGCGATCGCCGTGATCACCTCGGGCGAGTCGGGCTCGGCGTCAGCCTCGAATCGCTGAAGCACGACGCCATCGCGACCGACGAGAAATTTAGTAAAGTTCCATGTGATATTGCCCGGAAACGGCGAGTCCTTTCCCGCGAGCGCGGCGTAGAGCGCATGCCGCTTCGCACCATTGACCTCGATTTTTTCGAAGAGCGGAAACGTCACGTGAAACGTCGTGCTGCAGAAATTTCTAATCTCGGCGGAGGAGCCCGGTTCTTGCGCGCCGAACTGGTTGCACGGAAACGCCAGGATGGTCAGGCCCTGCTCCTGATATTTTCGAAACGCGGCCTCCAGTCCCCGGTATTGGGAAGTGTAGCCACACTCCGAGGCGACATTGACGATGAGCAGCACCCGACCCTTGTAGGCCGCGAGCGAAGTGGCCTTGCCGTCGATATCCTTGACGGCGACATCGTAGGGCACTGCGGCCCGCAGCGTGACGAGACACCCCCAGAATAATGATAATAGGCCGAACGATGTGCGCATCCCGCACCGTGGCTTCGGCAGCCCGAGCCTGTCAATGCGCGGCCACGTCCGGCCGCGGCTAGCGTCCACCCGGAGCCAGCCCGCGTTCGCTCGACTGCGCAAAAGCGAGCACCCGGGCGAACTCCGCGCTCGCGGCCTGCGGGTGCGCGGCGAGTTTTTCGAGAGCTTGGGAGCGATTGAGACCGTCGCGATAGAGCAACCGGTGGATCTGCTTTACGCGGTCGAGTTGCTCGGGAGTAAACCCGTTGCGCTCGAGTCCCACGCGATTGATCGCGCGAACCTCCGCCGGCGTGCCGTCGGCGATGAAAAATGGCGGCAGGTCGTGCACCAGCTTGGCTGTCGCCGAGAGCATGGCATAAGCACCGAGGCGACAGAACTGGTGAATGCCGCCGTAGCCACCGATCACGACGTAGTTCTCGACCGTGACGTGGCCGCCCAACACCGCACCGTTACTCATAATAATATTGTCCCCCAACACGCAGTCGTGCGCGACGTGACAGGTCGCGAGGAGGACATTGTTGTCACCAATCTGGGTGAAGTCGCCGTCGTTGGTGGCGCAGTGGATCGAGACGTATTCGCGGAAGACGTTGCGGTCGCCAATGCGCAGGCCGGGATTGCCGCCGACGAACTTGAGATCCTGGGTTTTTCCGCCGATACAAGCGAAAGGAAACACCTCGCAGGACTTGCCCAGCTGGGTGTTGCCTTCGACGGACGCGTGGTGGTGCAGGCGCGTGCCGTCGCCCAAAGTGACACTCGCGCCGACGTAAGCGTAAGCACCGACTTCGACGTCGGCGCCGAGTTGCGCACCGGATTCAATAATGGACGTGGCGTGGATCTTTGCGGCCATGAGCTCAGTCCATTTCGGAGCTGTTGATAATGGCAAACATCAGCTCAGCCGACGACACGACGTGACCATCCACGGTGCAGGTGACCTCAGCAGCGGCGAGCTTCTCACCGCGGGTCTTGGTGAGCTTAGCGTTGAGGATGAGCTGATCGCCGGGACGCACGGGCTTCCGAAATTTCACCTTGTCCGCGCTCATGAACAGCGTGGCTTTACCCTCGGCGGATCCGCGTCGGAGCATCAAAATACCAGCGGCCTGAGCCATCGCCTCGAGTTGGAGCACGCCCGGCATCACCGGATTCCCGGGAAAGTGGCCCTGAAAATACGGCTCGTTGATGCTCACGTTCTTGATCGCAACGAGCGCATCGCTCCCCACGAACTCCACGACGCGGTCAATCATCACAAATGGATAACGGTGCGGCAACGTGTCGAGAATACGCCGGATATCGAGGGCCGTCTCGTCGGGCATAACCATCGCCGGACGCGGCTTTTTCTTCGGCCCCTTCTTACGTTCCTCCAACTTGGCGGCGAGCACCTTGGTCAGTTCGGCGTTGATCGCATGGCCGGGGCGCGTGGCGATAATGTGCGCCTTCAACTGCAGACCCAGCAGCGTGATGTCACCGATGATATCCAGAATCTTGTGGCGCACGAACTCATCCTTAAAGCGCAGGCCTTCCTTCGAAATGATCTTGTCGCCCTTGATCACGACCGCGCAATCGAGCGAGCCGCCTTTGATCTTACCGAGCTTAAGGAGCTCCTCGATGTCCTCGTAAATCGTGAACGTCCGCGCGGCCGCGATCTGCGTCATGTAGGAATCCGGATCGATGAGCAGCGAAAGATGCTGCGTGTGGATGCCCCGATCATCGGCCGACGTGCAGGAGATCCGGAGATCGTCAGACGGCAGCGCGATGATCGACGACTGCCCTTTCGTGACCGAGACGGCGGCATCCAACGTGAAGTATTCGCGATCCGTGGCCTGCTCCATGGGCTCCCCTTGCATGATCAGATCGACAAAGGGTTTGGCCGAACCATCGAGGATGGGCGGCTCCGAGGCGTCCATTTCAATAATGGCGTTGTCGATGCCGCAGCCGCTCAACGCACTCAGGACGTGTTCGACCGTCTGGACTTTCGCGTGGCCCACCTGAATGGTGGTCGCGCGGACGAGATCGGTGATGAAATCGACGCGCGGGCGCAACTCCGGCGCCCCGCTGAGATCGACCCGCCGAAAGACGAAACCATGGTCAACGGGCGCAGGTTTCAGCGTCAAAGTCACCGCGTCGCCGGTGTGCAGTGAATTGCCCTTGATGGAGACTTCCCGCGCGAGAGTGCGTTGTTTCATAACTGTTAGCGGTCAGTCTCGGAAACACGTTGGGCGGAGCGCAAGCGTGGAGTCAGCCGCGGCCTTGACAGCCGATGACGCGACTCCTCACTGTGAACCCTTTCACCACTCAGAAACCCTCCGTTCGAACCGAATCCCGTCATGCCAGCAGCCAACGATATCCGCCGAGGCCAAGTCATTAAATTCAACGGCGAGCCGCACCTCGTCATGGAAACCCAACACCGCACTCCGGGAAATCTTCGGGCGTTTGTGCAGGTCAAGATGCGCAATCTTCGCTACGGCAAGGCACTGGACCAACGTTTCGCTTCGACCGACACCATCGAGGTGCTCGCGACCGAAAAGCGCACCCTCGAGTTCAGCTACGCAGACCGCGACGCTTTCGCATTCATCGATCCGGACACCTTCGACCAGATCGAACTGAGCGCCGAATTGCTCGGCGATTCGAAGCACTACCTCACCGCTGGTGGCAAATGCGACGTGCTCTTCGTGGACGACAAGCCTTTGACACTCGAGCTGCCTTCGACCGTTGAGCTCAAGGTCGTTGAAAGCTCAGACGGCATCAAGGGCGACACCGCCAGCAACGTCCAGAAACCCGCCAAGCTGGAAACCGGCCTCGTGGTGCAGGTCCCGCTCTTCATCAAAGAGGGCGAGATCATCAAGGTCAGCACCGAAGATGGCAGTTACCTCGGTCGCGCCTAACTCACCTGGCTCCGGGGTGCCCCGGACTACCGCGAACTCCAAGCCTGCAGAAAATCTGCGGGCTTTTTTTTGTCCCAACCGTGGCCCTACGAGGCCAGTGCCGCGATCGCCGATTTGTAACGCGCGGACGCCTCGGCTTGCGTGCTGGCCGTGCATTCAAGATCGCGAAGGAGGCCGTCGCGCAAACCGTAGATCCAGCCATGCACCGTCAGGTCCTGCCCGCGTAGCCACGCATCGCGCACGATGGAGGTCTGCGTCACATTCGCGACCTGCTCGACGACGTTGAGCTCGCACAGGCGCGCGCTCTGAGCATTTTCAGTGGGTAACCGACACAAACAGGCGTCGTGTTTTTCACGCACGTCCTGCACGTGACGCAGCCAGTTGTCGGCGAGGCCTACCCGCTCACAGCGAATCGTCGCACGCACACCACCACACCCATAGTGCCCCACCACCATAATGTGCTTCACCTTCAGCACATCCACCGCGAACTGAATGACCGAAAGGCAATTCAGGTCGGTGTGCACGACCACGTTGGCAATATTGCGATGCACAAAGACCTCCCCGGGGAGCAGGCCGATGATTTCGTTGGCCGGCACGCGGCTGTCAGAGCAACCGATCCAGAGATACTCGGGATTTTGCTGGCGCGAAAGCTTCTCAAAGAAATCCGGATCGCGGGCGCGAATTTGGTCCGCCCACGCCTTGTTCTGCTCAAACAGCTGATTGAGGTTGTCCATGCGGACGCGATCGTTTTCGCGCCGGGAAAAATGTCCACCTTCAATCCCGCGGGCTGCAAGCGCTCGGGCCTCGGGCCACCCATATCGACGACTACGCAAGCACCGCTGGAGTCGTCGCCTCACATTTCGGGCGATTCGGGCAACGCCCACCGCCGCCGTCCGCACGCACCAGCCGCACGTCACATGGCGGACAGTTTGGGGAGCGTTCGCTGGCTGCCGTCGCCTGCATTAACTCGCTGCGGGCGGCGGGCGTCAGCGCGTTGGTTTCTCCCAAAAAATATCCCGAAAAATTGGCGAGAAAACCGAGCCGAGGGAATGACGCGCTGGCAGTGAATCCAAACCTATACGACCCGCGCCCAAAGGACTTTCAGGTACCGGCTTTCCAAGCAGTTGGAGTAAACCGGATGGTCGACCCCAGGCCCCGTGCGATCAAAAAACTGCAGTCGCCGGCTCTGCCGATGCGCCGCCTTGATGACGTGCGCCTCAAAATCTTCCAGCGACAGCAGTCCCGAGCAAGAACACGTGACGAAAATCCCGCCCAGTTTTACGAGCGAGATCGCGAGCAAATTGAGGTCCTCGTATTTCTGGCGCCCTTCCCAATTTCCCGCCGCGTCGCGGGTAAAAATAAATTTCGGCGGATCGAGCACCACGACGTCCCATTTTTCTCCGTTTTGCTGCATTTGGCGCGCGTAGGCAAACGCGTCGGCGTGCACAAACTTTAGCCGAACCTGGTTTAGGTTCGCGTTCCGTTTCGCTTGCTCGAGCGCGACCTCGTCGAGGTCGACACTCGTGACCTCGGCGGCGCCACCCGTGACCTTGGTATTGAGCGAAAAACCACCGGTGTAGCAGCAGAGATCGAGCACCCGCGCGTCTTTGGCGAATCGGACCACGGCCCGGCGATTGTCCCGTTGATCGCAGAAAAAACCGGTCTTGTGCCCTTCCGCAAAGTCCACCTCGTAGCGCACGCCATGCTCGCGGATTTTCACTTTGGTGGGTGCCGCGGCGTTGGTTTCCTTAAACAACGAAGGCTTGATGCCCTCGAGACTGCCGAGGTCGTGATCCACGTGAACACGCGCAGACTTCGTTCCGGCCAGCTCGTGCAAGAGCGGCAGCCATTTTGGCAACCGTTGCGCGATGCCGAGGGAGTAAATCTCGCACAGCAGCGTATCGCCGTAGCGGTCGATCGTCAGTCCGCTGAGTCCGTCACCATCCGAGCTGATGAGGCGATACGCGTCGGTAGTCTCATCGAGCTTGAAGAGGTCCCGTCGCAACGCGACTGCACGACGAATCGCTCCGTAAAAGTAGCTCTCATTGACGGGCTCGGTCGAGTGACACACCACGCGGAGCGGAATCTTCGCACGCGGATTGAAGAGGCCGCCACCCGTAAGGTTGCCGTTCTTGTCGTAGACGTTGACGAAGTCTCCCGGACGCGCGTCCGGGGAACACTGGCCAAGGAGACGCGGGAAAATCGCCGGCTGAAACGTGAAATATTTCAACTGCGCCCACGGCTTCGGCCACGCTGAGCGGTCGATCACCGGGGGGGGGGCTTTCGTGGGCTTCTCGGGCGTGAACTCAACATCCTCGGATTCGTCGGCCATTTCGCCTGATTGGGAAGGTCCAAGCTGCACTCGGCAAATTTTATCCAAAAATTTTGAAGCGAGCCCTCGCCTCCGGTGCTCGGGCGCCTGTCTCCCGCGGGGATTTATTTTCCGATCCCGCGGAGTTGGCAGCGCGGGTGGTCGCAGTCGCCTCGGTGGCCTCCGCCCTCGTCCCCTTGTACGGCCACCGCACGGCATAAAAAAGCCGACCGAAAATTCCGGTCGGCTTTGGAGAATCAGGCAAACGCGGCGAGGGCGCCGCATCTCCAGCAAACAGCCTTACGCCACGCGCTCGACGATCAGCGGCGGAGGCGTCGGCCGCTTCGGAGCGAGCCGGTAGGCGTTCTTAAAGTGATCGAGCGCCTGCTCGAGCTTCGCTTCGTCGTTGTAGTGAATCATCATGAGCGGCTCACCTTGCTTCACCTGCGTGCCGACCTTCTTGATTTCGGAAACACCGACGGAATAGTCGAGCTTGTCGCCCGCGGCGTTCTTCCCCGCACCGAGGATATGCACGCCGTGCGCAATCATGGCGGCGTTGATGGTATGAACATAGCCGCGCTTGGGCGCGGGCAATTTGCGGATATGTTTCGCCACCGGGAATTTTTCAGGATGATCAATGAACGTCGTGTCGCCACCTTGGGCTTTGATCAGATCTTTGAATTTTTCGAGCGCCGAACCATCGGTCAGATGGCGCTGAACCGTCTGCTTCGCGGAGAGCGTGGATCCCGCGACGCCGGCGAGGCGGACGATCTCCATGCCGAGCTTCAGGACGAGTTCCTTCATGTCTTCCGGACCTCCGCCCGTGAGGAGTTGAATCGCTTCCTTCACCTCAAGCGACGTACCGACGCTGTCACCGAGCGGCTGGTTCATATCTGTAACCAGGGCGACGCAACGGCGCTTCATGGAGCGCCCGACGCGCGTCATCGAGCGAGCGAGCTGCTTGGCCTGCTCGAGATCCTTTATGAACGAGCCGTTGCCCCACTTCACATCACTCACGAGGCCCTCGGAGCCTTCGGCGAGTTTCTTCGAAAGCACACTACCGGTAATCAGCGGGAGGCTCGGGATCGTGCCGGTCTCTTTTCGCAGGGCGTAGAAATTGGCCTCGACCGGAGCGAGGTCCTCGGTCTGGGCGATGATCGCGCCGCCGATTTTGGCCAGTTGAGTGACGAACTGCTCGTTCGTTAGGTGGCTCTTGAAGCCGGGCACGGCCGCGAGTTTTTCCAAGGTATTGATGACGTGATCGTGCTCGACTCCACACATCATCGGAACCACGACGCCCGCCGCAATCGCCAAGGGGACCAGCACGAGAGAGGTTTTATCGCCGACGCCACCCGTCGAGTATTTGTCGATCTTCGGCTTCGCGATCAGCGAGAGGTCGATGACCTCGCCGGACAGCATCATTTCTTCCGTGAGATCGGCCGTTTCCTGCGCCGACATGCCCGAGAAATAGATCGCCATCGCTAACGCAGCCAACTGATGGCGGGGCATTTCACCATCCAGCGTGCTGTCAATGATAAAGCGGATTTCTTCCTGACTGAACTCACCACCGTCGCGCTTTTTTTCGATCAAGAACTCGAAAGTAGGCTTGATAAACCGACGGGTTGGGATGTTTCGTTTGCTTGTCATGAGTAGTGTGTAAGGAGAACGGACTTCGCCCGCAGACCGGACAGATTCGTTATCCAATGCAGTTCATGGCGGAAGTCGAGCCAAAATTCCCATTTGCCACGGCGCACAATGGCCGTCCGTCGGGTAAAAACACCTCTGTCGTTGCATGCAGAGCCCAGTATCGGACCCGGAGCCGTTCGCCCGATGATTGCGCACCAGGCGGTTAGTTTGTCTTGGCACCACCGGCGATCCAGGCCCCGACGACTGCGCGTTCGTAGTCGGTCATCCGCGTTGAATTTCCGAGCGGCCTGATACAGGTAACACCCCATGGTGATGCACACCCTTGTGCGAGCGATTGAAAAAATGCCGGATCGAAACCGCCGCCACCGAAATCAACGCCAATCCCGCCCAACCATGCTGCTGCGCATAGGTCGAGGTATGGTGGTTGCTGATCAAGATAAACAGCACTGGCAGCGTGAAATAATTATGGTGCGCCCTGCGCTGCTTGCTGCGCTGGCCGTAGATCGGATCGGGCACCTGCCCTGCACGCATCGCTGCGACCCTCTTTTTTTACCCGGGGATGATCACGAAGAACCCATTCGCCACCATGATCGTGCCACGTCGTGTCGGCCTCCCATTTCAAGCAATGCAGTTTCTACGGAAGCGCAGCCGGCGCGACCGCATATTTCTGCGGATTGTAGAACCCGCTGAGAAATTCCCTGAGGTGAGCGTCCGCGATCGTCGGCCTCGTTCCTCATGAGCTTTCGATGCCAAGCCAATATCCAACTCCCCTGATCCAACTCCACGCTTGCGCGCCCGCCGCGCGATTTCGTTTCCTCGCTGAATGCACGTCGCCTTCCACCTTGCCGTCGACCTCGACACGTCCCTGAGGACCGCCGCTACCACGGCCGGACTGGCGGACGCCGCCGCCTTCACCCCCGAGGTGCGCACCGCCGACCCCAAGCACGGCGACTTTCAAGCCAACGGAACGCTCGGCTACGCCAAGGCACGCAGACTCAACCCCCGCGCCACCGCCGAACAACTCGTCGCCGCCCTCCCCGCCTCCGTTCGCGACTCCTACGAGGTCAGCATCGCGGGCCCCGGTTTCATCAATTTCACCCTCAAACCCGCCGCGCTCCTCGCCTGGCTTCAGTCTTTTTCCACGCCTGAGGCGCTGGCTACAGGTGCCGCCGCCGCCCACTCTGGCCAGACTTGGGTGGTCGACTACTCCTCACCGAACACCGCAAAGCAAATGCACGTCGGCCACCTCCGCTCGGCCGTTATCGGCGAGGCGATTTGCCGTCTGCTGGCTTTCACGGGCGGGCGCGTCATCCGCGACAACCACCTCGGCGATTGGGGCACCCAATTCGGTAAACTCATCTACGGTTACAAACGTTGGGTAAACGCCGAGGCGCTCGCGGCCGACGCGATCGAGGAGCTCGAGCGCGTTTACAAACTCGGCCATGCCGCCACGCCCGATGACTCTCCCGAACTCGACGAAGCTCGCCGCGAGCTCGTCGCTCTCCAAAACGGCGACCCCACCAACGTCGCGCTCTGGAAATCATTCTCCGAGGTCAGCCTCGCCGCTTTCCAGACGATCTACGACCGCCTGGGTATCCAGTTCGACTATCACCTCGGCGAATCGTTCTACAACGGCCAGGTCGAACGGATCTACCGCGAACTGACCGCAACCAACCCGCCGCTCGCCGAAATCAGCGAGGGCGCCCTCGTGGTTTTCCACCCCGAACACCCGCGTTTCAAAACCCAGCCGTTCTTGGTGCGCAAGGCCGACGGTGCCTCTAACTACGCCTCCACCGATCTCGCGACCGCGCTCTACCGCACCGAGCACTTCCAGGCCGACGGCATCGTCGTCGTCACGGATTTTCGCCAAGGGGACCACTTCGAGCAACTCTTCCTCACCGTAAAAAAGTGGTTCGTGGCGAAAAACTACCGTCTGCCGGAGTTACATCACGTCACCTTTGGCGCCGTCACCGGCGAAGACGGCAAGGCCCTCAAAACCCGTGACGGCGGCGTCATCAAACTCAAGGCCCTCCTCGACGAAGCCGAGGAACGCGCCCACGCCATCGTCACCGCAAAAAATACCGAGCGCCCCGAGGCCGATCAGTTCTCCTCGGAAGCATGCCGCACCATCGCGCAGACCGTGGGCATCGCTTCCGTCCAATACGCAGACCTCTCGCAAAATCGCAGCAGCAACTACGTTTTTTCATGGGACAAGATGCTCGCCCTCGACGGCAACACCGCACCCTACCTGCTCTACGCCGTCGCGCGCATCCACTCGATCTTCCGCAAGGCCGGCGTCACTCCCTCCGAGCTCGCACTCAACTCCGCCGCCACCGCACCGGAGACGGCGGCCGAGATCATGCTCGCGCGTAAACTGGCAAAATTCCCCGATGCGCTCCGAATCGCCGGTGAGAGTCTGCGCCCGCACTTCCTCTGCCTCTACCTCTTCGAACTCGCCGGCGAATACAGCTCGTTCAACAGCGCGGATAAAGTGCTCGTCGATGATCCGGTCCTCCGCGCTCGCCGCCTGATGCTCTGCGCCCGGACGCTGCTGACACTCGAGACCGGTCTTCACCTGCTCGGCCTCCGTACCCTCACGCGCATGTAGTCGAGGGTTGTCGGAACCCGCGCGGCACCCTGAAAACGGCAGGCGTCAGACGACAAAAAAGCCGGCATCGCATTCGCGACGCCGGCTTGAAAATCAGGACGCCGTGGTTCGAGCGACTTTAGATCGCCGCGTCGCCACGTTCGTCGGTGCGGATGCGTACGACGCCTTCAAGTGGGAGC